>LULO01000911.1_pt1 | contig 23103 bp, 20 predicted proteins | sample 728121 | NCBI WGS metagenome assembly LULO01 (sample SAMN03860287, study PRJNA289734) | marine metagenome | biome: seawater column; feature: ocean; material: water; isolation source: Red Sea water column Station 149 - depth 50m | place: Saudi Arabia: Red Sea | collected 2011-10-15 | depth 50 m | reverse complement strand
GCTTCAAGCCGTGGTTTGCGGGGATCACCCTGTCGGTGCTGCCGCTGACCAAAATGGGCTACAACCCCGAAGAAGGCGCCGAAAAGCAGTTGAGCAATGCAGCGAAGGCGGCCGCCAAGCCGATCTCCGGGTTCGAAACGCTCAGCGAACAGCTCGGCTTTTTCGATGCGCTGCCCATGTCCAGCCAGATCGCCTTCCTCAACGTCATGGTCAAGGATCTCGACAAGCTGGGGCCGCAGCTCGACACGATGGTCGGGCAATGGGGGGCCGGCGATCCGGCGGCGCTCGCCGAAACGATGAACGAGGGGCTTGCCGAAACGCCCGACGTCGCCAAGACGTTGCTGTGGGATCGCAACGCGCGCTGGGCCGAACAGATCGAGGCGCGCATGGCGCAGCCGGGCACGGTTTTCGTCGCGGTCGGCGCGGGCCATCTGGCGGGAGCAAAGAGCGTGCAGGATTATCTAAAGGAGCGCGGGTTGAAGGTGACGCGCATCCAGTGAGGCATCGGGGCGCCTTTGCCTTTCGGCCCTGGGGTCGCCGCGCCGTGGCGGCCCTGTTGCCGTTGCTGCTGCTTGCCTGCAAACCCGCAGCGCCGATAACCGAAGCGCATCCGGCGATGTGGCTGGTCGAAGACGCCGACACGCGCATCTTCCTGCTCGGTTCGATGCACGCGCTTCCCGCCGGCACGCGCTGGGACGGCGGGAAGGTCGGCGCGGCGATTGCGGCGGCCGACGAATTGGTCCTCGAACTGGCGCCCGATCAGCTTGCAGCAGCGGGCGACGTGTTCCGCGAACTTGCACCGCGCAGCGCGCCACTGGCGATGGAGCGCCGGCTCGATCCGGCAGCGCTTGCCGCCTATCGCAAGATAGAAGGCGCGGGCAGCGGTTTCGGCGGCGATGCGCCGCAACGCAGCGCCGCCTGCTGACGCGCGCGCTCGCCAATTCGGCAAGCGGCGTCGCCGACGTGAAGGCGATGAACGCCGCCTGGGCGCGCGGCGACGTCGCCGCACTCGAAAAGGTGGTGAACGAGGATGTCGACGCGGTCCCGGCCGCGCGCGCCGCGATCATCACCGATCGCAACCGGCGCTGGACCAAGTGGGTGGAGCAGCGCATGGCGAAACCCGGCACGGTGCTGATCGCGGTCGGTGCGGGACATCTGGTGGGCGCTGACGGCGTTCCCGCCGCTCTGGAAACGGCCGGATACCGGGTGGTGCGGGTGCAATAGCCGGGCGGCAAGACGAGATGCGATACCGACATTCCCCTTTTCGCCGATCCGATCCCCTTTTCCCGCATCGCGCTTGCTTTTCCGCCGGTTCCCGGCTATGCGCCCGCGCTTCCGCCATGGTCATCCCTGGAGGCGTGGCGGATATGTGCAACTGTTTCTCGGAGAAATGATATGAGCGATCAGCTGACGCTGACGGCCGAGACGCGCGAACGTGCAGGCAAGGGAGCCTCGCGTGACCTGCGTCGCAATGGCCGCGTCCCCGCCGTCGTCTATGGCGGCAACGAAGAACCCCTGATGATCCACGTCGAAGAAAAGCTGCTGATGAAGCAGCTGATGACGGGTCACTTCATGAACTCGGTCGTGATGATCGAAGTGGGCGGCAAGACCGTCCGCACCCTGCCCAAGGACGTCGCCTTTCATCCCGTCAAGGATCGCCCGATCCACGCGGACTTCCTGCGCATCTCGAAGGACGCCAAGGTCCATGTCGAAGTGCCGGTGGTGTTCGCCAACGAAGAAGCCTCGCCCGGCCTGAAGCGCGGCGGCGTGCTGAACATCGTTCGTCACGAGCTGGAACTCGTCTGCGAAGCGGACAAGATTCCCGACGAAATCAGCATCGACGTCACCGGCTTCGACGTCGGCGATTCGATCCACATCAGCAACGTCGCCCTGCCCAAGGGTGTCGAGAGCGCGATCAGCGATCGCGACTTCACGATTGCGACCATCGTCGCTCCGTCGGCGCTCAAGTCGAGCGATGGCGACACGACGAAGGACGAAGGCGAAGCCGCCGAAGGCGAAGCCTAACGCTTACCGGATGCGCCCCTCCCCGGCGGGAGGGGCGTTTCCATCGGACCCGGGAAAGGCACCGCAATGCAGCTCTGGGTCGGCCTCGGCAATCCCGGGCCTCAATATGCGATGAACCGGCACAATGTCGGCTTCATGGCGATCGACGTGATCGCCGACACCCATCAATTCGCGCCGCCCGCCAAGAAATTTCAGGGCTGGTTGCAGGACGGCCGCATCGGCCGGACCCGCATCCTGCTGCTCAAGCCCGGCACCTTCATGAACGAAAGCGGCCGCAGCGTGCGCGCCGCGATGGATTTCTACAAGCTCGCGCCGCAGGATGTGACCGCCTTTTACGACGAACTCGACCTTGCGCCGATGAAGGTGAAGGTCAAACAGGGCGGCGGCGCGGCCGGACATAACGGCATCCGCAGCATGATCCAGCATATCGGAGACGATTTCCGCCGCGTCCGCATCGGCATCGGTCATCCGGGGCACAAGGACCGCGTGACGGGCCATGTCCTCGGCAATTACCACAAGACCGAGATCGAACCGCTGACCGACCTGCTCGGTGCGATCGCCGCCGAAGCGAGCTGGCTTGCCGAGGGCGACGACGTACGGTTCCAGAACGATCTGGCGCTGCGGCTGCAACCATGACGCTGATCCGCGCCGCGACGCCCACCGATCGCGACGGCGCGGTCGCCCTGTGGCAAAGCTGCGACCTCACCCGGCCCTGGAACGACCCGGACGCCGACTTCGATCGCGCGCTTGGCCACGACGCCGCGACGATCCTGCTCGCCGAAGCGGGAGGCGCGATTGTCGGTACGATCATGGTCGGCTTCGACGGCCACCGCGGCTGGGTCTATTATCTGGGCGTCCAGCCCGACCGGCGCGGTAGCGGGATCGCGCGCGATCTGCTCGATGCCGGCTGCGACTGGCTGCGGGCGCGGGGCTGTCCGAAGGTGGAATTGATGGTTCGGGATGGAAATCCCGCCGCGGGGCTCTATGAGCGCCTCGACTGGGATTTGCAGCCGGTGCGCGTCTTTGCCCGCCGGCTTGATTAAAAGGGTAGGAAAATGGGTTTCAAATGCGGGATCGTCGGGCTGCCGAACGTCGGCAAGTCGACGCTGTTCAACGCGCTGACCGAGACGCAGGCGGCGCAGGCGGCGAATTATCCCTTCTGCACGATCGAACCGAATATCGGCAATGTCGCGGTGCCCGACGCGCGGCTCGACAAGCTTGCGGCGATCGCCGGCAGTCAGAAAATCATCCCGACGCAGCTCGCCTTCGTCGATATCGCCGGCCTCGTGCGCGGCGCGTCGAAGGGCGAAGGGCTCGGCAACCAGTTCCTCGGCAACATCCGCGAAGTCGACGCGATCATCCACGTCCTGCGCTGTTTCGAGGATGACGACATCCAGCATGTCGAGAACAAAGTCGATCCGGTCGCCGACGCCGAGACGGTCGAGACCGAACTGCTGCTTTCCGATCTCGAAAGCCTGGAAAAGCGCGTCCCCGCTTTCGCGAAAAAGGCGGCGCAGGGCGACAAGGAAGCCAAGGCCGCAGCATCGGTGCTCGGCCAGGCGCTCGATCTGCTGCGCGACGGCAAGCCCGCGCGTCTGACCGATCCGAAGGACGCCGATGAAGAGCGCATCCTCCGGCAGGCGCAGCTGCTGACCAGCAAGCCCGTCCTCTATGTCTGCAATGTCGAAGAAGCGAACGCCGCGACCGGCAACGCGCACAGCGAAGCCGTCTTCGCGCGCGCCAAGGCCGAAGGGGCACAGGCGGTGATCGTCTCGGCAGCGATCGAAAGCGAGCTCGTCGGCATGGACGGCGAAGAACGCATGATGTTCTTGGAAGAAATGGGGCTGCACGAAACCGGCCTCGCGCGCGTGATCCGCGCGGGATATGAGCTGCTCCACCTGCTGACCTTCTTCACCGTCGGCCCGAAGGAAGCGCGCGCCTGGACCGTCCATACCGGCGCGACCGCGCCGGAGGCCGCGGGCGAAATCCACAGCGATTTCCAGAAGGGCTTCATTCGCGCCGAAACCATCGCCTATGACGATTATGTCGCACTGGGCGGTGAAGCCAAGGCGCGCGAAGCCGGCAAGCTGCGCGCCGAAGGCAAGGCCTATGTCGTGCACGACGGTGACGTCATGCACTTCCTGCACAGCTAGGCCGCGCTGCGCCCAGAAACGTCGTCATTGCGCGCGAAGCGAGGCAATCTCCAGCCATCGACCTTGCGCACGGCCGACAGCGGGCGATTGCGTCGTCGCTGCGCTCCGCGCGATGACATCAGGGCTCGAATGCCGCGAGTATCGGGCAAGGGCCCTTGTCGGTCGCGGCGCACTGGTCCGCCAACCGCGCGAGCGCGACGCGGGTTTCGCTCATCTGGGCAATCTTGGCGTCGAGCGCGGCGATGCGCTGGCGCGCCAGGCTGCGGACCCGCGCACGATCGTCGCTCTGTTCGAGTTCCAGCAGCTCGGCGATTTCCTCGAGCGTGAAGCCCGACCCTTGTGCCGACCGGATGAATTTCAGGCGGCGGACATCGTCGGCATCATAGCGACGGATGCCGGCGCCCCACCCCTCGCCGCCGCTGCGCGCGGGCTTCGTCATCAACCCGCGGCGCTGATAATAACGGACCGTTTCGACCCCGACGCCGCCCGCTTCCGCCAGTTTTCCGATCGAAAGCTGCATCGCTTGACTCCGTACCATGGTACGGAGGTTATACAGGCGGCATGACACAGACAACCCTCTACCGCATGGTCATGCCACAGCATATCTGTCCCTATGGCCTGAAAGCGAAGCATCTCCTCGAACGAAAGGGCTTCACCGTCGACGATCATTGGCTGGAGACGCGCGCGCAAACCGACGCGTTCAAGGCCGAACATGGCGTCAAGACGACGCCGCAGACCTTCATCGATGGCCGCCGGATTGGCGGCTATGACGATCTGCGCCGCCATTTCGGCCTTGCCGTCCGCGATCCGGGAGCGACGAGCTATACGCCCGTGATCGCATTGTTCGCGATGACCGCGCTGATGGCGCTCGCCGCGAGCTTCGCCGCCTACGGCAGCCCCTTCACCCTGCGCGCCGCCGAATGGTTCATTTCGTTCAGCATGATCGTTCTGGCGCTGCTCAAGCTGCAGGACGTCGAGAGCTTCTCGACGATGTTCCTCAACTATGACCTGCTCGCGCGGCGCTGGGTTCCCTATTCGTATGTCTACCCCTTTGCCGAGGGGCTGGCCGGGGTTCTGATGACCGCCCACGCCCTCCCCTGGCTGTCGATCCCGGTCGCGCTGTTCATCGCCATCATCGGCGCGGTGTCGGTCTTCAAGGCGGTCTATATCGACCGCCGCGACATCAAATGCGCCTGCGTCGGCGGCAGCAGCAAGGTGCCGCTGGGCTTCGTCTCGCTGACCGAAAATCTGATGATGATCGCGATGGCGCTCCCTGGGCGCAACCGATCGCGTCGGGGCTGCCGGCGGTCGGCGGCTCCGATATCCGCCTGACCATCGCGCACCGGATGCTGACCGCCGATGGCAAGACCAGCCATGCGATCGGCATCAACGGGACGATTCCTGGGCCGCTGGTGCGGCTGAAGGAAGGCACCACGGCGCGGCTGCACGTCACCAACGCCCTGCGCGGCGAGGATAGCTCGATCCACTGGCATGGGCTGATCCTGCCCTTTCATATGGACGGCGTGCCGGGCATCAGCTTTCCCGGAATCGCACCGGGCGCAACCTTCACCTATGAATTTCCGGTGCGGCAGTCGGGCACCTATTGGTATCACAGCCATTCGGGGCTGCAGGAACAGATGGGCCATTACGGCCCGATCGTCATCGACCCCGCCGATCCCGATCCCGTCGCCTATGACCGCGAGCATGTGATCGTCCTGTCCGACCACAGCGCGCTGCACCCGCACGCGATCTTCAAAAAGCTCAAGCAGATGGGCGGCTATTTCAACCACAACAAGCAGACGCTTGCGGGGTTGATCGCGGGCCGCGACCAGCCGCTGAACGACCGTGTCGCCTGGGGCGCGATGCGGATGGACCCGACCGACATCAGCGACGTGACCGCGGCCGCCTATACCTATCTCGTCAACGGCCACGGCCCCGCCGACAATTGGACCGGGCTGTTCGCTGCGGGCGAACGCGTCCGGCTGCGTATCATCAACGCGTCGGCGATGACGACCTTCAACATCCGCGTCCCCGATCTTGCGATGACCGTGGTGCAGGCCGACGGCCTGAATGTCCGTCCCGTGAGGGTCAGCGAATTTCAGATCGGGGTCGCCGAAACCTATGACGTGATCGTCGAGCCCGAAGACCGCGCCTACAGCATCATCGCCGAGAACAGCGACCGATCGGGTATGGCGCGCGCAACGCTCGCGCCGCGCCCCGGCATGACCGCGCCGGTTCCGCCGCTGCGCGCCCGCCCGCTCGCGACGATGCGCGATATGGGTATGGGCGATATGGGTATGGATCATGGCGCGATGGGGCATGGGATGACCGCGCCGGGCGAACCGATGCGGCACAGCATGCGCGACATGAAAAGCGCGCCGACCGTCAAAGACACGCCCACCGTCCAGTCGATCTCGCCGATGCCGGTCGATCGCACCGGCGAGCCCGGACAGGGGCTGGAGGATGTCGCGGATGCGCTGACCTATCGCGATCTCGTCGCGCTTGATCGCAACCCCGATACCCGCGTCCCGTCGCGTCAGATGCAGATCCATCTGACCGGCAATATGGAACGCTATATGTGGGCGTTCGACGGGATGAAGATGAACGAGGTCACCGCCCCCATTCCCTTCACGCTGGGCGAGCGCGTGCGCGTGACGCTGGTCAATGACACGATGATGACGCACCCCATCCACCTGCACGGTCATTTCTTCGAACTGGTCACGGGCAAGGGCGACCATGCCCCGCGCAAGCATACGGTGAATGTCCAGCCGGGCGGCGAGGTAACCTTCGACCTGACCGCCGATGCGCCGGGCGACTGGGCCTTTCACTGTCACCTCCTCTATCACATGCACGCCGGGATGATGCAGGTCGTGACGGTGCGCGCGGCGGAGGATGTGGCATGATTCCGATCGCCCTTCTCCTGCTGGCCGCGCAACCCGACGCGATGGCGCATCCCGCCCCCGCGCCCGGCTGTACCGCCGAACATGCCGCCATGGGCCATTGCACGATGCCGAAGGCGGAACCTCCGCCGCCGCCACCGTCCTGCTCGCCCGAGCATGCGGCGATGGGCCATTGCACCGTCCCTGCGCCGCCCCAGCGCCCCGCCTGCCCGCCCGAGCACGCCGCCATGGGGCACTGCACGCCAGACGAACCCGCGTCGGCCTCGCTGCCCCCGCCCGTCGGCAACGCGCCGCCGCCGCCCGCGCCGCGCGTCGATGCCGCCGATGCGATCTTCGGCGCCGATGCAATGGCACCGGTCCGCGCCCGGCTCTACGCCGAGCATGGCGGCGGCAGCATTTCCAGGATCATGCTCGATCAAGCCGAAGTCCGCGTCGGCTCCGGCGAAACCACCTATAGCTGGGACGGCGAAGCCCGCTTCGGGGGAGACATCGACAAGCTCGTCATCAAAAGCGAGGGCGAAGGCGCCTTCGGCGGCGCGTTCGACCGCGGCGAGGGGCAGCTATTGTGGGGCCATGCCATCGGCCCCTATTTCGATCTCCAGACCGGGCTGCGTCAGGATGTCGGCCCCGGCCCCTCGCCCACTTACGCGGTCCTCGGCGTCGAGGGACTCGCCCCCTATTGGTTCGACGTTGAAGCGGCGCTGTTCCTTTCGGACAAGGGCGATGTCACCACCCGCATCGAAGGCAGCTACGACCAGCGCATCACCCAGCGCCTGATCCTCCAGCCATCGGCGGAACTGAACTTCGCGCTTCAGGACGTGCGCGAACAGGGCATCGGGGCCGGGCTGTCGAGTGCCGAGTTGGGCCTCCGCCTCCGCTATGAGATCGCCCGCGAATTCGCGCCCTATCTAGGCTATGTCTGGGAAGGCAAGGTCGGCCGTTCTGCGCGGCTGGCGCGCGCCATGGGCGACGATCCCTCGCGGTCCAGCTTCGTCGCCGGGGTCCGCTTCTGGTTTTGACCCCGCCGCCAAGATCATTGATGTGACGCATGACTAGTCTATCTGGGAAGCACGATTCGTTTCTCCCCGGAGTCCCGCCATGTTCTCGCGCCGCAATTTCCTTGCCACCGCCACGCTTGCCGGCTTGTCCGCCCCGGCGATATTGCGCGCCGAGGCTGGTTTCTTTCGCGATTTCCCGTTCAGCCTCGGCGTCGCGGCCGGCGATCCCGCGAGCGACGGCTTCGTCATCTGGACCCGCCTCGCACCCGACCCGATGGCGCCGCATGGCGGCATGCCGTTGGTCAATATCCCGGTGGAATGGGAAGTCGCAGAGGACGGCGGCTTTCGCAAGGTCGTCGCGCACGGTACCGAACTGGCGCGCCCCGAGCTTGGCCATAGCGTCCATGTCGAGGTTGCCGGGCTGCAGCCCAGCCGCCCCTATTATTACCGCTTCACCGCTGGCGGCGAACGCAGCCTGCGCGGCCGCGCCCGCCCGCTGCCCGCGACCGGCGCGCGCACCGATCAGGTCAAGTTCGGGGTTTGCGGCTGCCAGCATTATGAATCGGGCTTCTATGGCGCCTATCGCCATCTTGCGCGCGAAGAGCTGGATTTCGTCTACCATTATGGCGACTTCATCTACGAATATCAGCAGGACTATCTTTACGACAGCGGCCTGCCGATCCGACCGGTACGCAAATATGCGCTCCGCGGGCTTCAGGATCTGCTCGACATCGACATGCAGGCGGCACGCTCGGCGCATGGCTTCATCTCGACCTTCGACGACCATGAAATCCGCAACGACTGGGTGTCGGTCTATGACGACTGGAAGATGGGGCTCGACGGCAACGATCCCGATGCCCCGCCGCCCGAAGTGTTCATGCTGCGCCGGCAGGCCGCGTTCCAGGCGTGGTACGAACATATGCCGGTGCGCAAGGCGCTGTTGCCGCGCGGCGGCTTCATCGCCGCGAACCGCGAGCTCCGCTATGGCGACCTGATGGCGATGCAGGTGCTCGACACCCGCCAGTATCGCGACAACCAGCCGTGCGGCGACGGGTTCAAGCCCGCCTGCCCCGACGTCTTTGCAAAGAATGCGCAGATTCTGGGCAAGGCGCAGGAAGAGTGGCTCGCCAAAAATCTCGCGCAGGGCGGCGCGACGTGGAACGCGATCGCGCAGCAGGTGACGATGATGTCGCTCGACCGGCGGCGCAAGGCCGACGAGCCCGAAAAGATCGTCAACCTCGACAGCTGGGCGGGCTATGAGGCGCCGCGCGAACGCATTCTGTCGCGCTTCGCCGGTCTCAAGAACTGCGTCGTACTGACGGGCGACGAGCATCAAAATTTCTGCGGCGATCTGGTGTTCAAGGACAAGGTCGTCGGCGCAGAATTCGTCGCCACCTCGATCAGCAGCGGCGGCGACGGCAGCGATCTGCGCGCCGGCACCGACCAGTTTCTGAAGCTCAATCCCGAACTCAAATTCGCCAATGACCAGCGCGGCTATGTCGTGTGCGATGTGAACCGCGATGCGTGGCAGACGCACTTCATGGTCGTCGACAAGGTGACGGTGCCGCTGGGCACGCTTTCGAAACGCGCCACGGGCGTCGTCGACAACGGCATCGCCGGGATCAAGATGGCCTGACCCCGGCGGATACCCGTCGCTCAGTCGTTGGGGTCCTTGTATTTGAACGGATCATAGGGCGTCGGCTGCGTCGGCACGGGGAAGCGCGGCAGCGTCTTGTCGCTGTTCGCCGCCGTGACCAGCATCCCCGCCATCACGATCGAAGCCTGGCGCAAATCGTCGGCTTTCAGATGGTCGAAGGTGTCGGCGCTACTGTGGTGCGTGCGCGATCCATAGTCGAGCGGATCCTGGATGAACTGAAACCCCGGCACCCCGACCGACTGCATATAGACATGATCGGTGCCGCTCGTCGGCCCCGCAACGACCTTGCCCGCGCCCATGCTCGCAAAGGGTGCGAGCCAGGATTGCAGGATCGGAACCGCGCCGACATTGCCCTCGGCATAGATGCCGCGCAGCTTGCCCGAGCCATTGTCCATGTTGAAATAGGCCTTGAGGTCCCCGTAACCGGGCTGTGGCGTGATCGGGTACCGGCTCGGCCAGCCATAATAGAGCGCGTTGCCGTCCTCGCCCTCGGTCGGGCCGGGGCGCGCCGCTATATATTTGTCGACATAGGCGAGCGACCCGAGCAGCCCCTGCTCCTCCGCGCTCCACAGGACGAAGCGGATCGTGCGCTTGGGCCGGATGCCGAGCTTGCGAATGATGCGCGCGGCCTCCATCACGACGGCGCTGCCGGCGCCATTGTCGGTCGCGCCGTCGCCCGCCACCCAGCTGTCGAAATGCGCGCCGGCCATGACATAGCCGGCCTTGGGGTCGGTCCCCGGAATTTCGGCGATGATATTATAGGCGCGCGTGTCGCTGTCGTCGTAACGGACGTTGGAATCGATCTCGAGCTGCGGCGGCGAGCCGCTTTTCGCGAGCCGCGCCAGGCGCCGATAATCCTCTGCGGCGAGTTCGATGCCGGGCAGCGTCGGCGAATGGCCGACGCGGTAATTATAGCCCTCGCCATGGACGAGCTTGCCGTCGCGATAGGATTGCCGGACCATCGCCAGCGCGCCTTCGGCCTTCAGAAAGGCATCGAGCTTTTCGGCAAACGTCACGCGCTCCAGCCGGCGATTGAGCGCATCGGGATCATATTTGGGCTGGCGAAATTCGTCGAGCTTGCCGATGTCGTCGCCGCTCAGGCGGCGAAAGGCCGGCTTGTCGGGTTCGTCGCCATCGCCCGGCAGCGATATGAGCACGATCTTGCCGGCGAGCTTGCCCTTCCATTCGGCGAAATGTTCTTCCTTCGACATCGGCGCGACGATGATCGGGGCGGTCACCGGTCCGTTGGTCGACGGCGTCCAGGCAATCGGAATGGCGGTCAGCGCGAGCGGGCGCGGCGCGACCATACGCGCGCTGACCGACAGGATTTCCCATCCGCGGCCGAATTCAAAGCCATCGCGGCGGACATTGGACAGGCCCCAGCCTTCGAACTTTCCGATCGCCCAGGCTTCGGCTCGGCGCATGGCGGGCGAATTGGTCAGGCGTGGACCGATACCGTCGGTCATTTCCTGTGCCGTCTGCATCACCTGGCTGCGATTATAGCCTTCGTCGATGATACGATTGGTGTCGTCGCCGCTCTGCCCGGTCGCCGGCACGGCCAGACATGCTGCGCCGACCAGCAGCGCCGCCATCAAACCCCTGTTCATGAACGCGTCCCCTTCATTTCGTCCGTGGTTTCGGATGAAACCGGGTGCACCATGGCAAGAGCGCGATTGCAAGCATGGATGTGGCCGAACCGGCGCGGCAACGCGCAATGAGCTTGTCGCGCGGTTGTCACGCGGTCATCCTAGCGCGATGACCATGACTCGCCTGATGATCCTGATCGCCGCACTTTGCTCGCTAGCGTCACCCTATGCCCATGCCGCCGAAGCGAACACCGAACAGCGCGCGCCCGTCACCATCCTGATTTCGATCGACGGTTTCCGCGCCGACTATCTCGACCGCGGAATCACCCCCAATTTGTCGAAACTCGCCGCCGAGGGCGCGCGGGGCGCGCTCCGCCCTTCTTTCCCTACCAAGACCTTCCCCAACCATTATGCGATCGTCACGGGCAAACGCCCCGACACCAACGGCATCGTCGGCAACAACATGATCGACCCGCGGCGTCCCGCCGAACGCTTCAGCCTGGGCAATGCGAAGCAGGCGCTCGACCCCTTCTGGTGGGACGAGGCCGAACCCGCGTGGGTGACGGCGGAAAAGGCCGGGGGGCGAACGGCAACGATGTTCTGGCCGGGCAGCGAGGTTGCGATCCACGAGGTGCGTCCCGCCGATTGGCAGCGCTACGATGAAAATGTCAGCAATGTGCAGCGCGTCAACGCGGTCCTCGATTGGCTGCGCCGCCCGCGCGCGATCCGCCCGGCCTTCGTGACGCTCTATTTCGACGCCGTCGATACCGCGGGGCATCATTTCGGCCCGGACTCGGCGGAACTCAATGCGGCGGTGGCCGAGGTGGATACCCGCATCGGCGACCTGCTGTCGGGGCTGAAAGACCTCGGCCAGCCCGTTCGGCTTCTGGTCGTGGCCGATCATGGCATGCACGCGATCAGCGACGCGCGGATCGTCGACCTTGCCGACCTGATCGATTTGCAGAGTATTATCGCGGTGGAGACCGGCCCCTATGCTGCGATCGAACCCGCCGCCGGCACCGACGACCGGGTCTATGACGCGCTGCTGAAACCGCACGACCATATGACCTGCCGCCGCCGCGAGGATTTGCCCGAACGCCTTCATTATGGGCACAACCCGCGCGTCGCGGCGATCATCTGCATCGCGGAGAGCGGCTGGACGATCGTCGCGGGCAAACCCACCTATCCGGTGACCGGCGGAGCGCATGGATATGACAATGACGACCCCGACATGCGCGCCTTGTTCATCGCCTATGACAGCGGCCTGCACGGCGATGTCGGGCTGGTCGACAATATCGAAGTCTATCCGCTTCTGATGCGCCTGATCGGCGTCAAGCCGCTGCCGAACGATGCGCGCGGCGCGCTGCTCGAAAGTCTTGCGCCGCAACGCTGACCCGCGAAACGCGATCGGACCCGGTGCGCCGGTTCCGCCATGCCCGATCAGTCGCGCAGCACCGCCATCGCGCGGATCGACTGTTCGGGTGCATTGACGATCTGCAGCAGGTAGCGGCCCGGCGTCACGTCATATTCGACCGTCTTGCGGATACCCGAGCAGGCGGGGCCATGGCCGTGCGCCGCCGAAGGCTGCGCCTTGCCGTCGCGCACCAGATCGATCCAGGCCCCTGCGTCGAGCGCGATCACCAGCCGCCCGGCCCGTTTCACCTCGACCGGGATCATGCCGCCGAATTTGAACACATCCTGCCGCCGCTCGGGCGCGATCCAGTAGCGCAGGCTTTCGGCCTTATGGAGCAACAGGCCCGTTCGCGCCGCGCCGAGCGACGGCCAGTCGGCGGCGCGCGCCTTGCCCCGGCGCGGCCCGCGGTCATAGAATGTCTTCGACAGGTGCGGAAAACGCTCGGCCTCGCCGACGACGAGGCGAAACAGCGACAGCAAGGGCGTCGCGGTCAATTTGGTCATCAGTACATTGCCGAACCGGCGCAGCACGTCGGGGACCGGCTCGTCGAGCGGCAGGTCGATGGCCAGTGCGTCGCCATAGCGTTCGACAATATCGTCCACCACCGCTTCGAACAGATCCTCCTTCGACGGAAAATAGCTCCAGAGCGTTATCGACGACATGGTGGTGCCGGCATAGCCATTGGCAAAGAAGAGTTCGCGCGCGGCATCGACGAACGCCTTGCGGCGCGCAGTCGCGGCATCATCCATTACAACCGTACTGTCTGGTATCATTTCCGTTGACAAGCCATCCTCCGAAGTCCAATGGCGCATGATACCAGCTAGTATCGTTGGAAGCCATGCCCCGATCATTTTTCCTCTATACCGCGGTTTTCTGCCTGTTGGCGGGCTGTGCCAGCGTTCCCGATCTCGGGCAGAAGCCCGCGCCGGCCGCCGCCGCGGCGCTCGATTCGCAAGCAACTCTTGCCGATCAGGCGGGGGCCTGGCCGGTCGAGGGGTGGTGGCAGGGCTTCGGCGACCCGCAGCTCGATGCGCTGATCGACGAAGGGCTGGCGGGATCGCCCGACATCGCGGTGGCGGCAGCGCGGGTGCGCGCCGCCGAGGCACTGGCACAGCAGGCGGGGGCGGCGCTGCTCCCGCACGTCGGCGTTCAGGGCAGCGCCGGCGGCGTCCAGCAAAGCAAGAATATGGGAATCCCGCCCGCTTTCGTTCCCGACGGCATTCAGGATACCGGCAGCATCGCCGCAACCTTCGGCTTCGATCTCGACTTGTGGGGCAAGAACCGCGCAGCGCTGGCGGCGGCCACGTCCGAAGCCGAAGCGGCGCGCGTCGATGCTGCGCAGGCGCGGCTGATGCTGACGACCGGGATTGCCACCGCTTACGCCGATCTGGCGGGCTATTATGCCGATCTCGACGTTGCGCAGGACGCGATCCGTATCCGCGGCGCGAGTGCTGATCTGTCGGCGAAGCGTACCGCCGTCGGGCTCGACAATCAGGCGACGCAGCGGCAGGCCGAAAGCCGCGCCGCCTCGGCGCGCGGCGATGTCGCGGCGATCGAGGAGGCGATCGCGCTCACCCGCAACCGCCTTGCGGCCCTGCTCGGCGCCGGACCCGATCGCGGCCGGACCATCGCGCGTCCGGCGCTTGCGGCGCCGTCGCTCGCGCTGCCGCCGCAGGCTGGGATCGACCTGGTCGGCCGCCGGCCCGACATTGTCGCGGCCCGGCTGCGGGCCGAAGCGGCGGCGAAGCGCATCGACGTTGCGCGTGCCGCCTTTTATCCGAACATCAACCTGTCGGCGCTCGTCGGGCTCCAGTCGCTCGGGCTGTCGAACCTGTTCAAGACCGGGTCCGAATATGGCAATGGCGGCGCGGCGATCAGCCTGCCGATCTTCGAGGGCGGGCGGCTGCAGGGCCAGTATCGCGGGGCGCGGGCCGATTATGACGGCGCCGTCGCCAATTACGACCGCACGCTCGTTGCCGCGCTGCGCGATGTCGCCGACATCGTCGCCAGCCGCGACGCCATAGCGCGCCAGCTCGTCGACCGGCGCGACGCGCTGAAGGCCGCGGCCGACGCCGCCAACCTTGCCGGACTGCGCTACCGCGCCGGCCTTTCCAACCAGCTTGCGCAGCTCACTGCCGAGGATAGCCAGGTCGCGCTCGCGCGCGCGGTCGCCGACCTCGAAGCGCGCCGGCTTTCGCTCGACATCGCCCTGATCCGCGCCCTGGGCGGCGGATTTACGGCTGCATCGCCAACAGGAGACAAGCAATGACCGATACTCCCGCGGTCGACAGCGAAACCCCCGCCGCCGCCGAGGGGCGCCCGGCGACGCGCCGCAAGGCGCTGCGCATCCTTGCGCTCGTCGTGGTGACGATCGCGGCGCTGTGGGGCATCTGGTATTTCCTGACGCAGGCCGGGCGCGTGTCGACCGACAATGCCTATGTCGGCGCCGATTCGGCCGCGGTTACCGCGCTCGTCTCCGGCCCCGTCAAAGAGGTGCGCGTCAGCGGCACCCAGGCGGTGAAAAAGGGCGATGTTCTCGTCATCCTCGACGATGCCGATCAGCGCATCGCGCTTGCCGATGCCGAAGCTGCGCTGCGACAGGCACGCCAGCGCTATGGCCAGGCGAGCGCCAATGCCGATGCGGCGCGGGCGCGCGTTTCGGCGCGCGGTGCCGATATTGCGCAGGCCCGCGCCCGGCTTCGCGACGCCGATGCGGCGGTGGCGAAAGCGCGCGCCGAACTGGCGCGCCGCGAAGGCCTCGCCGGAACGGGCGCTGTGTCGGGCGAAGAATTGACCGCGGCGCGCACCGCCTTTGCATCGGCCAGCGCGGCGCGCGATCTTGCCGCGGCGGCGATCGCTTCGGCCGAAGCAACGCGCGGTTCGGCGAGCGGCGACCTGGGTGCCGCCGAAGCGGTGGTGCGCGGCACGACGATCGAGACCGCCCCCGATGTCGCGGCGGCGCAGGCGCGGCTAGAGAAAGCGCAACTCGATCTTGAGCGTACGATCATCCGCGCGCCCGTCGCCGGCATCGTCACCAATCGTCAGGTTCAGGTCGGCCAGCGGATCGCGGCCGGCGCACCGATCATGGTGATCGTTCCGATCGCCACCGCCTATGTCGACGCCAATTACAAGGAAAGCCAGTTCCGCAAGATCCGCATCGGCCAGCCGGTCGAGCTCACCTCCGACTATTATGGCGGCGATGTCGTCTATCACGGCAAGGTGATCGGGATTGCGGGCGGAACGGGCGCGGCCTTTTCGCTGATCCCGGCCCAGAATGCGACGGGCAATTGGGTGAAGGTGGTGCAGCGCCTGCCGGTGCGCATCGCGCTCGACCCCAAGGAATTGCAGGCGCATCCGCTTCGCGTCGGCCTGTCGATGGAAGCGACGATCGACACGCGCGGAAAGTGAGCTGAACGATGGCCAGCGCCGCCGCATCCGCCGCATCGACACCGGTCGGGCCGCAACCGCTGAGCGGCGTCAAGCTGCTCGCCGCGGCCTTCGCGCTCGCGCTCGCCAATTTCGTCGTCGTGCTCGATTCGACGATCGCCAATGTCTCGGTCCCCCATATCGCCGGCGGCCTTGCCGTATCGCCGACGCAGGGAACCTGGGTGATCACCAGCTACGCCGTTGCCGACGCGATCAGCGTCCCGCTCACCGGCTGGCTCGCCGCGCGGTTCGGCACGGTGCGCTGGTTCATCGTGTCGATCGTGGGTTTTGGCATCTTCTCCTTCCTGTGCGGCATTTCGCGCACGCTCGACGCGCTGATCCTGTTCCGCGTCCTGCAGGGCCTCGCGGGCGGGCCGCTGATGCCGCTGTCGCAGATATTGCTGCTGCGCATCTTTCCAAAGGAAAAGGCCGGGGTCGGGCTCGCGATCTGGTCGATGACGACAACGACGGCGCCGATTCTGGGGCCAATTCTGGGCGGGCTGATCAGCGACAATTGGAGCTGGCCCTGGATTTTCTTCATCAACCTGCCCGTCGTCGCTGTCTGTGCCTTCGGCGTCGGCAGCATGCTTGGCGCCTTCGAGACCAAGAAGGTGAAGATGCGGATCGACATCGTCGGCCTCATCCTGCTCGTTCTGTCGGTCGGGTCGTTTCAGATCATGCTCGACACCGGGCGCGAGCACGACTGGTTCGGATCGGCATGGATCGTCATGCTGGCGATCGTCGCCGCGATCAGCTTCGCCGCCTTTCTGATCTGGGAGCTGACCGACGCCAATCCGGTGGTCAATGTCCGGGTCTTCCGCTTTCGCGGCTTCAGTTTCGCGACCGTCGCCATCTCGCTCGGCTTCGGGGCGTTTTTCTCGCAGGTCGTGCTGACGCCGCTGTGGTTGCAGCAGGTGGCGGGCTACACCGCGACCGAAACCGGTTTCATCGTCGCGTGGATCGGCTGTTTCGCGGTGCTCTTCTCGCCATTGGCGGCGGGGCTGCTGACCAAGATCGACGTGCGGATCACCGTCTGCGCGGGCATCTTGTGGATGGCGCTGAGGTCGATCCTGCGCGCGCGCTGGAATACCGACGTCGATTATTGGAGCCTCGCGTTGCCGCATCTGCTGCAAGGGATGGGCATGCCCTTCTTCTTTGTCGGGCTGACTGCGCTGGCGCTGAGTTCGGTGCCGGCGAAGGATCAAACCTCGGCGGCCGGCCTGATGAGCTTCCTGCGCACGCTGAGCGGCGCGATCGGCACCGCCATCGCGACGACGGCGTGGGACGATGCGAGCCGCGTGTCGCGTGCCGAACTGGTGCCCGCGCTTAACGGCGCGGCCGAGACGATGGACAAGATGCAGAATGCCGGGCTGACCACCGAACAGGCGCGCGCCGCGCTCGACCGGCTCGTCGATGTCCAGGCCTCGACCCTCGGTGTGCTGCATATCTTCCTCGCGGCCGGGACGGTCTTCGTCATCGTGGCAGCGGCGGTGTGGCTGATCCCGCGGCCCAAGACGATCTCGATGGGGGCTTCGCACTAGGGTTCTGACCCAAGCTCTGATCGGGCTTCGCACCGGCGGACAGCCGTGCTAGGCGCGCGCGCATGCTGACGATCAACAATCTGACCGTGCGACTGGGCGGCCGCACCATCCTCGACCGCGCGAGCGCCAGCCTGCCGCCGAAAAGCCGCACCGGACTGATCGGCCGCAACGGTGCGGGCAAGTCGACGCTGATGAAAGCGATGATCGGCGAGCTGGAGGCCGACGACGGCGGGATTGAAATGCCGCGCAAGACGCGCCTCGGCTATATCGCGCAGGAAGCGCCGAGCGGCAGCGCGACGCCGTTCGAAACAGTTCTCGCCGCCGATACCGAACGCGCCGACCTGCTCGAACGATCAGAGATCGAAACCGACCCCGACCGGCTCGCCGACATTCACGAGCGGCTGATCGCGATCGACGCCTATACCGCGCCGGCGCGTGCCGCGCGCATCCTGATCGGGCTCGGCTTCGACGAGGATATGCAGGGGCGCCCGCTCGACAGCTTTTCGGGCGGGTGGAAAATGCGCGTTGCGCTCGCCGCGCTGCTCTTTTCGAACCCCGACCTGCTGCTGCTCGACGAACCGTCGAACCACCTCGACCTCGAAGCGACGATGTGGCTTGAAAGCTTCCTGCGCGCCTATCCGGGGCAGCTTGTCGTGATCAGCCATGAACGCGACCTGCTCAACAATGTGGTCGACCATATTCTGCATCTCGAAGGCGGGAAGGTGACGCTCTACGCCGGCGGCTATGACGCGTTCGAGCGCCAGCGCGCCGAACGCGCGGCGCAGCTTGCGGCGGCGAAGGCGGCGCAGGACGCGCAGCGCGCCAAATTGCAGGACTATATCGCCCGCAACAGCGCGCGCGCCTCGACCGCGAAGCAGGCACAGTCGCGCGCCAAGCAACTCGCCCGGATGCAGCCGATTGCGGCGATCGCCGACGATCCGAGCCTGGTGTTCGATTTCCCGAGCCCCGGTGACGAACTCAAGCCGCCGCTGATCACGCTCGACCTTGCCAGCGTCGGCTATACGCCCGGCGCACCGGTGTTGCGCCGCCTGAACCTGCGTATCGATCCCGACGACCGCATTGCGCTGCTCGGCCGCAACGGCAACGGCAAGACGACGCTCGCGCGCCTGCTCGCGGCGCAGTTGAAGCCCGAAGAGGGCGGCATGGCGGTCGCGGGCAAGATGCGCGTCGGCTACTTCACCCAATATCAGGTCGAGGAACTCGACGGCGCCGATACTCCGCTCGGCCATATGACGCGCGTGATGGCGGGCAAGACCCCTGGCGCGGTGCGCGCGCAACTGGGGCGCTTTGGCTTTTCGGGTAACAGGGCGACGACCGAGGTCGGCAAGCTGTCGGGCGGTGAACGGGCGCGGCTCGCTCTCGCGCTGATCACGCGCGAGGCGCCGCACCTCTTGATCCTCGACGAGCCGACCAACCACCTCGACGTCGATGCGCGCGAGGCGCTGGTGCAGGCGCTTAACGGCTTCGAGGGCGCGGTGCTGATCGTCAGCCACGACCGCCATATGCTCGAACTCTCGGCCGACCGGCTGGTCCTGGTCGACGATGGAACGGCGCGCGATTTCGACGGCAGCATGGACGACTATGTCGCCTTCATCCTCGGCAAGTCGCCGTCGGGTGACGATGCGAAGGCGGCGCCCGCGAAGCCAAAGGATGCAAAGGCGGCGCGGCAGGAGGCGGCGAAGGCGCGCGAGGCCCAGGCGGCATTGCGCAAGACCGCCAAGGATCATGAGGCGCGCGCGGCCAAGCTTGCGCAGCAGGTCAGCGCCATCGACCGCGCGATGTTCGACCCCGCGAGTGCCGACCCGGCGCTTGCCAAGCTGACGATGGGCGACCTCGCGCAGCGCCGCGGCAAGCTTGCCGCCGAACTGGAAAATGTCGAGGCGGCGTGGATGGAAGCGCTCGAGGCGATCGAGGAAGCGGCGTAGTCGTTGAGACAAGAAGCGCCGTCCCCACGCAAGCGGGGGGGGCTGTCGGCCTTGCTCTTCGTCGATGCGGAGACCTCCAACGGCCCCCGCCTGCGCGGGGGCAACGGTCTATCTGAAACGCCCCGGCATTGACTCGCGGCCCGTGATCCCGCATAATAGTTTCAATTGAAACCATATTAAGGGACTGACCATGGCTGACCTGTTCGACAATCCGCTTGGCCTCGACGGCTTCGAATTCGTCGAATTTTCGGCCCCCGAAAAGGGCATGCTCGAACCGGTGTTCGAACGCATGGGGTTCACGCGTATCGCGCGGCACCGCTCGAAGGATGTGGCGCTTTGGCGGCAGGGCGACATCAACCTGATCGCCAATTACGAACCCAAATCGCCCGCGGCCTATTTTGCCGCCGAACATGGCCCGTCGGCGTGCGGCATGGGCTGGCGTTGCCGCGACGCGGCGAAAGCCTATGCCGAGGCGATTGCGCGCGGAGCCGAGCCGGTGGAGGTCAAGACCGGCCCGATGGAATTGCGCCTGCCCGCGATTCGCGGCATCGGTGGCTCGATCATCTATCTGATCGACCGCTATGGCGACGGGCTGAACATCTATGACATCGACTTCGTCTATGAAGACGGCGTCGACCGCCATCCCGAAGGGGCGGGGCTGAAGGTGATCGATCACCTGACGCACAATGTCTATGGCGGGCGCATGGCGCATTGGGCGGCTTTTTACGAACGCATCGCGGGCGGCGAATATACCGGTCTGACCTCGAAGGCGATGACCGCCCCCGACGGCAAGATCCGCATTCCGCTCAACGAAGAAGGCGCGGGCGGCGGCGGCCAGATCGAGGAATATCTGCGCGCCTATAATGGCGAGGGTATCCAGCATATCGCCTTCAGCTGCGACGATCTCTACGCGTCGTGGGACAAGCTCAAGGCGCTCGGCAATCCCTTCGCGCCGTCGCCGCCTGCAACCTATTACGAGATGCTCGCCGACCGCTTGCCGGGCCATGGTGAGCCGGTCGATGAACTGAAATCGCGCGGTATCCTGCTCGACGGATCGACGACCGAGGGCGACCCCCGCCTGCTGCTCCAGATTTTCGGACAGACCGTGATCGGCCCCGTTTTCTTCGAATTCATCCAGCGCAAGAAGGATGAAGGCTTCGGCGAGGGCAATTTCACCGCGCTGTTCAAGTCGATGGAGCTCGACCAGATCCGCCGCGGCGCGCTCACTGTCGAGGAGCCCGCCGAATGACGAGTCCGATCAAATTGGGCGGCGTCCACCACGCCGCCTATCGCTGCAAGGACGCGAAGGAGACGGTCGAATGGTATGAGGCCATGCTCGGCATGACCTATACGACCGCCTTTGCCGAGGATCATGTGCCGTCGACCGGCGAATATGATCCGTATATGCACGTCTTCCTCGACGCGGGGAACGGCAATATCCTCGCCTTTTTCGAGTTGCCGAACCAGCCCGACATGGGCCGCGACGAAAATACGCCCAAGTGGGTCCAGCATCTCGCCTTCAAGGTCGGCAGCTATGACGAGCTGGTCGGCGCCAAGGCGCATCTCGAGGCGAATGGGATCGATGTGCTCGGCCCGACGCATCACGGCATCTTCAAGTCGATCTATTTCTTCGACCCCAACGGCCACCGCGTCGAACTGGCGTGCGACATCGGCACCGACGAACAATATGCCGAACTCGCGCGCGTCGCGCCGCTGATGCTCGAAGAATGGAGCCGGACGAAAAAGGCCCCGCGCCACGCCGACTGGCTGCATCAGGCGGCAAACGAGTAATCCGCCACGAAAAATCGGGTGTTCCCCCGCGAAGGCGGGGGCCCATCTCCTGCCGGTTCGAATAGCATTGTCCGGCGATGGACCCCCGCCTTCGCGGGGGAACACGTCCTTATTGCGGTTCGGTGGCTATTTCCGGTCCAGTCCGATGCTTTCCAGGGTCGCATGACTGCATTTGTCGGCGGTCTTGCTGCCGCCGCCCGACAGCGCACTCGCGCATGTGGATGAAGCCGGCGGTGATCGTAAGCAGCTTGAAGGGAATCGGCGTCGCGCCCTTCACCAGGATGATCTCGGCGCCATAGTCGCGCAGATAGCAGGCAGCGGCAGGAAAGCTCTCGGTCAGATGGAGCACGCCGAGCAGCCACAGCCCGACGCTTTCGTACAAGAAGAAGCCAATCCCATAGCCGAGCATCCCGCCCGCGACCGACGCGAGCGTGCAGATCAGCGCATAGCGCACGGCCTTTTTCGGTTCGGCGAGGCACATCAGCCCCAGCATCGGATGCGGCGGGATCGGAAAGAAGCTCGCCTCGACGAACGACACCAGCACCAGCCAATATTCGGCGTGCGGATGCGCCGATTTGATGCGGCATTTCCGGCACTAGGCTCTGATTTCCGTTCGTGTCGAGCGAAGTCGAGACACGCCGAAACCCTGTGCGTCCCAAGCGTGTCTCGACTTCGCTCGACACGAACGGAAATCAGAGCCTAGTGCCGGAAATGCCGCATCCCCGTGAACACCATCGCCAGGCCGGCTTCGTTCGCCGCCGCGATCACCTCGTCGTCGCGGATCGAGCCGCCGGGCTGGATGACGCAGGTGGCGCCTGCTTCGACCGCGGCGAGCAGCCCGTCGGCGAAGGGGAAGAAGGCGTCGCTCGCGACCGCGCTGCCGACGGTGCGCGGGTTCGCCCAGCCGTGGCTTTCGGCCGCTTCGCGCGCCTTGATCGCGGCGATGCGCGCGCTGTCGCGGCGGTTCATCTGTCCGGCGCCGATGCCGGCGGTCGACCCGCCCTTGGCATAGACGATGGCGTTCGATTTCACATGCTTGGCGACGGTCCAGGCGAAGAGTGCGTCGGCCAGTTCTTCGTCGGTCGGCGCGCGGTCGGTGACGATTTTCAGGTCATCGCGCGCGATGCGGCCATTGTCGCGCGTCTGCGCGAGCCAGCCGCCGGCGATCGCCTTCATCACCAGCCCGCCGCGCGCCGGATCGGGCAGGTCGCCAGTGAGCAGCAGGCGCAGATTCTTCTTCTTCGCGAACACCGCGCGCGCGTCGGCGTCGGCATCGGGCGCGCAGACGACTTCGGTGAAGATGCTGCTGATCGCCTCGGCCGTCGCGCCGTCGAGCGGGCGGTTGACCGCGATGATGCCGCCAAAGGCCGAGACATCGTCGCATTTCAGCGCTGCGTCATAGGCTTCGGTCAGCGACGCCGCGGTGGCGACCCCGCACGGGTTGGCGTGCTTGACGATGACGCAGGTCGGATCGGCCTCACGGAATTCGGCGACGAGTTCGAGCGCCGCGTCGGCGTCATTGAGATTATTGTAGCTAAGCTCCTTGCCCTGCACCTGCTCGGCCTGCGCGACGCCGCGCGCCGACGGGCCGACGGGGAAGTAGGGCGCCGCCTTCTGGTGCGGATTTTCGCCATATCTCAGTTCGCCCGACAGCCTGGTCGTGAGC
>LULO01001576.1_pt1 | contig 23113 bp, 22 predicted proteins | sample 728121 | NCBI WGS metagenome assembly LULO01 (sample SAMN03860287, study PRJNA289734) | marine metagenome | biome: seawater column; feature: ocean; material: water; isolation source: Red Sea water column Station 149 - depth 50m | place: Saudi Arabia: Red Sea | collected 2011-10-15 | depth 50 m | reverse complement strand
CCGATCAGCAGATCGTCGGCGTCGAGCTTCGACGGGTCGGACGGTGCCGTCGTGTAGCGATAGCCGGTGGCGGTGAGCGTCCCCTGCACGACAAGCGCGCCGTTGATGTTGCCCGAAAGCCGCGCGGCGACTGCATCCACGCCCTGCGCCGTAATCGTGCCGGCGAGGCGGACATTGCCGGTGACGTCCTGCAGCCCGACACCAAGCGCGCGGTCGCCAATGACCGATACCTTGCCGTCGGTCGTGAAATTGCCGGTCAGCGGCCCGCCGAGCCGGATGCCCGCCGAATCATTCCCCTCGACCGTCACTTCACCGCTGTTGATGCCGGTCACGCCCGCATTGGCAAAAATGCCGCGCGCGCCGTCCGAATTGGTGATCTGGATCGTGCCGTCGTTGGTGACCTTGTTGTTGCTGTCGATCGTGACCGCCGTGCCGCTCGTCGGCTTGATCGAGCCTGCGGAGCCGATCTTGATATCGTCGGCTGCGCCCGATTTGACGGTCGAGGTGCTGACCGGCGTGGTCGTCGCGGTGGTGATGCTCGTTTCGGCGTATGCGGGCATGGCGATGATCGTCGCCAGGCAGGTCGATGCCAGCAGGGTCTTGCGCATGGAGTTCCTCTTTTGATGTCCCCCCGGGTCGATGGCCCGGAACCGAACACAAGACGGAGCGCGCCGCGCGCGACCTTGGAAAAAAGTCCTGCGCCGGCTTTTGGCCGCAAGAAACGGAACGGATCGGGTGTACGGTCCCGCTATTCGCCGCGTCTCACCGCACGACGAAGAGGAAGGATGCCAATGACCGCCGAGCCGGAAATACGGACGCCGCAGCTTGAATCCGATCTGGAAGGGCGGGGATGGCACCGGCTTCCGAAGCTGCTCACCCCGTCCGATTGCGCCGATCTTTCCGCGATGTTCGACGCCGACGAGCGCTTTCGCAGCACGGTGACGATGCAGCGTCATGGTTTTGGCCGCGGCGAATATCGCTACTTTGCTTATCCCTTGCCCGCTGTCCTCGAACGGTTGCGGCAGCGCCTGTATGAAAGCCTGGCGCCGCTTGCGAACCGATGGGCGGCGCGTTTGGGAGCGAACGCTTCCTTTCCCGCCGATCTGCCCGCCTTCACAAGCCTTTGCCACGCGTCGGGACAGGTCCGGCCGACGCCGCTGCTGCTACGGTACCGCGCCGGCGACTATAATTGCCTCCATCAGGATCTTTACGGCGACCTCCATTTTCCGTTTCAGGTGGCGTTCCTGCTGTCCGAGCCGGAAGTCGATTTCGACGGCGGCGAATTCGTCCTGACCGAACAGCGCCCGAGAATGCAGTCGCGCGCACATGTCGTGCCGCTGCGGATGGGTGACGCGGTCGTGTTCGCGGTCAACGAAGCACCGCGAGCCGGAACGCGCGGCACCTACCGCGTCAAAATGCGCCACGGCGTCAGCGAAATTCGCAGGGGCGAGCGCTTCACGCTCGGCATCATATTCCACGACGCGCGTTAGGGGCATGGGCAAATGGCGGACAGGGTGGGATTCGAACCCACGGTGAGCTTGCACCCACGGCGGTTTTCAAGACCGCTGCCTTAAACCACTCGGCCACCTGTCCTTGCGGCGCCGACATAGCGCGGCGGCGGCGCGCGGCAAGCGAAACCTTTGGTGCGCGCGGCGCGAACGGTCCGGCGCGCGAATGACTCGTCCTGTCCCGCCGGCGGCTGGCCAAGGGGGCTGTATCCGTGGCAGACACGCCCTATAGGGTGGGACATATGCACGCTAAACCATTCAGAATCGGACGCCTCCTTGCCCGGATCGGTGTCCTCCTATCCGCCTGGACCATGGCGGCTTCGGCGCCGCTGCACGCGCAGGCGGCCGATCCCGGCTTCGATACCTATGTTCAGTCGCTCTGGCCCAAGGCACAGGCGCGCGGCGTTTCGCGCGCGACCTTCGACCGGGTGACGAGCGGGCTTCGCTTCAATGCGCGCGTCGTGGCGCTCGATCGCGACAATCTGGGCGCGCCGCCGCGTCCCGATACGCCGATCCCGGCCTTTGCACCCTATAAGGCGAAGCATGTCGATGCCGCGCGCATCAACGGCGGGCGCCGCGTCCACGACCGCCTGTTGCCGCTGCTGTCGCGGATCGAGGAACGGACGGGCGTCCCGACGAGTATCATGATCGCGATCTTCGGGCACGAAACTGCTTATGGCGCGGTAACCGGCAATTTCGATCTGCCCGAAGCGCTGGCGACGCTAGCCTATGAGGGGCGCCGCCGCAGCCTTTTCGAACCCGAATTCATCGCGACGCTCGAAATGGTCGAAAAGGGCGTTCCGCGTGACGTGCTGAAGGGCAGTTGGGCGGGGGCGTTCGGCTATCCCCAATTCCTGCCTTCGGTCTATCTGAAGGTTGCCGAGGACGGCGACGGCGACGGCGTCGCCCGCATCTGGTCGAGCGAAGCCGACGCGGTCGAGTCGATCGGTTCCTATCTGCGCCGGGCCGGCTGGCATGCCGGCGAACCGTGGGGTGTCGCCGTGCGCGTTCCCGACGGCTTTGATCGCTCCGCAATGGCGACCCGGCTCGAGCCGACACGCTGCCCGCGCGTTTTCGCCCGCTACAGCCGCTGGCGGTCGATGGCGGAATGGCGTGCCGCCGGGTTCCAGCCAGTGAGCGGACGCTGGCCGGCGGACCATATTCAGGCGACCTTGCTCGAACCCGACGGCCCGGGAAAGACCGCCTATTTGCTGACCGGTAATTATCGTGCGATACTCGACTATAATTGTTCGAACTTTTACGCACTTTCTGTGGGGTTGCTGGCGGATGAAATCGATCGTTAGGGGCGGGGGCGCGGCCACGCTGGTCGCAGGAACGGCATTGGCGCTGGCGGCATGCGGCAGCTTTGACGGCAAGAGCAATACGGCGGTCGCCGCTGCGCCCGCGACAGCTCCTGCCGACAATGGCGTATCGGACGTGCCGGTGAAACTCGGCGATCCCTATACCATCGCGGGCACGACTTACACGCCCGCGGATGTCGCCGATTATGACGATGTCGGCTATGCAAGCTGGTATGGCGAAGAAGCGGCGGGCAAGCCGACCGCCAATGGCGAGATATACAACCCCGACGGTATCAGCGCCGCGCACAAGACGCTGCCGCTTCCCAGCTATGTCGAGGTAACGGCGCTCGATACCGGGCGCACGATATTGGTGCGCGTCAACGATCGCGGACCGATGAGCAACGACCGGCTGATCGACCTGTCGCGCGGCGCCGCCGCACAGCTCGGGCTGACCGATGCGGTGAGCGCGGTTCGCGTGCGCCGGACCAATCCGCCCGCGGCCGAGCGCGCGCAGCTTCGCGCTGGCAGGCCGGTACCCGAGCGGCTGTCAACGCCCGAATCGCTGCTGTCGATCCTGCGGACCAAGATCAAGCAGGTGCCCGTGCCCAAAGCGGCTGCCGCCACGGTTCCCGATCAACCGGCGCCGCCGACGGCATCGGCCCAGGCCAAGCCCGGCGACGACCGGATGGCGGTAACCAGCAGCAAAAAGCCCGAACCTTCCAAGCCGGCCCCGGCGGCCAAGCCGGCTAGACCCGAAAAGAAAGCGGAACCGGCACCCAAAGCGGTTGCGGGAAGCTTCGTCGTTCAGGTCGGCGCGTTCAGCAGCGAAGCGCGGGCCAATGTCGCAGCGAAATCGGTCGGCGGCCATGTCGACAAAGCCGGCAAATTGTGGCGCGTCCGCATGGGTCCCTTTGCCAGTGACGGCGAAGCAAAAGCCGCACAGGACAAGGCGAAAGCCAAGGGCTTCCGCGACGCGACCGTCCTGCGCGACCGATAAGCGGTGCGGCGTCGAAACGGAATCGCGCGCGCCATCGGCGCCGGACTGGCGGCAATCGCGCTCGCAAGCACCTTTCCGGCGGCTTCGGCAGGGAATGACAAGCCAAAGCCGGGTGCGGTGAGCCGCCCGCTTTATTTCACCGAAGCGCCGATCGTGATGTTGAAGGATCTCGATTCGGGCGCGATCCTCTTTTCCCGTGGCGCCGACAAACGCTTCGCGCCGGCATCGATGGCGAAGGTGATGACCGCCTATGTCGTACTCGACCTGATCAAGCGCGGCGAACTGTCGCGCGAAAAGGTCTTTACGGTCAGCGAAGCGACCTGGCGCAAGTGGAATGGCAGCAACGGCGGGTCGACGATGTTCCTGCGCGCCGGCGAAAAGATTTCGGTCGACGAATTGCTCAAGGGCCTGATCACCGTATCGGGCAATGACGCCGCGGCGGCGCTGGCGGTCGGGATCGATGGCAACGAAGGCGATTTCGTCAAGCGAATGAACGCGATGGCGACCAAAATCGACATGACGTCGAGCAAGTTCGGAACCCCGAACGGCTGGCCCGATGGCGGCGTTACCAAGGTAAGCGCGGCCGATCTTATCACGCTGGCGGACCGGCTGATCCGCGACCATCCCGATGGATATGCGCGCTATTTTTCGATTCCGCGCCTTCAGCATGGGGTTTCGCCCGAAGGCAAGCCGATCGTCCAGCCGAACCGCAACCCGATTCTGGGGCGCTTTGCCGGGGCCGACGGGCTCAAGACCGGCCACACCGCTGAAGCAGGCTATTGCTTTCTTGGTTCGGCAAAGCGCGATGGCCGCCGCCTGATCATGGTGGTTGCGGGCATGAAAAGCGAAAAGGCGCGGCGCGAAGAGGCCGAACGGCTGATGCGCTGGGGCTTCGACGCGTGGGAAGGCCGCGAACTGGTGCCCGCTGGAACCAAGGTCGGGCAGGTCGAGATACAACAGGGTGCACGGCCGAGCGTGACGGCCGAGACCGATATTGCGGTCCGAATGACGGTTCCCAAGGGTTATGCCGGCGGCTATCGCGCCGCGATGCAGAGCCGCAGCCCGCAAACCGCCCCGATCGAACGCGGCACACCGATCGCGCGCCTGATCGTGACGCCCGATGGCCTGCCACCGCAAACCACGCCATTGCTCGCGGCGAAGGATGTTGCGCGGGCTGATGGGGCCTGGACGCGGCGGCCGTGGCACTTGCCGAGCGCGGGGTCGACGTCGTCGCGACGCGCGAGCCCGGCGGCAGCGCCGGCGCCGAGGCGATCCGCGCACTGCTGATGGAGGGGGCCGACGATCGGTGGGACGCGCGCAGCGAAGCGCTGCTCTTCGCCGCCGCGCGCGCCGATCATGTCGCGCGCACGATCCGGCCCGCGCTCGAACGTGGCGCCTGGGTGCTATGCGATCGCTTTGTCGATTCAACCCGGGCCTATCAGGGCGCGGGAGGGGGGATCACCGACGCCGACATCATGATGCTGCACGGCTTCGGTTCGCTTGGCCTGTTGCCCGACCGGACCTTCCTCCTGACCGTTTCCGCGGCAGAGGCGCACCGGCGACTGGCGGCGCGCGATGCCGCCGGTGCCGATCGCATGGGCAGCAAGCCCGCCGATTATCAGGCCCGGCTCGCCGCGCGCTTCGCCGAGATTGCGGCGGCGGAGCCCCAACGCTGGCGCCTTGTCGACGCCGATGCGCCGGCGACCGCGGTTACCGCCGCCCTGTTGTCGGAGCTTGCCGAATGGCTGCCATGATCGGCCATCACGACGCCGAGAAGGCCTTTCTGGAGCCCTGGACAAGCGGCCGTCTCCACCACGCCTGGCTCCTCGCCGGGCCGCAGGGAATGGGGAAGGGCGCCTTTGCCGCACGGGTCGCCCGCTTTCTGGTCACGCACGACCGGGCGGGCGAGGGAGGGGCGCCGCTGTCGCTCGACGATCCCGGTGACGATCAGGCGGGGCGGTTGGTCGCGGCGGGCAATCACCCCGAGATCATCCATCTGACGCGGCAGGCAATATCACGATCGATCAGGTGCGCGGCATGATCCGCCGCCTGCATCTGTCCTTGTCGCTCGGGGCGTGGCGCGTCGTCGTCATCGACGCGGTCGACGACCTCGAAACCGACGGGGCCAATGCGCTCCTCAAGACGCTTGAAGAGCCGCCGGCGCAAACCTTGTTCCTGCTCGTCAGTCATTCGCCCGGGCGCCTGTTGCCGACGATCCGGTCACGCTGCAGAATTCTGCGTTTTCAACCCGTTGAGCGTGACGTCATGACGGCGTGGCTGCACGATTTGCGTCCGATGCTCGACATGGCCGAGGTGCGCGCGATCGTCGCGGCGTCGGGCGGGGTTCCCGGCAAGGCGCTGGCGCTCATCGACAGCGACGTCGCGGTCATGGAAAAGAAGCTGATGGCGATCGCGACCGGCGGTGATCGCGACAATCGGCTACGCGAGGCGTTGGCGCGCGAAGTCGGCGGCACCAGCAACCGGGCGCGGCTCGAACTGGTGATCGACATCGTGCCGGGCCTGCTGGCACGGCTGGCGCGCGAACGCCCGCTGGGAGAGATCGCACCGGTGCTCGGTCAATGGGACCGCATCCAGCGGACGGTGCGCGATGCGGTGCGCGGGTCTTATGACGGGGCGATGGTGGGGTTCGAGATCGGCAACTGCCTCGCCGAACTCGCGCCGCGCGGCGGGCAGGCGGCACGCTGACGCTTTCCCTTGGCCGCGCCAGCGGCTAAGGCGCGCGCATGTCCGAACCATTTTATATCACCACCGCCATCAGCTATCCCAACGGCCGCCCGCATATCGGTCACGCCTACGAGGCCATCGCGACCGACGTGATGGCGCGCTTCCAGCGGATGCGCGGCCGCGACGTGCGCCTGATCACCGGTACCGACGAACATGGGCTGAAGATGTATCAGACCGCGCGCGACCAGGGTCGCGCAACGATCGATCTTGCCGATGAAATGTCTGGATATTTCCGTGAGATGTATGGCAAGCTGAATATCAGCTATGATAATTTTATGCGCACGTCGGACCCGGCGCACCATCGCGCATCGCAGGCGATCTGGCGGGCGATGGAAGCCAATGGTGACCTCTACCTCGACCGCTATGAAGGCTGGTATTCGGTTCGCGACGAAGCTTTCTATGATGAAAGCGAACTCACAGACGGGGAAGGGGGCGTTCGCCTGTCGCCGCAGGGGACGCCGGTCGAATGGACCGTCGAGGAAAGCTGGTTCTTCCGCCTGTCGGCCTATCAGGACCGTCTGCTCGCGCTCTATAACGACAATCCCGACTTCATCCGCCCCGAAAGCCGCCGCAACGAGGTGCTGCGCTTCGTCGAGGGCGGATTAAAGGATCTGTCGGTATCGCGCACGAGTTTCGATTGGGGCGTCCCGGTGCCGGGCAGCCCCGGGCATGTGATGTATGTCTGGGTCGACGCGCTCACGACCTATTTGTCGGGCATTGGCTATCCCGACATGGACGGCGATTTCGCACGATTCTGGCCGGCGAACATTCATATGATCGGCAAGGATATCGTTCGTTTTCATACTGTTTACTGGCCGGCCTTCCTTATGAGTGCCGGTCTGCCGCTGCCGCGCCAGGTGTTCGGCCACGGCTTTCTGCTCAACCGCGGCGAGAAGATGTCGAAATCGCTCGGCAACGTTCTATTATCTGCTCCGCGAAGTGAGCTTCGGACAGGACGGCAGCTATTCGGCCGAAGCGATCGTGCGAACCGCGAATGCCGACCTCGCCAACAGCTTCGGCAATCTTGCGCAGCGCAGCTTGTCGATGATTTTCAAGAATTTGGATGGCGATATTTCGAACGATTATTCTCCCAGCGAGGAAGATTTAGCTCTTAGGAGCGCCGTTCGCGACGCCGCGGTAAATTTGCTTCCTCGTGAGTTTGAAGAGCTGTCATTTTCCGTCGGCATTGAGGAATGGCTCCGCGCAGTTTTTGCCTGCAACCAGTATGTTGATACGCAGGCCCCGTGGGCTTTGCGCAAGACCAATCCAGAACGGATGCGTGCTGTGCTGATGACTCTCTTTCGGGCTATTCGCACACTCGCGATTGCGATCCGTCCGGTGGTGCCGTCCGCGGCCGACGCGCTGCTCGACCAGATGGGAATCGCTGACGATGCGCGCGACTTCGCCGCGCTTGCCGACACCGAATGGTTTGCGAAGCTTGCTGCCAGCGGTTTTGCGATCGGCCAGCCGGTTCCTATCTTTCCACGCCTTGAACTGCCCGAAGGGGAAGGGGAGGCCTGATGCTCGTCGATTCGCACTGCCACCTCAATTACAAGGGGCTTGCCGAGCAGCAGGGTGAGGTGCTGGAGCGCGCGCGGGCGCGCGGCGTCACCGCGATGCTCAACATCGCAACGCGCGAGAGCGAGTGGGACGACGTCCTGGCTGCTGCCGAAGCCAATGCCGATGTATGGGCTAGCGTCGGCATCCATCCGCACGATGCCGATCATCATCCCGATGTCGATACCGCCAAGCTGGTCGAGAGGGCCGCGCATCCGCGCGTGATCGGGATCGGCGAGACTGGGCTGGACTATTATTACGACAAGAGCGACCGGGCGCGGCAACAGGATAGTTTTCGCCGCCATATCCACGCGTCGCAGCAGACCGGCCTGCCGATCATCGTCCACACTCGCGATGCCGAGGCCGATACGCTGGCGCTGCTCGGCAAAGAGATGGAAAGGGCGCCTTACACCGGCGTGATCCATTGCTTCACCGCCAGCGACGACTTTGCCAAAGCGGCGCTCGACCTTGGGCTGTTCATCTCGATCTCGGGGATCGTGACGTTCAAAAATGCCGCGGATCTGCAGGCCACGGCGAAATGGCTGCCGCAGGATCGGCTGCTGATCGAGACCGACTCCCCCTTCCTTGCCCCCGTTCCGCATCGCGGCAAGACCGGCGAGCCCGCCTTTGTCGCCGATACGCTGGCGTTTCTGGCGGACCTGCGCGGCGACGACCGCGAGGCGTTGGCGGCGGCGACAGGCGCGAATTTCTACGCACTTTTCAACAAGGCGGCGCCATGACGTCACACGCGTCATGAAGGTTCGCATTCTGGGGTGCGGTACTTCGTCGGGGGTGCCGCGGATCGGTAACGACTGGGGGCAGTGCGACCCCGACAATCCACGCAACCTACGCAGCCGGGCCTCGATCATGATTTCGCTCGGTGGGTACCGGTTGATCGTCGACACCAGCCCCGACATGCGCCTGCAATTGCTCGACGCCGGGATCGGAGAGGTCGATGGGGTGATATGGACGCACGAACATGCCGACCATACGCACGGTCTCGATGATCTGCGCCAGATTATGCACCTGCGCGGTTCGGCCGTCCCCGCCTACGCCCGAGCGCATGTTCTCGATATTCTGAAATGGCGCTTCACCTATGCCTTTGCCGGCAACGCCGGCTATCCGGCGTCGGTCGATCCGATCGAACTGGCCGATCATCAGTGGATCGGACCGATCGAAGTGTCGGCACTCGAAATGCCGCACGGTCCGATAAAGGCCAGCGGCCTGATCTTCAGCGACGGTGCGCACAAGATCGGCTATGCGACGGATTTTTCACGGTTTACCGATGAAATGGTTGATTTCTTCCAAGGGGTCGATCTTTTGGTGATCGACGCGCTCCGGCGCTATCCGCACCCCACGCACCCGCATCTCGCGATGACGCTCGAAGGGCTCGCCAAGGTGGGCCAGCCGCGGGCGATCATCACGCATATGGACAATACGATGGATTATGACGATCTGGCCGGCGAGCTGCCCGACGGCGTCGAGCCAGGGTACGACGGGCTCGAGGTGGAATTGTGAACGGCGATACCACGGTGCAGATGATCTGGTTCGTCGGGGCCTTTGCGCTTGTCTTGAGCTCGCTCGCGGCCAGACGGCTCAACCTAGCCGACGGATTGAAGATGGCGCTCGCGTGGGTGGCAATCTTTGCGCTCGTATTTCTCGTCGTCCGGACGTGGCAGCTTTTTGCGTGACGATTCAACGAGAGGGGGGCCAAACGAGCCTCCCTGTTATATCAAATTTAACATAATATATATTATCGGATAATCTTATGTCGAAAACGCCTTCGCTGTCCCCCATCGACCGACTGCTCGCGATCATGCGTCAGTTGCGCAATCCCGATGGTGGGTGTGAGTGGGATTTGGCGCAGGACTTCACAACGATCTCACCTTACACGATCGAGGAAGCCTATGAGGTTGCCGACGCCATAGCCTCCGGATCGCCCGATGCGATTTGCGACGAGCTTGGAGATTTGCTGCTCCAGGTCGTCTTTCACGCCCAGATCGCCACCGACAAAGGCCTGTTCGGGTTCGACGACGTCGCCAATGCGATCAGCGACAAGATGGAACGGCGCCACCCGCATATCTTCGGCGATGCAACGACGCATGACGTTCGCCAGCAATGGGAACAGATCAAGGCGGCCGAGCGCAGCGCCGACGGCGCCAAAAGCGTGCTCGACGGCGTGGCGTTGTCACTGCCGGCGCTCCTGCGCGCGCAAAAGCTGCAAGGCCGCGCTGCGCGGGCGGGATTTGACTGGCCCGATGCCGACGGACCGCGCGCCAAGATCGCCGAAGAACTGGAAGAAGTCGAAACGGCCCCTGACGACGCAGCGCGGGCGGAGGAAGTCGGCGACCTGCTCTTCGCGGTGGTGAACTATGCGCGGCACCTCGGCGTCGATGCCGAAAGCGCACTCCGTGACGCCAACGCCAAGTTCGCGCGCCGCTTCATGGCCGTCGAAGCACGCGCTGGCGCCGACATGGCGCATATGCCGCTCGATGCGCTCGAAGCGCATTGGCAGGCGGTCAAGGCTTCGGAAGCCCCTTAGCCGGCCAGAGGCGGCGGAAGCGGGCCTGATCGGCGGGATCGAGCCGAACGGTGAGCACATGCCCATCACCCTCTGCCCTGTTATCAAGGACTTCGCCACGGGCGTGGAGCCAGGCAAGCGCCTCCCCTTCGTCAAAGCCGAGAAAAATCTGCTGTATTTCGTGCCCTTCGGTCAGCCGCGCCGCCATCAGCGTCCGCGCCGCATCGACGCCCTCGCCGGTTAAGGCCGAAATGACCGCGACGTCGCTGCGCCGCGCGGCGATCTCGACGATCTCGGCGCGCCGTTCGGGGGGCGCGGTGTCGATCTTGTTCCAGATTTCGATCTGCGGAATCGGATCGGCGGCGTCCTCCCCTTCCCCATCCAGCGGTCCGTTGACGCCCAGCGAGTCGAGGATCGCCTTGACGTCGTCATATTGGGCGTCGCTGTCGGGATGGACGATATCGCGGACATGGACGATAAGATCGGCGGTCGTCACTTCCTCCAGCGTCGCGCGGAAGGCGGCGACGAGTTCGGTCGGAAGGTCGGAGACGAAGCCGACCGTGTCGGAGAGGATTGCCTTGTCGATCCCCGGTAGGCGGATTTCGCGCATCGTCGGATCGAGCGTCGCGAACAGCATATCTTCCGCCATGACGTCACTTCCCGTCAGGCGATTGAAAAGCGTCGATTTTCCGGCGTTTGTATAGCCCACCAGCGCGACGACGGGCCAGGGCGCGCGCTGCCGCTTGGCGCGTTGGAGTTGGCGCGTGCGCCGCGCATCGTCGAGCTGGCGGCGGATGCGCGCCATACGATTGCGGATCATCCGGCGGTCGGCCTCGATCTGCGTCTCGCCGGGGCCGCCGAGGAAGCCGAAGCCGCCGCGCTGGCGCTCGAGGTGGGTCCAGCTTCGCACCAGCCGTCCCGCCTGATAGTCGAGATGCGCTAGTTCGACCTGCAACCGCCCCTCGGCGGTCGCGGCGCGCTCGCCGAATATCTCGAGGATCAGGCCGGTGCGATCGATCACCTTCGTTCCGAAGGCGGTTTCCAGATTGCGCTGCTGGATCGCGGTCAGCGCGGCGTCGACGATGACAAGTTGCACGTCGTGCGCCGCAATCGCGGGCTTGATAGCCTCGATCTGACCGACGCCGATCAGCGTTGCCGCGCGCGTCTGGCGGAGGCGCAGCGGATGCGCTGCCACCACCTTGAGCCCGATCGCGACCGCGAGCCCCTTTGCTTCCTCAACGCGCGCGTCGAGATCGCGCGACGGGCGCTGGCCGTGCCATTCGGGCACGACAAGCAGCGCGGGCGCACCGCGCGTTACCTCTTCGGCGCTATCGGACATCGGGTCGATCAGGCGTCGCCGTCGGCTTCGCCATGGTCGGTCAGATTGATCGGGCCGTTGGGCTGAACCGTCGAAATGGCGTGCTTGTAGACAAGCTGCACCTGGCGTTCGCGTTCGAGCAGCATGCAGAAGAGATCGAAGGCGACGATGCGCCGAGCGAGGCCAGGTCGAAATCATGCGACGGCATGATCGTCGAGATCGCGTGCTTGTACACGAGCTGCGACTGGCCGTCGCGGCGGAGCAAGAGCGAGAAATTGTCGAACCAGGTGATTATTCCCTGCAGCTTCACGCCCTTGACGAGAAACATCGTCACCGGGGTCTTGCTGCGACGCAGAGCGTTGAGAAAAAGATCCTGAAGATTCTGGTTTTTATCGGACACATTTGCCTCCTGTTTTTGGCGGCCGAGCCGCGAGTTCGATGCGCCGACGATCAGCCCCGTATCGTCTTCGCAGCCGCAATATGCGGCAAAGAGCGGATCAGGTCTAGGGTAAAGCCACTACCCTTCCCCGTCCTGATTCTCGGTCAATCCCAACAGCTTCAGCTTTCTATGCAGAGCCGAACGCTCCATCCCGATAAGCTCTTGCTCCGCCGCGACGGCCAGTCGCAGCTCGTGTACAAGCACGCGATCTCGACGATCATGCCGTCGCATGATTTCGACCTGGCCTCGCTCGGCGCGAGGATCATCACTCGCTCGATCACGTTGCGCAATTCGCGCACATTGCCGGGCCATTCATGCGCCTGGAGCGCCGCCATCGCCTCCGAGCTGATCTCGGGCGGCGGCACGCGCCGTTCGGCGGCATAACGGCCGACGAAATGGTCGCAGAGGCTCGCAATATCATCGCGCCGCTCGCGCAGCGGCGGAATGTGCACGGGCACGACATTGAGGCGGTAATAGAGATCTTCGCGAAAGCGCCCTTCCGCGATTTCGCTCATCAAGTCGCGCGCGGTGCCCGAAATGATGCGGACGTCGACGCGGATCATCGTTCGCCCACCGACACGCGTGAAGCTCTGGTCGGTCAGGACGCGCAATATCTTGCCCTGCGTCGTCAGCGGCATGTCGGCGACTTCGTCGAGGAAGAGCGTCCCGCCATGCGCCTGTTCGAGCAGACCGACGCGGATCGCCCCGTCGTCGCTTTCCGACCCGAACAATTCGATCTCGACCGTTTCGGGGTCCATCCGCGCGGAGGAAATGACGCGGAACGGCGCATTCTGCCGCCCGCTCCAGCCATGGAGGACGCGCGCCGCAACCTCCTTGCCGACGCCGGGAGCGCCGGTGACGAGCCCCCGGCTGCCGGTTCCCGCCACGCGTTTCAGCGTCGCGCGGACATTGTTGATCGCGGTGCTGCTGCCCGTGAGTTCGTCGGCGGGACCGGCCTTTTCGCGAAGCTGTTCATATTCGAACTTCAGCCGCTCGCTCTCGGTCGCGCGCGCGACGAGGTGCAACAGACGCTCGGCCTCGAACGGCTTTTCGATGAAGTCGTAGGCGCCGCGGCGGATCGCCGCGACGGCGGTGTCGAGACCGCCATGGCCCGAAATGACGATGATCGGCAGCGCGGCATCGCTGTCGGAAGGGGTCCGCGCTTCATAGACTTCGTCTTCCATGACGCCGGCGACCAGTTCGCAAATGTCGCGTTCGTCGTCGACGATCAAAATATCAAGCGCCATGTTCTTCTCTGTCCTGCCGGTTTCTGATGCGCCCCGGCACCGATTCAATCTGCCCTGTTGGAACTCCCCCGCCCTTGCCAGCCAAGGGCCGTAGGCGATCGGCGTGCTGCGTCAACGTGACCTGCGTCCCCCGCCCTTCCGGATTGTCCGAAAATTCAAGCTCGCCATAATGTTGCTCGACGATCTTCTTGACGATGGCAAGGCCGAGCCCCGTCCCGCCCTGCCGCGTAGTCATATAGGGTTCGGCGATCGCGTCGCGCGCCTCGGGCAGCCCGATGCCATCATCGGTGACGCGGATGACCACCGCATCCTGCGGGCCGATGTCGAGTTCGGCGCGGATATGGCCCGAAACCGGGCCATCCGATTTTTTCGTATTTTCCTCGATGGCCTCAACCGCATTTTTGACGATGTTCGTCAGCGCTTGCGATAGCAGGCGCCGGTCGCAGACGAGCGGCTCGATCTCGTTCGGCGTCGTGACGCTGAATATGATGTCGGGCTTCGCGACCTCGAACAGGAACACCGCCTGGCGCAGGATGTCGCGGATATCCTCGACCCCGAAGGTGGGCTTCGGCATTCGCGCAAAGCTAGAAAATTCGTCGACCATGCGGCGCATATCGTGGACCTGCCGCACGATGGTGTCGGTCAGCTTGCGGAAGGTTGCGGCATCGCCCTCGACCTTTTCACCGAAGCGGCGCTGCAAGCGTTCGGCGGCGAGCTGGATCGGGGTCAGTGGATTCTTGATTTCATGCGCAATGCGGCGCGCGACGTCGGACCAGGCGGCGCGGCGCTGATCGAGCAGCTGCTGGGTGATATCCTCGAAGCTCAGCACGAAGCCGTCGCCTTGCGCGACCGCCTTCGCCGCGAGCGTCGCGGGTTCGGCATCGCGGCGGGCCAGCTGAACGATCCCTTCCTGCTCCCCGCCGCTCAAGAGCGCGGCCAGTTCGGGCGCGACATCGCCGAGCGGTTGCCCGGTCAAGGTCTCGGCGCTTTGCCCGATCAGGCTTTCGGCGGCGGCATTGGCGAGAAGAATGCGATGCTGCGCATCGACCGAGACGACCGCCGATGAGACGCCGCTCAGCACGGCTTCGATGAAGCTGCGCCGCGTTTCGAGCTGCTCATTGACGTTGACGAGCGCGCTCGTCTGCCCCTCGAGCTGCTCGGTCATGCGGTTGAAGGCGCGCGTCAGCACGGCAATCTCGTCGTCGCGGGCCGGCGGCGTGACGCGCACCGACAGATCCCCGCCCGCCGCGGGGCGCGTCGCGCCGATCAGGGTGCCGAGCGGGCGCGTGATGCGGTCGGCGACAACGATCGCAGCGACAACTGCAAGCGCGAGCAACAGAAGCGAGCCGAGATAGAGCGCGCCGTTGAACTGGAGCTGGAGCTGCTGCGATCGCTGGAACAGATCGTTATAGTCGGCGAGCACCGTGCTGGCGCGCATCGACTGTTGGAACCCCGGCACATTGGCGTCGCGCGACGCATAGACATAAGCCCGCGGCTGGCGCGGAAGCCTTGTCACGGCTTCGATGCGGTCGGGCTGAACATTCACGACGACCTGTTCGCCGGCGTCGAGGCGCTTGACCGTCGCAGGCGTCAGGCGGCTTTCGACTGCGCGTTTGTCGGGGTCGATCATCGCGGCCGTGCGCGGAATGCCGTCGGTCCCGATCTCGATAATCGCCGATTCATTCAGGCTGCGCACGACAACCTGCTGGAAATAATAATCGGAAAATTCGGGGCTATCGATCGCGACGCGGCCGAGCTGATCGCTCAAATCCTTGGCCATTGCGAAGGTGTTCGCGCTGACTTCGCGCTGATTTTCCTGATAATAGCCCTGCGCCAGACTGGCCGCATTTTCGAACATGCCACGCGAGCGGTCCGAGAACCAGAAATCGACGCCGAACTGGAACAGCAGCGAGGCGAAGATCACCACCAACAAGGTCGGCGTCGCCGCGATCAGCGAAAAGAGCGCGACGAGGCGCACATGCAGCCGCCCGTTGCCGCCGCCCATCGTCCGTTCGGCGCGCGCACGGGCCACGCGGCTGCCGATCAGCACGATCAGCGCCATCGCAGGAACGAGGTTGGCGACCATGATCGCCGCGACGAGCGCCGGGGTCAGCAGCCGCTCGCTCTGCGCGTCGCCGGTGACGAAGATGTAGGTACCGATCGCGACGCTCGCGATCAGCGCGAGCGTATAATATTCGGGCGCGCCGAACCGCCACCAGCCGCTCCGCGCGTCCGTATCACCGGGTTCGCCGTCAAGAGCCGAGGGGAAAGGCTGCGTCATTGTGGCTGCGATACGACAATCCTGTTGCATAGAAAACACACAATATGCGCCGGCGCGCCGATAAGTGTGCTTTTCCGGTCAACGGGAGCGCGTGCGATGCGGCGCCTAGGGATGCGCGGGATCGATGTCGAGTTGCCCCAATCGCTTGCGCAGCGTGTTGCGGTTGATCCCGAGCCGTCGGGCTGCCTCGAGCTGGTTGCCGCGCACTTCGCGCAGCACGCGGCGGAACAACGCGGCTTCGACGATGGCTTCGAGGTCGCTGTGGATGGCGCCGTCGCCGTCGGTACCCGCCACCCGTTCGCGCGCCCAATCGTCGACCGCGTGCGCGATCAGGTCCGCCGGCGCGGTGAAGGCGGGCGCCATGCCGCCGCTTTCGCGCAGCACCGTCTCGACATCGCGGGCGGTGACGACGGTGTCGCGCGCCAGAATGGCGAGACGCTGGACGACATTGCCGAGTTCGCGAACATTGCCCGGCCAGTCGTGGCGTTCGAGCAACTGCATCGCCTCGGGCGCGAATTCGCGGTCGGGCAGCCCCGACTGGCGCCCGGTATCGACGAAATAGCGCACGAGCGCGGCGATGTCGCTGCGCCGGTCGCGGAGTGGCGGCAGGCTGACCGGGATAACGTTGAGGCGGTAGAAAAGATCCTCGCGGAAGCGTCCTTCTGCGACAAGGCTGCGCATCTCGCGGTGCGTCGCGGCGACGACGCGGACATCGGCTTTCAGCGCCTGGCTGCCGCCGACGGTCGAATATTCGTTGGTTTGCAGGACGCGCAGCAGCCGCGTCTGGGCCTCGAGCGGCATGTCGCCGATTTCGTCGAGGAACAGCGTGCCGCCCGACGCCTGTTCGAACCGCCCGGCGCTGCGGCTGTGTGCGCCGGTGAAGGCGCCCTTTTCGTGACCGAACAATTCGGCCTCGATCAGTTCGCGCGGAATCGCGGCCATGTTGATCGCGCCGAAGGGGCCATTGCGGCGCAGGCCCGTCGCATGGATCGCGCGTGCGACGACCTCCTTGCCCGTCCCCGATTCGCCGAGGATCAGGACAGCAAGGTCGTTCGAGGCGAGCCGCGCGATGGTGCGATATACCGCCTGCATGGCGGGCGCCCGGCCGATCAGCCCGTGGCTGTCGGTTTCGGCCGCATCGACCTTTGCGAGCGGTTGCCGGCCCCGCGCCAGCGCAGCGCGAACACTGGCGGTCAGTTCCTCGAGATCGAAGGGCTTGGGCGACGTCGGGAATGATGAGGTCGGGGCGATGATCGGCGAGCCAGGCATTACGCTCGGCGATGCTGCCGACCGCAGCGAACAGCGCGCATTCGTCGCCCAGCGTCTCGCGGATGATGAGCGAGATCGCGGGATCGTCCTCGACCAGCAGGATCGTCTTGTCGGTGGTCATGGCCGCGGCTCCTTGCGCGCCGAGGACTGCGCGGCGGGCAGATTGACGCGAAAGCGCGTCCACTCGCCATCGCGGACATGCTGGACGGTGCCGCCCATGTCGCGCGCGAGCTTCGCGACGAGCGCGAGACCGAGCCCCCTGCCCTCGCGCTTTGTCGTGACGAACGGGTCGAAGAGGTCATCGCGGATGTCGGCGGGGACGCCGGGACCGTTATCGCTGACGCTGACCTCGATCGGCAGCGCGATGCGGCCGCGACCGTCGCCATTGTCGATCGACAGCCCGTGGCGATAGGCGGTGGCGATGCGGATGACGCCATCGTCACGCCCGCCGAGCGCCTCGCCGGCGTTGGTGACGAGGTTCAGCAATATCTGGACCATGGCGTCATGGTTGCCCTGCACCATCGGCAGCGACGGGTCGAAATCCTCCGAAAAGCGGACCCCGGGCAATTGACGCGCGCGTACCGCCTCCAGCGCTTGATGGATCGGCTGATAGAGGTTGATCGGCGTGCAGGCGATCGGCTGCCCGCGCGAAAAATGCTCCATCTGGTCGATCAGCGTCGTGATCCGGTCGACCTCGGCGCAGATCAGCGTCGTGAAGCGCTCGCCGCTCGCGTCGGTCTTGCGCGCAAGCAGCTGCGCGGCGCCCTTGATCCCGGCGAGCGGGTTCTTGATTTCGTGCGCCAGCATGGAAGCGGCGGCCCCCGCCGCACGGCCCGACCGTCCGATCGCGCCGCCCATCAGTTCGGCTTCGCTTTGCGACGGAACGAGCGCGAGGATGCGGTGGCCGTTGCTGCCGTAGGGCACCATCTGCATATCGACGAAGATCGACTTGCCGCCGCCGATGCGGATTTCGGCGCGATGGGCGAACAATGCCGAGGTGTCGGGATCGTTCATGCGCTGACGATAGCCGCGGTCCATGCCGATGACGTCATAGACGACGCGCCCGACCATCGCCGACCGGCTGATATTGCAAAGCTGTTCGGCGGCCGCGTTGACAAACAGGACGACGGCCCCGCGGTCGATCAGCAGCGTCGCGACCGGATGCGACTGGATGATTTCGTCATGGTCGAACGTCGGGATGCTCGACGTCAACGCGCTCACGCAGCCGCCTTGCTCAGATAGGGCGCGTAAAATTCCTCGAGCGCATCGAGCACGCCCTTGCTGTCGGGGATCTGGTTGACGCGGTTGCGGAATTCCGCCGAACCGTGGAGCCCCTTTACATACCAGCCGAGATGCTTGCGCGCCATATTGACGCCGGTCATTTCGCCATAATGGTCGATCATCGCCCGATAATGCGATGTAATGACGTCATATTGTTCGTCGATGCCGGGGTCGGGACGCTCGCCCTCGCCGCGCAGCGCCGCCATCACCTGCCCCAGCAACCACGGCCGGCCATAGGCGCCGCGGCCGATCATCACGCCATCGGCGCCGCTCTGATCGAGAGCGGAGCGCGCATCGTCGACCGAACAGATGTCGCCATTGACGATCACCGGGATCGATACTGCATCCTTGACCCGGCGCACGAAGGCCCAGTCGGCGCTGCCGCGATACATCTGGTTGCGTGTGCGGCCGTGCACGGTAACCAGTTTCGCGCCGAGATCCTCTGCGATATGTGCGAGTTCGGGGGCGTTGAGGCTGTCATGGTCCCAGCCCATGCGCATCTTGACCGTCACCGGCACACTGACCGCCTTGACGCAGGCTTCGATCAGCGCCGCAGCCAGCTTGAGATCACGCATCAGCGCCGATCCGGCATCGCCGTTCGTGACCTTGCGCACCGGACAGCCCGATCATGTCGACGCTGGCAACCATCTCTGACACCACCAACCCTGCGCCAAAAGACGCCACCAATGTGCGGAACGGCAGATCAGTGACGCCTGTCATCGGCGCGAGGATCACGGGATCCGCGATGGTAATATTGCCGATCTGGATGGGCCGGAGCGGCGCCATAACGGGGAGCTTTCGTTGAATTGCCTAAATTTTGTGCAGCCACTACACGCTAAGGCGCTTTTCCGCAAGCCGCGGCTGCGCTAACCGGCGCGCGTCATGACCGACTCCGCGCCCATGCCGTCCGGCTCCGTCGCTGTCGTGCTGCTCGCCGGCGGCGTCGGCGCGCGCGCGGGCTTTGCGCTTCCCAAGCAGCTTGTCCCGATCGGCCGCAAATCCGTGCTGCGCTGGAGCCTCGATGCGTTCGCCGCGCACCCGGCCATCGGTGCGGGCGTGCTCGTCGGCGATGATGACGTCGTGGCGGCGGCAGGCCCCCTGCCCGCCAGCTGGACGACCGCTGCGCCGGGCATCGAACGCCAGCAGTCGGTTGCGAATGCGCTGGGCGCACTGGCCGACTGGAGCGACGATGCGATCCTCCTCGTCCATGATGCGGCGCGCCCCGGCGTTTCGGCGGCGGTAATCGACCGGCTGCTCGCCGCCGTGGCGGAGGGGGCTGTCGCGGCGACGCCGACGCTGCCCGTTCCCGATACGCTGATAACCGAGGTTGACGGGGTGGCGGGTGACGTCACCGACCGCAGCCGACTCGCGCGCGTCCAGACGCCGCAGGCCTTCCGGCTCGGTGCGCTGCGCCGTGCTCACGCGGGTGCCGGCGACGAGGCGGCGACCGACGATGCGCAACTCGTCCGCCGGCTCGGTCATGCTGTGGCAACGGTTCCAGGCGACGCGCGGCTGCACAAATTGACCTATGCCGACGATCTCATCATTCTGTCCGCCCTGCTCGGAGGAGGCAAAGCCGCGATGCGTACCGCCGTCGGCATGGGTTATGACGTTCACCGCCTTGTTCCCGACAAGCCGCTGTGGATCGGCGGGATTGAAATCGAGCATAGTCATGGGCTTGAAGGGCATAGCGATGCCGATGTCGCGCTCCACGCGCTGACCGACGCGATCCTCGGCGCGCTTGCCGATGGCGATATCGGGGACCATTTCCCGCCGAGCGATCCACAATGGCGCGGCGCGGCGTCATGGCGCTTTCTGGCGTTCGCCGCGGAACGGGTCGCGGCGCAGGGCGGACGGATCGCCCATGTTGATCTGACGATCATCGCCGAAGCACCGAAAATCGGCCCGCATCGCGCCGCGATCCGCGCGCGCCTGTCCGAAATTCTTGCGATTTCGATTGAAACCATTAGTGTGAAGGCAACAACCACCGAGCGGCTCGGCTTTACGGGCCGCCGCGAAGGGATCGCCGCACAGGCCATCGCCACTTTAGAACTTCCGGAGAATTGAACCTTGCCGTCCGCCGTCGAAACGCGCCAGACCGCGCGCGAAGAAGCCGCCACGTCCGTTCTTGCCGCCAATCGCGCGGCGGGGCGCCGGGTCGCCATCGCCGAAAGCTGCACCGGCGGCATGGTGTCGGTGGCGCTGACCGACATCCCCGGTAGTTCCGATGTCTTCAGCGCCGGCTTCATCACCTATTCGGCCGATGCCAAGAAACGCCAGCTCGACGTCAGCAGTGAAATTCTGGAAACTTTCGGTGAGGTGTCGCTGGCGACCGCCTGGGCGATGGCCGCGGGCGTGCTGGCGAACAGCGACGCCGATGTCGCGGTGTCGATTACCGGGATCGCCGGCCCCGGCGGCGGATCGGACAAGAAGCCGGTGGGCATCGTCGTCTTCGCACGTGCGCTGCGCGGCCAGGACCCCGATGATTATTTCACCCAACGGGTGCAGTTCGATTCGACCGATCGCGCGACGATCCGCCATCACGCGACGATGTTCGCGCTCGACCTGCTTCAGCCCGACAAGGACGCGCTGCGTCCGTCGGAGGATGTCACGCTTCCCGCACCGTAAAGCGCATCGGCGCGCGTTTCGAACGCCGCGATCATCTTGCGGAGCGCCTTGTCGAACATCTGCCCGGCCAGCGCCTCGAAGACGCGGCTGCGGAACGAGAAATCGACCATGAAGTCGACCTTGCACCCGCCGCTGTCGAGCGGCGTGAAATGCCATTCATTGTTGAGGTGGCGCATCGGGCCGTCGATATAATCGACGATCACCTTGTCGGGCGCGCGCTTGTGGACGCGGCACGAAAAGCTCTCGCGCAATCCCTTGAAGCCGACGATCATGTCGGCCACCGCCTCGCGATCGCTGTCGGCGCGGACGCGCAGCGCGACCACCCACGGCAGAAATTCGGGATAGCGCGCGATATCGGTCACGAGCGCGAACATCTGTTCGGCGCTATAGGGCAGCTCGCGCGTTTCGTGATGCCTCGGCAATGCGGCGTCAGTCCGCCTTGGCGCGCGCGAGCTGGGCTTCGCGTGCGGCGCGCATCTTAGCGAAATCGTCGCCCGCATGATAGCTCGACCGCGTCAGCGGCGAAGAAGCGACCTGCAGGAAGCCCTTGGCGCGGGCGATCTGGGCATAGGCATCGAACGCCTGCGGCGTCACGAAGTCGATCACTTTCGTATGCTTGGGGGTCGGCTGGAGATATTGCCCCATCGTCATGAAGTCGATGTCGGCGCTGCGCATGTCGTCCATCACCTGATGCACTTCCATCCGCTCTTCGCCGAGCCCGAGCATGATGCCCGATTTGGTGAAGATCGACGGATCGCGGCGCTTGACGCTTTCGAGCAAGCGGAGCGACGCATAATAGCGCGCACCGGGGCGGATCGTCGGATAGAGCCGCGGAACCGTCTCCAGGTTGTGATTATAGACATCTGGCCGCGCATCGACGATCGCGGCGACGGCATCGTCGGGCTTGTTGCGAAAATCGGGGGTCAGAATCTCGATCGTCGTCTGCGGCGTTTCGCGGCGTAGAGCCTCGATCACCTTGACGAACTGGCTGGCGCCGCCATCCGGCAAATCGTCGCGGTCGACCGAGGTGATGACGATATGGGTCAGCCCCATTTTTGCCGCCGCCGCCGCCGTATGTTCGGGTTCGAGCAGGTCGACGGGGCGCGGCATGCCGGTCTTGACGTTGCAGAAGGCGCAGGCGCGCGTGCAGGTATCTCCAAGGATCATCACCGTCGCGTGCTTTTTGGTCCAGCACTCGCCGATGTTCGGGCACGCCGCTTCCTCGCACACCGTATGCAGATTGAGGTCGCGCATCAGCTTGCGCGTTTCGGCATAGCCGGGGCTGGTCGGCGCCTTGACGCGAATCCAGTCGGGTTTGCGGGCGCGATCGGACGGTTTTTGCAACGGAGCGTTCATGGCGCCCACATAGGCGCACACGCACATCTTCTCAACCGTCCATCCTGTGCTAAAGCGCGCGTCATGACTCGCTTTGCAGAACTGATCGACGGCTATCGCCGTTTCCGCGCCACCGGCTGGCAGCAACAGCGCGACCGGTGGGATGAATTGGCCGAGGGCCAGTCACCCAAGGTGATGGTCATCGCCTGTTCGGACAGCCGCGTCGAACCGTCGCAGATATTCGACACCAATCCGGGCGAGATATTCGTCGTGCGCAATGTCGCCGCGCTCGTCCCGCCCTTTGAAACGACGCCGGGCCGTCACGGCGTATCGGCCGCGCTCGAATTTGCGGTGCAGTTTCTGAAGGTCGAGGAAATCGTCGTGATGGGCCACGGGATGTGCGGCGGCTGCCACGCGGCGCTGCACCGGACGATGGAGGGGGCCGAACCGGGCCGCGGCGGCTTCATCGCCGACTGGATCGCGCTGCTCGACGATGCGAGCGCCGATGTGCGTGCGGCGCATCCCGACTATGACAATCGCGTAGCGGGCCGTGCGATGGAGATGGCGGGCGTGAAGGTCAGCCTCGACAATCTGCGCACCTTCCCGTGCATCGAGGAGAAGGAAAAGCGCGGCACGTTGCGGCTGCGCGGCGCCTTTTTTGCGATCAGCGACGGCGTGCTCCACAT
>LULO01000331.1_pt1 | contig 23254 bp, 21 predicted proteins | sample 728121 | NCBI WGS metagenome assembly LULO01 (sample SAMN03860287, study PRJNA289734) | marine metagenome | biome: seawater column; feature: ocean; material: water; isolation source: Red Sea water column Station 149 - depth 50m | place: Saudi Arabia: Red Sea | collected 2011-10-15 | depth 50 m | reverse complement strand
GAAGTAGCCAACTCATGTAGGTTTGATGATGGTGATAGTGCTTTTTTAAGTAAAACATTTTCAACAGATGGTACTTCACATGATATTGGTACAGTATCTGTTTGGTTAAAGAGAGGGGAGTTAGCTGCTGAACAAGGAATATTTACTGCTGGTTCTTCAAATAGACATTTTATAAGATTTGAAAGCGGTGATACTTTAACTTTTCGTGCTGTCACAGATTCTTTTCATGTGCAAACAACACAAGTTTTTAGAGATCCGTCTGCTTGGTATCATATAGTAATTGCGTATGACACTTCTCAAGGAACTGCTTCGAACCGAGTTAAGATGTATGTAAATGGATCACAGATTTCAAGTTTTAGTCAAACAGATTATCCAGATCAAAATTTAGATATTAAATTAGGTGCTGCAGAATTAAATGCTATTGGTAAAGATAGTGAGCAAACTAATCCTTACTATGATGGATACATGGCAGAATTTGTTTATATTGATGGTCAACAACTAACACCAACATCATTTGGAGAGTTTGATGAAGACTCAAACATTTGGAAGCCGATAGATGTATCTGGTTTAACCTTTGGTACAAATGGATTTTATTTAGACTTTGAAGATAGTGGAACTTTAGGAAATGATGTATCAGGTAATAATAATGATTTTGCTTCATCAGGACTAGCCGCAATAGATCAAAGCACGGATACACCTACTAATAATGCAGTTACTTTTATGCCAAATACTCCTAGTGCAAGTAATTTTACTTTAAGTCAAGGTAATTTACAAATAGATAAAAGTGGTTCAGGAACATTTGGACTTTATGGCAGTTCAATAATGTTATCAAATGGTAAGTGGTATTGGGAAGCTAAAATGACTGGAGATGCTGGTTCAGATAGAACAAGAGTTGGACTTGCAGCTTATGAAAGTGTAACAGGAACAAGCTCAATACAAGGCAGTTATTCAGGTTTTGAATTTACTTCCGTAACAAGTGGTAGATTTTCTATAACAGTAGATGGCTCAACTACAGAAGTAGATGGATTTAATTCATATTCAACAGGAGATATTATTAGATTTGCTTTAGATATGGATAATACAAAATTATATGTAGGAATAAATGGAGATTGGTTTGATTATAATTCATCTGATACAGGGGGAGACCCCACATCTGGAAGTGGTTGGGTAACTAATAATGCAACAGCTTTAGCCGCACCTGTAACAATTTATGCTGGACACGCAGTTGGGGTTTCTGGAAGTAGTGAATTAGAATTTAATTTTGGTGCAACAAATACTTTTTCAGTTTCTTCAGGAAATTCAGATGGCAATGGATATGGAAATTTTGAATATGCAGTGCCTTCAGGATATTATGCAATCAATTCAAAAAACCTAGCGGAGTATGGATAATGGCTTTACATTCGTTACACTCATGCAAAGAAATTAAAGGAGACCTTTAATGGCATACACAACAATAGATAAACCAACAGATTATTTTAATACTAAACTTTATACAGGAAATAATACTACAGATACTGCTATAACAGGAATTGGATTTCAACCAGATTGGGTTTGGGTAAAAAGACGAAGTTCAACTCAATTTCATGGTCTTTATGATTCAGTAAGAGGTGCAACAAAACAACTTGCATCAAATAGTAATAATGCAGAAGATACAAATACAGAATCATTAAAAAGTTTTGATTCTGATGGATTTACAATAGGAACATCTGCAAGATTAAATGCAAGTTCAGAAACTTATGTAGCATGGAATTGGTTAGCTGGTGGCTCTGCATCATCAAACTCTGATGGAGACACAAATACAAGTGTTTCTGCAAATACTACAAGTGGATTTAGTATTGTTAAATGGACAGGTGATGGTGGTGCTACAACTCTTGGTCATGGACTTGGTGCAGTGCCAAAATGGATTTTAGTAAAAACTTTAGATAGAAGTGAAAATTGGGTAGTTTATCATGTTGGAAATGATGCAACTGCACCTGAAGATAAATCTATAAGATTAGATGGCACTAATGCTGTACAAGATAATAATACTCATTTTAATGACACAGCACCTACATCTTCTGTATTTAGTGTTGGTGCAAGTAATGGTGTAAATCCCAATGGAGAAGATCAGATAGCCTACTGCTTCGCAGAAAAAAAAGGCTACAGCAAGTTTGGAAGCTACACAGGAAATGGCAGTACAGATGGCCCATTTATTTACACAGGATTTAAACCTGCGTTTGTTATGCAAAAAAGCACAGCAGTTCAAGGGTGGCAATTACAGGATAACAAAAGAGAAGGGTATAATGGAGATAATGATCTTTTACAACCACATGATAATGCCGCAGAAAGTGGTGTAAATAGAATAGATATATTATCAAATGGTTTTAAAGTAATTACAACAGATGCTGGTCAAAATTCTTCAGGTCAAACATATATTTATATGTGTTTTGCAGAATCACCTTTCGTCTCATCTTCAGGAATCCCAACAACAGCGAGGTAATTATGTTACAAAAATTAAAATTTGCACCAGGATTTAATAAACAAGTAACTGCAACAGGTGGTGAAGGTCAATGGGTTAATGGTGACAATGTAAGATTTAGGTATGGTTCGCCTGAAAAAATAGGCGGTTGGTCACAATTAGGATCTGTAGATATTACAGGTAGAAATACTGCAATTCATCACTTTATTAACACTTCAGGTATTAAGTATGCAGCATTAGGTACAAATAGAATTTTGTATGTATATTCAGGGGGTATATTTTATGACATACATCCTATTAAATCGACTACGACATTATCAAGTGCCTTTACCACTACAAACGGATCTTCTACTGTAACTTTAACTTTTTCCTCTGCACACAATATAAATAAATTTGATATTATTTTATTAGATAATTTTTCGTCTATAACTAATTCTAACTTTTCATCTTCTAATTTTGATGACAATAAATTTATGGTGCAATCTATACCAACATCAACAACACTTACAATAGATGTTGGATCAAATGAATCAGGATCTGGTGCAACTACATCTGGTGGTATTAGGGTTCAACATTATTATTCAGTTGGACCAGCGGTTGAAGTTGCATCCACTGGATATGGACTTGGACCTTGGAGTGGATTTAAGTCCGGTCAATTTACGTCTACATTATCATCTTCTATAAATACAAGTGTAACATCACTAACAATGGCAAGCTCATCATCATTTCCATCATCAGGAACTGTATTAATAGATAGTGAGCTTATAACGTACACTGGTAATAGCAGTGGAACTTTATCTGGTTTAACTAGAGGTGCATCAGGCACAACTGCAGCGTCACATAGTTCAGGCGCAACCGTAACCGATGCATCAAACTTTTTTGCATGGAACGCTGCGGCTTCGGGAGACGTTATTACAGCTCCTGGTTTATGGTCTTTAGATAATTTTGGTAATAAATTAATTGCAACAATAAATGGTGGTGAAAGTTTTGAATGGGATTCAAATGGTTCTGTATCAACAAGAGCGACAATTATATCAGGGGCACCTACTGCATCTGCATTTAGTTTAGTATCTACTCCAGATAGACACTTAGTGTTTTTTGGAACAGAAACAACGATAGGAACTTCTTCTACACAAGACCCCATGTTTGTAAGATTTTCTTCTCAAGAAGACATTAACACGTATGCACCCAGTGCAACTAATACTGCAGGTACACAAAGACTTGCAGATGGATCTAAAATTGTAGGAGCGATTAGAGGTAGAGATGCAATTTATGGGTACAAACTGTGGATTGATTGGACAGAACGCAGCTGTTGAAGTTGATGGTACAGCGTATTGGATGTCAGAAAATGGTTTCTTTAGATATGCTGGTAGATTAGAATCACTACCATGTTTAGTTGAAGACCATGTCTTTGACGATATCAACACTATACCAAAACAACATATTAATGCAGGTTTAAATAATTTGTTTGGTGAAGTTGTTTGGTTTTATCCAAACTCAGGTTCAGGAACAGTAAATAGAATAGTTGCGTATAATTATCTAGACTCAAGTGCCGAGCGACCAGTATGGACAACAGGAACTTTAGCAAGAACAGCATGGCAAGATTCAGCTGTGTTTGGTAAACCTCATGCAACAGAATATGATGAAGATGGCACAACTGCAACTACAGATACAAATTATGTTTTTGGTAATCAAGATGGTACATCTACTTACTATGAACATGAAACAGGATTAAATCAAGTTAAGGAAGGTGCTACAACTGCGATTACTGCAAGTATTGAATCTGGAGATTTTGATATTGGTCAACAAGGTTTAGCAGGTGATGGTGAGTTTATGATGAAAATAAGAAGAGTGTTACCAGACTTTTTATCACAAACAGGTAACGCAAGAGTTACATTAAATTTAAGAGATTTTCCAAATGATTCACAAGCAAGTTCATCTCTTGGACCATTTACAATAACTAGCAGCACACAAAAGATAGATACGCGTGCAAGAGCAAGATCTATATCTTTAAAAGTAGAAAATACCAGCACAGGTCAGTTTTGGAAAATTGGAACTTTTAGAATTGATTATCAACCAGATGGTAGAAGATAATGGCAGGCATAGTAGAATTAATTAAATTATATAGAGGTGAAGCTCCTTCAAGATCTAAATTAGATTTTGGAATTAATAGAGGAACTTATTTTACTCCACAAAAAAAATTTGCTAAATTTATGGCTCAAGGAGGAGGTAGTACACTTGGAGATACTGTTAAAGATTTAAAAGGAAAAGTTAAAACTTTAACAATACCAAAAAAATTATATGAAGAATTAGGTGGAGGTTCACTCGAAGTAAATATAAGAGATCCTAAATTACTTAACGCCGCTAAAATTGATTTGTTACAAACTTTTTTAGCAAGAGCTGGAAGTTTAACCCCTTTAGCTATGAAAGGATTAAATATATTAGCTAGTTTACCTGTTGCAACATTAACAATGTTTTTACAATCTACTCCTGCTAATGCAGATGAAGCAAATATGCAATTAGAAGATTTTGCTATGATGGCAAATAAAGAAAAAGAAGGTATAGAAACAATTAATGTAGGAGATATGTAATGGCAAAAATAGTACAATCATTAACGCAACCACCTAAAGAATATGATCAAATTTCATTTTTATCTTTAGTTAGAGATTTAAATGGTTTAATAGAAAAATTAAATACAACATTTCAAGAAGAAAAAGGAGAAGATAACGAAGCGACTATCTTCTTTTTAGGAGGATAATGGCTAATAGTTTTGTAAATAAAAAAGCAGATTTAACATCCACTGATCAAACGACTTTGTATACAGTGCCAACTGCAACAACTGCTATAGTTAAATCTATATTAGTAAGCGATGATAGCGGTAGTGGATCTAATATTACAATACAAATAGTAACATCTGCTGATGCTACTTTTAGTGTTGCACATCAAAAAACCATATCTGCTAATACTCCAACTGAGATATTAACAAATCCATTGGTGGTTGAGACTGGAGAGATAGTAAAAGTCACAGCTGGCCATGCAAATAGACTACATGTGTTACTTTCAGCTATGGAAGTATTACCAAGGACTGTTACAACATAGTCTTGATTTACTTGTGAAAAACGAGTAATAATGTAAATTCAGGTTAAATTCCTGCCTTTTAAAAATAAACAACATTTAATATATATGATTAATAGAGCAAAAATGCCAAGACAGTTGCGTAATAAAGGTGGGATCATGACCATTGGTGGCGGTGGTTATACAGGTATACCTATGGGCAGTAGAACAGGTTTTGGAATTATCAGTAAAATTAAAGATAGAATTAGAAAACTTATACCAAATGAATTAGCAAGTGTTGCAGTTAAAGCTGCACCGTTTGTTGCACCATTTAATCCAGCGATTGCAGGATTGATGAGAGGTATAGGTCGATTTGATCAAAGAGGCAGTTTGTCTGATGCTTTTAAACAAGGGCTCGCTACTACTGCATTTGGAGCAGGAGCAAGAACGTTGGGTGGAGCAACAGATATTATGGGCGGTGGAGTTAAAGGTGGTCTTACATCCCCATTAAGCCCTGATAGAACAACTGCTGTTAAGGATTTTTTTACACCTGGAAAAGAAAAAGATACAGATTTTATTAAAGAAATTACTGGCGACACTAAAAAAAATGTTGGCTTAAAATCAGTAAAAGATGCAACTGGATTATTTAAAAATGTGCCAATACTAAAAAATTTACCAAGTTTAGTTCAACAACAGATATTAGTTGGCGGTGTATCGGGAGCATTGACTTATATCTATCAAGCATTCTTAGCAGAGGAGCCACCTCAACAAGAAGGTGAAACTTATGAAGAATACATGGCTAGAAGAAAAGAAAATGTTGGTAAAAAAATGAAAGGATATTTTGATAATTATTTTAAATTTGATAAAGAATATTCATCTATGACTGACGAACAAAAACAAGCATTTATTGATAGAGTCAATGTTAGAGACGGCGGTAGAATAGGATATCAAACTGGTGGTATTACTATGGCTAATACACTTGCAGAAAATATAAAACGTAACTTGGCTAATCAGGCTGCTATTAACCAAAAATTAGAACAAGCAAGAACAAAATTACCTACTGGTATAACAAGAACTAAATCAGGATATACGACAAATAAACCAGCAATTGATCCAACAGGAATGCTTCCACAAACTTCAACACTAAATCCTGATTTAGAACAAGCGATTAAAAATGCAAGAGCAGCGGGAAGAAATAAAGAGTATATAGATACGATGCTTAGAGAAAGACAAGACGATCAAGCAATAGATTTTTTTAAAAATTTACAACCTACACCTACACGTGCACCTGCACCTGCACCTACAACTGCAAGTAAAAAAGATATGACAGATCCTATGTTGGTAGGTTTTGATTATTCAAAACCTATTAATTGGTCTCCAGGACAACCTGCACCTGAAGGTTATAGAGTAGTCAATATGATGGGTGATGAATTTTTAGAAAAAAAGTTCCCTAGTAAAGAAGAAATAGCTAGGTTGCCAGCTAATTATCTAGATGATTTTCCGCAACTTCCAGGGCCTATGGGCTCCGGACCAATAGCACCAATGGTAGCGCCTTTTGAAAAATATGGAATTACACCAGAGCAGTATGCAAATATGTCTCCGGAAGATCAAGAAGCAGTAATGAATAGAGTTGATAGAGACATGGGAATATACGGAGATAATATTGGTAAAAGAATATATGGAATACCAGATGATGAGGCAGATGATTATGGAATAACATTTGCAAAAGGTGGCAGAGTAAATTTTGATGAGGGCGGCACTGGATTTATGAAATGGTTAAAAGCTAATTATGGATTAGAGGTAAAAGATTTAGATTTAGAACAATATGTTAAATTATCTAGAGAATTTAATAATGAAAATCCAGATCCATATGAAACTGGTAGAAAGAAAAATGCTATGGGTAGCATGCCAGTGGGTATAATGAGAACAAATAAAGCTGGAGTTATGGAACGAGACTACAGAGACAAAGGTGGATTTGTGCCTGTGGGTATTAAAGAAAAAGCAGATGACGTGCCAGCCATGTTATCTAAGAACGAATTCGTATTTACTGCCGACGCGGTTCGAGGAGCAGGCAACGGCAGCATTGAAAAGGGAGCACAAAGGATGTATGATACAATGAAAAAATTAGAGAAAAGAGTAGTATAATGGCAAAATTAGAAGTAGTTGACGGGAAAGTAGTTATCACTTACCCTGAAGATATGTATATGGCAGAGCCTGAAGAAGAAAGGTTTCCAATAGGACCAGGGCCTGAAGAAGAAAGAAGATCAGGTATAGGATCTTTACTGGGAGCAGTAACCGGAGCAGGTAAAAGTATCGCTACATTACTAGGAAGAGCGGGTCAACAAAGATCTGATGATCAACCAAACTTTTTTAAAGATTTATTTTTAAACAGAGCAGGTGGCGGTGGTAAAGACTATATGATACCTGATGAAGCTAGCACTAGAGCAGATTTAAATGAAGTTTTTATTATTGGTGGTAATGATATGAAAAAAGCTGAAGAAATAGAAGCTAAAAGAATATTACCATCCTTATACGATCAAGCTATGAAAGTAGTAGATGCAGCATTTGAGATAGATGATGAAGATGAAAAAATGAGAATCATAAATGATATTAATAGATCTTTTGATAAAACAGAGGGAACTGGTTCATCTAGAGCTGCAAACTCTTATTATAGAATTATTCAGAAATATGGCTATCTACTTAACAAAGATAGAATGGGTTTACCTAGCTTGCCTGGTACGGAAGTATCCGGAGATAAACTTAAACTAGCACTTGAAATAGCAAAACAAAGAAAACCTGGTCAAAGAATAACAAATAAAGATCTTCAAGAAATTATTCTTATGTTTGAAAATCTACCATCTAAATCTATGATGATGGATACCACTACAGGAGAGGGTGCTAATATCTTTAGAGTTAAAGAAGCAGATGGTGGCAGAATAGGTTATCAGACAGGTGGTATTACAGAACAGAGAACATTACCACCAGAGTTTGTAGAAGCAGCACAGAAAACATTTTTAACAGATTTATCTAGACAAGCTGGTATACCAACAATCACTACAGCTGTTCAACAACAACCAGGTGAAACAGCACAGCAGTTTGCAAATAGACAAGCACAAGCACAACAGTTTCAAATTACAAGAGCTGGTATGGCAGAGCTTGCACCACAAGTTGCAGCACAAGATCCATTACAAGCTGCAGCGTATCAACAAGCAGTTGATCCAACAAAAGGACTTGGAGCGTTTCAACCATTTTTAACGGCAGCACAAACAGCGGCAGGCGCAGCGGCAGGGTTAACAGGACCTATGACAGCAGCACAACAAACTGCATACACATCTCCTTTTCAACAACAAGTTATAGACACAACTCTTGCAGAGTTTGACAAACAAGCACAGATGAGACAGAATCAACTAGCAGCACAAACACTAGGTGTTCCAGGTGCATTTGGTGGTGGCCGTGAGGGTGTACAAAGAGCCGAGTTTCAAGCGACAAGTGACGCTAACAGAGCGAGAGTATTAGCAGATTTAAGACAAAGGGGTTTCCAACAAGCAGCGACTGCAAGACAACAAGACCTTGCAAATCAAATGGGTATCGCTCAACTTCAATCGGGTCTAGGTGGCACAGCACAAGACTTTGCTAGAGCACAGATTTCTGGTCTTGGCACATTAGGTGCACAACAACAAGCACAAACTCAAGCGGTATTAGACGCACAAAGACAAGCAGCAGCAATGGCAGTAGAAGATCCAAGAAGAAGATTAAGTATGTTTGGTCAAGGTATATCAGGATTAACACCTGGAGCTGGTACAGTTCAACTTATGCCAACCGAAGCTCCAGCAGCAGGGCCTAGTCCTCTGATGCAGGCACTAGGTGTCGGATTAGCAGGTGCTGATATCTACGGTAGAATTTTTGGAGGTAGAAAAACTCCATAATGAGCAGAATATTAAAAAGACCAATGTTTAGAAGAGGCGGGTCTACCAATGATGGTATTATGTCTGGGTTAGTTGACAGAAAAAACTATAAATTTGGTAGCATGACTGAAGATCAGATTAGATCTAACATAGACATGTTAGTAGGACTACAAGATCAGTTTGCACCTCTACCTAAAACAAGATTACCTATAGGTCAGTTTGGTTTAAACATAGCATCGGGTATGTGGCATAGGATATAAAAAATTTGTAAGCGATGATGATAAAACAAGAGCTCTTAGAGAAAAAAGAAAATCAGCAGCTGTATCAACAGTCTTGGGACAAGCTCTTAAACCATCTAAAGATACAAGAACAGATGTAGAAAAGAAATTAATAGCAGCTGGATATATACCTGGAACTCCAGAGTATGAAGCAGCTATGTCTACTTTATTATTTAAAGATGTAAGACAAAGAGATGGGTTTAGACTATTAACTGGAGATGAGGTACAAAAACTTATAGAGAGCGGAATCAAGTTAGACCCTAGTAAAGCTTATCAAGTAAACATAGATAGAACTTCAAAAGATTTTAATAAAATATCTTTAGTTGGTGGCGGTGGAACGACAATACAAAATATTCTTCCTGGCGATCAAATTCAAGGAAAAGGTGAGAGAGATAAAATTATAAATCAAACAAATTTTGTCTCAAGGCAATTAAAAAATCTTGATACAATAGATAAGTTACTTGCAGAAGACCCTACTTTAGCAGGAGCTATAGGTGCAATTAGAAAATTTGCTTTTGACACATTGAGTTTAGGTAAAGATTTAAACATAGATTTAAGTGGACCTATCACACAACTTGGTGGCGAAGAACTTCTTCTTAATACAAATACTGCAAGATTAGAAGCTTTAGAAGACATACTTGTTCCTGCATTTGCAAGAGTTATGAATCCTAATACAAGAATAACTAATCAAATGTTAAATGAGGCTAAAGCTGCAATCAATCTTACTGGTTTAAAAGGATCTGATGCGGTTAGAGAAAAATTAAAAGAAATAAAAAGACAATTTGAAACTTATATAGATGATCAAAATAGATTGTTAGGAAAAAGTTTAACAGAGCCAAAAAAATTTAAAATTGTTAATGGTAAACTTGTGGAGCAATAATCATGGGTATAATTAATATAGAGGGTTTAGGTGAAATAGAAATTCAAGGAGATACTCCTACACCAGAGGAAGAAAAAGCAATTTTAGAGGCTTTAGGCGCAACAACAGATACCACAGACACTATAGAGACAGAAGATGTCGACACTAGTAAAGTGTCACCAGGTATAGGTGACGTGGAAAAAGGTTTAGAGACTGAATCAATAATTCCTCAATTAATGGAAACAGAACAAGCTGAAGGTTTAGATAAAATATTTTTAAGTAGACCTGTTTTTGAAGCAACGGGTGCTGTTTTTGGAGCAATACCTGGAACAGCTTTCGGTCTTCCAGGAACAGTTGCAGCTGGGACAGCGGGTGCTTCCGCTGGTGGTCAGTTATATGATATACTGCAGAGTTTTGTAATGAACGAGCCCACTGATTTTACAACGCAAGCTAAAAGATTAAAAGTAGATTTTCAAAGAGAGGCTATACTACAAAGTTTTTTTGCAAAAGTCCCTGGGTTACTTGCAGCAACAAGAAGACTTTTTTTTGGTAAGGCAGATGACTCGTTATATAATTCGGCTAAAAGATTAAACTATCCTTTAAGTTTAAGCGACGCTGGTAATATGATATCAAAAGGATACGGTCAAGTTATAGGTGTTTTTCCATTTGTTGGAGCTCCTATAAAAAAAGCTGCAGCTAAAAAAGCAACTTTTTTAAACAATAAAGCAATTGATACTTTAAATACTTTTGGTCCCAACGTAACTTTAACTAAGTTAGGCATAGACATGACAAAAGCATCTAAATCTACCTTTGATGAATTTAGAATCATATCAAGTTTTTTTTATGATGATTTTTATAAGTCAGTAGATAAATTAGGTAAGGTTCCAATTATATCCACACAAAATTTTAAAAACTCTTTAGGAGCTTTTACAAAGTTAGTTGATGATGGAGTCATAACTTTAAAATCAGGTGAAAAAGTATTTGGTCCTAGAAATAGAGATACGTTATATAAATTTGCAAAAAAAGGTAAACGATATCCAGATTACATAGACGCAAAACAATATAAATCTTTAATAGATGGTGTTAAATATTATATTAAATTAGCACAAGCCAATAACCCTGGTAATGTTAAAGTTTTAAGTGAAATTAAATCTGCCTTAGAAAAAGATTTAAGATTATTAACTAAAAAATCTTATAGAGATGATTTGCTTAAAAATGTTTACCCTATGAGTAAATCTAAAAGAGCTAAAATAGATGATAAAATTTTATCTGATATAGCAGAGAAATTAAAATTTGCAGACAAGGTATATGCAAATGGTTTGGAAAATTCTATTATAACAAAAGCTTTAAAAGATGCAGCTAAAATAGAAGGGATAACATTAAAACCAATACCTGGTAAAACAATCTTTAAATCACCTCCATCAGATAAATTTAAACAAGTTGATAAAAATATTTTTTCTGCTGGTTTTATAAAACCAGGATCTATTACTTCAGAAGAGTTAGCAGAGGCTTTGTTAAAAAGAAAAGCAAGTCCAGAGGTATTTGCTAATTTAAGATCTTTAATTGGTGAAAAACAATTTAAAAAATTTGTTAGATCAAAATTACAAAAAGCGTATGATGATTCTTTATTTAAAGGTGGTAAAGATCAAGTAGGTTTAATTTTTGATCCTTATAAATTTGAACAAAATTTAGGTTTAACAACAGAGGCTGGACGAGATTTAATGGAGACAATGTTAAAAGGATCTAAGTTAACTTTAAGAAATTTAGATGATTTTTTTGCTGTAGCTAAAAATCATGCAGGATTAAAAATTCCTGATGTGGGTTCTTTCATGGCTAGAAGATTTGTTTTAGGAGGACCTAAATCTGCGATAGGTGGAGCGGTAATGACTGTTGGAACTGGTACGGCACCTACAATTGCTGTACCTCTTATTCTTTTATCACGAAGAACGTCTAGTGTTTTATCTAATCCAAAAATTCTTGATGACATAGTAAAAGTATTAGATCCAAATACTCCTGCAAATCAAATAAAAGTAACATCACTAAAATTATTAGACATGATGATTAGTGACAGTCAAACTAAACAAGAAGAAAATGAATTTAAATTAATGAAAGAAACTATAGAGTTGTTATCATTAGATCAAATAACAGATGGAGTAGATGGCACAATAAAATCTTTTGAAAATTTTAATATGTTAGATAATGTCCCTAAAGAAGAAACACAAGATACAGAAAGCATTACTGGTGATACCTCACAAGCGCCCACAGGTATACTTAACACAGCAAATGTAAACCCTAATCTATTTGCTCAAGCACCGGTAAACACCACTACAAATCAAGGGTTGACTCAAGTAGAAAATGCTTTGTTAAGTGACGAAGAAAAAGCAATCAGACTTAGACAAAGAGGATTAGCATAATGTCAAGTGAAAGTTTAAAATCATTAGTAGTCACAGATCCAAATCTAGTAGATCCAGAATTAGATGTATCTGGTTTAAAAACACAGACAGATACCGACCCAAGACTACTTGCATCGATTGCAGATTATCCTGGTGTATCGTACGACCCCACACAGTTTAGTTACTTAACAGATCTTAATGAGTTATTTGCTTATGGTTTACCTGTGGTAGACACACAGACAACTACACCAGACACAGGAACAGGTGCAGGCGGTGGAGGAGGCACAGGCGACGGGGGTCAGGCGACTACACCTACGACAGGTACAACGGGTGATTCTACAACTACACCAATTATTCCAATAGAGCCTGGAACATTCACCGCAGAAAGTTTAGATCAATCTTTTGCAGGTGAAGAAGGGACTGCCACACAACCTGTTTCACCTCCAGGGCAACCCATAGATCCAACAGGAATGTTACCACAGATACCGGAAGTGACAGTACAAGACCCAACTAGCATGATACCTCAACTTGGATCAGCAGAAGAAAAATTTACATCAGAACAAAATAATATTCTTCAAAATATATTTAATCAAGCAGGTCAAACTGTTGATGGTGCATTAAATCAATTAAGTAAAATATCAGGATCTGTGGTAGATTTTGCAAATAAAACTGTGGATATATTTGGTGAAAAAATAGATGTAGGTAAAACACTTGCAGGATTACTTATTAATAAAATAGCAGGTGGCCCTGTAAGCTTAGTGCTTAGTTTATTGCCTAAAGATACACTAGAACAATCTTTATCGAGAAACATAGTTAATGAATTAAAAGCAGAAAAGGATTACGGATTTAACATGCAAGCTGGAAATATGAACCAAGATCCTTTTGGTAGAAATCCACCGGCTGCTAATTACGAACAAAGATTAAAAGATGACCTATTAGGTATTAATCAATCTGGTTTTCAAACAGCTAAATTTTTAGAAAAAAAACAAGAATTTGCAAAAGATTATTTTGACAAGAAAGCTGAAAAAGCTGGCGGTGTTGAAGTAGGCGAAGGAACAGTTCTTGGACCAGGAGAAGCACCTGGTGACGTAGTTTCATTAGATGACATGTTAAGAGAACAAAGAGATGAAAAAATTGATGCTGGTATTCAAGCAGCAGATGAAGAAAGCGACATGATAAAAACAAAGTTAGCAGATATTTATCCACAATCTTTTGATGCTGATACTTTTGATGATCAAGTTAATTTAATGGATGGCATAGAATTTTTTACGACTACGCCACCATCAGAAACTATAACACCATTAGAAGATGATTTTTCATTTTACAGAGTACCATCAGATGTTGAAAAAAGTGCCTTAGATACTGAATTTACACTTGAAGATGACATAAGAGAACAGTCTCCTAAATTAGGAATTGGAATTCCATTCGAGACAGATATTAAAAGTTATTTACGGGATGAACCTGAAAGAGACACTGGATTAGAAAAAATAAGACAAGAAAAACTAGCTGCTATAGATCAAGACATAATTGATAGAGGTGGTGGGGATGAAATTGGAACAGGAGGACTAGACCCTAATAGAGGACAACAAGTTGACAGAGGATCTAGTGGAGCCGGTGACAATCAACCTGTTTCAACTACTACAGGTCCACCAAGCACAGGGTTTAAACGACAATCAACATATGACGCTGAATTAGAAGATGACAGAGATGTTGGCGGAGGCGGAAATCAAGGCGGTGATAGAAAAATCGTCTGCACTATGATGAACAAATCTTATGGCTTTGGATCTTTTAGAAATAAAATTTGGTTAAGACACTCAAAAGATTTAGCGCCAGAATATCAAAAAGGATATCACAAAATATTTTTACCACTTGTAAAACTATCTAAGAAAAATATTACTCTTAAAAAAATATTAGAACATATAGCAGTGCATAGAACTATTGACATTCGACAAGAGTCAAGAGGCAAGGTGCATTTACTAGGTAGAGTGTACAGAAAAATATTAGAACCAATATGTTATTGGGTGGGTAAACATGGCTAAAAAATCAGCATTACAAAAGATAGAGGATCATGAAAAACTCTGCAGAATAATGCAGAGACAAACTTTTGAACAAATTAAAGAATTAAAATTACAGATCGTTAGAATAGAAAGACTACTGATTGGTACGGCAGCTTTTGTAATTATTAGTTTGTTAGATAAAGTTCTTTAAATCCAAGCTTTTAACTCTTCACCCATGACCTGACTCGCAATATTAACTTTTTTACGTAAAGCTTTTACAATCCTTTCATCAACTGTATCTTCACAGATAATATCAATGTATGTCATAGGTTTTGTTTGACCAATTCGATCTATTCTAGCCTCTGATTGTTGACGTTTTTCTAAATCATAACCATTAGAATAATAAATCATATTACTAGCAGCAGTTAGCGTAATACCATAACCACCTGTTTGAGGTGTTCCAACAAAAAATCTACATTTATCATCTTCTTGAAAACGTTTTATGTTTTGTTGTCTTTTATCTTGTGGCGTTAGACCATAATAATCTACAAGACAACCTTGATCAAACTCATCTAAAATTGCTTTTATAATCTGTTTAACATCACTTTGCCAATGAGCCCATATAACAACCTTACCTTCTATCTCGTTTAACACGTCTATTAGTTCATCAATACGATTGCTCTTAACTACTTGCACTGTGCCATCATCAGATTTAAAATGGCCACAAGTTATTTGTTGTAGTCGCATTAACTGTGTCAGTGCGTTTGATGTGGTAAGCATTTTACCATTTAATATTGCAAGTGCCTCTTTTTTCATTTGTGTGTAAACTTTGTTTTGGTCTGGTGTTAGTTGTACAATACGTTTCATAAATGTTTTGTTAGGTAAGTCTAAACAATCATCTTTTAGAACACGATTAGAGAAAGGTTTTAGTTTCTCTGACAGTTCACCTAAATTTTTGTAGCCAACAACTTTTTGAAAGGTTCTACCGTTAAAAGACATATTTTTCATGACTGCATATCTTGTTCTAAACGTGTACCAAGACGTATGATCCAAGAGCCAGGGGTCAAGGAACTCGCATTGTTTATATAAATCTAGTGGTGACTTTGTTACAGGAGAACCTGTTAGTATTCTTTTATATTTTGCATTTTTACCAAGCTCTACTATATTTTTTGTACGTTTAGCCTCTGGGTTCTTAATAGTGGTTGACTCGTCTATTGCCATCAATGTTTCATGTGAATTAATAAATTTAGCAGCAAAGTCTACACCTTTTTTAGTAGACAAAGACTCCACGTTCATAATTAAAACATGCAAGTCTGTGCCTGTTTCAAACAAAGTATTTAAACTTTTTTGTTGTTGTTTGGTAATATTAGCTTGCCATAGCACCACATTTTTTTCTATATGGTCAGGCAAATGTGTTGGTATTTCAGAACTATACCAGTTTTTATATACACCTTTTGGTGCCACAATTAGAACACCATTGATCTTACCATGGTCGTAAAGCATGGCAGAGTTATCTATTAATACTTTAGATTTACCTGTACCCATCTCCATAAAATAGGCAAAACACTTCTTATCCCAAGACATTTCTAATGCCTTAAGCTGATGCGCATATGGCTTGGTCTTAAATTTATAATTCATAATTTCTTTCTATTGACATGGGTATATATAATGTTATACCGTTTGTCAATGTCAGAAAGAATAGTTTACGTAATACAGGAAATAGCTGGTACACAAGCTGGTAATCCAAGAATAAATATTATAGGTGCATCGCACTTTGGTCAATTTAAATTTTTGTTACCAGAGTTTTCACAAATTATTTTTTCACCTGGACCTTTGGTGTATAAATTAAGGCAAGGGTTAAAAAATTTTAAAGAAGGTGATTATTTATTACTTACAGGTGATCCTGCGATTATTGGTGTTGCTTGTTCTATTGTGTCTGATATAACAGGCGGTAAGTATAACTTACTAAAGTGGGATAAACAAGAAAGAAAATATTATCCCATATCGATTAATTTATATGAGAAAGGAGAAATCGATGACAACAATTAAAACACAAAATACGCAAACAATTACAACAAGTGCTAATTATGATAGTAAAGATTTGCAAAAAATGTTTGTTGAGGATGCACCTCAACAAGTAAACAACTTAAATAATGCAGAGACATTATCTAGCCATGTTTTAAAGCTACAAGCTTTAGAAGATGAAATTAAATTCGATGAAGAAAGATTATCAAGAAAAAAAGAAAAAGCAGATAAACTTTCACAACAAGTCATACCTGAAATTATGGAGTCTATGAAGATGAAAACCATGAAACTTAGAGATGGTTCTTCAATAGAGATAAAAGAAATTTACAGCGCAACAATTCCTAAAGATAAACAGGAGGGCGCATTTAACTGGCTTCGAAATAGCGACTTGGGTGATCTTATTAAAAATGAGATTACTGTTTCCTTTGGTCGTAACGAAGATAACAAGGCGCGTGAATACGCTAACCTTGCCGAGAGTAATGGGTATCAGCCTCAACAAAAACTTAAGGTTGAGCCCATGACTCTCAAAGCACTATACAGAGAGCGGGTCGAAAAAGGAAAAGACTTGCCTTCTGAACATTTCAATCTGTTTAAGGGAAACAAAACAAAAATAACAAGGAGCAAATAGCATGAGTCAAGAAACAGGAGACTTAACTAAAAAAACAGGTGGTCAAGTTGCAACTCTAGACTTTGTATCAGATTCAGGAATGGGTCTTGAGAACATAGATAGAGATGATCTTGCATTACCTTTTCTGAAGCTGTTACAATCAGGTTCAGATGAAACTAAAAAGAAACATGCAAAGTATGTTGAAGGCGCAGAAGCGGGTATGTTTTACAATACAGTTACAAAGAAACTGTATGATGGAGAAAAAGGAATACAAGTTATTCCTGTCTTTTACAAAATGACATATCCAGAATGGGCACCTTTCGAGAAAAGAGAAGGTAGACCTATCCACCCAGATCGAGGACCAGGCATCATGAGCAAGGTTACTCAGAACGAAAGAAACAAAGATATGTTGGATAATGGTAATGAGATTATCAAAACAGCAAATCATTTCGTTGTCATCTTGGGTGACAGACCAGAAAAAGCTTTGATGACTATGAAGTCAACACAGCTTAAGGTTAGTAGAAACTGGAACTCACTGTGTGAGAACGAGTTTGAGACAGATACTAAAACTGGTAAATCTGTACCTGCACCGATGTTTTCTAGAGTTTATAAATTAAACTCTGTTGAGAACTCTGGTAGCTTTACTTGGCATGGTTATAACGTTAACTTACTAAGAAAAGTTGATGACGCGGGCATCTATCAGATGGCTAGAGACTTCCACAACTCTCTGAAAAAAGGTCAAGCGAAAGCTGAAGCCCACTCAGAAGAGGAATCTAACTACTAATTCTCTCCATGAGAGATAGGAGCGGTTAAGGGAGACTGGAGCCGCTCCGACCCGGGATCGTTATGGTTGATAAATTTATAAAATTATTTACTGGATATGAAGGCGATTTTGGTATTGCAGACATGTCTTCTGCACAATTAGATGCAGAGAAACATAAGCTTAAACCAAATTACGAATGGGCTGGTAGACCTATCACACAAGGTGACTATAACAGTCACATATTAGGCAAGATATCAATTGGCATACAACCGTGTAGATTAGATAAAACCGCACAATTTGGTTGCATAGATATTGATCCAAAGAACTACTCTACATTTAAAATAGAAAACTATTTAGCACTATTTCAACAATACAAACTGCCTTTAATACCTATGTTGTCAAAGAGTGGAGGTTTGCATTGTTATTTATTTTTAAAAGAACCGATACCAACTGTCGAACTAATCTCGGCACTAAAATCTTTTTTACTGCCTCTTGGATTAGATCCTGACACAGAGGTTTTTCCAAAACAGAAAGAACTAAAGGAAGATGACAAAGGAGAGATTAAGCCAGGTAACTTTATAAACTTACCATATTACAACAACGGTGAAACAAATAGATATGCTGTTGACAAAGATAATAATAAATTAGACTTAGAAAAATTTATAGAGCTTGCAGAACAAAATAAAATAGGCAAAGAAGAATTAGATAAACTTGTTGAAGAAACATACAGAAACATTTTAGTTGGAACTAATGCAGAGTTTGAAGATGGCCCACCATGTTTAGCGTTGTGTTCTAAAAGAAAATTAGATGATGGCAGAGATAGATTTATGTACAACTACATGGTCTTTGCTAAAAAGAAATACAAAGACAAATGGCCAGATCATGTTGCGAATGCAAACTATAATTATTTAGAGACACCTTGGGATAAATCTAAATTAGATTCTAAAATAACAGCTTGGAAAAAAGATACCGCAGGCCATACTTGTTACGAAGATCCTATACATAGTAAATGCATGCGTAGTCTTTGTTACTCAAGGCCGTTTGGTGTGAAGTCAGATAGTATCACTATGTTTCCAGATATTACAGACTTTGAAATAATTATGTATGCGGAACCTGAGTATAGATTCAATGTGGCATTACCCGATGGCACGAAAGCTGGCGTTGTAGCAAGCAACAGGCGACTAATAACTAAACAAGTAGAACTATTAGATCTAATATGGGAGCAGACAGGTATCTATCATGAACCACTTAAACCAAAAGATTTTAGAGCAAAGCTTACAGAGTTTAGAAAAAATTCTGTAAAAATTACACCGCCTGCAGGCACACAAATAGAAGACAGATTAAAAGAAGAGTTATATCAATATTGTGTTAATGGTCCACGTGCAAAAGAAAGAATACATATTAACAGTGGATCTTGTTTAACAGAAGAAGGACACCATTTCTTTAGATTTAATTCTTTCATAGATCATCTTGGATCTAGTTGGAAAATACCAGAAGAGAGAATAGCACAAAAATTAAAAGATAAATGTGATGTGGAGTTTAATCATTCTCTTAATGTAGAGGGTAAAACTTTAAAAGTTTGTAGAGTTAAACAACTACACATTGATAAGATAGAATACAAACCAGTAGAGAGAAAGAAGAGTAACTACTAATGAGATATAAAGTAGTAGGACCACCGGGTACAGGTAAGACAAGACGTTTATTAAACGAGGTGCAGAAATACGTAAAGAAAGGCATTAAATTAAATAGAATAGGTTACTTTGCTTTTACTCGTAAAGCTGCGAATGAAGCAAGAGATAGATTTCTTAAAGTAAAAACAGAGCTTACTAAAAAAGATATTAAATATTTTCAAACACTGCACTCCCTTGCATTTAATCAATTAGGTTTAAGAGAAGAAAATGTAATGCAAGACTTAAATTACAAAGCTATTGGTGAGTCTTGTGGCATACAGATTAAATATGCATCTTATGAAACAAACCACTGGAATGGTATATTCTCCTCAGATAGTGAGTATTTAAGTTTAATTAACTTAGCTAGAGTAAAGCAAATATCTCCAATAGAGCAGTTTGATCTAAACGAACATTTGTCTAAGATAGAAAGAGATAAACTAGAAGCTATAGAGGCAGAGATAAAAAATTATAAAAAAGTTTATGGCCTTATAGATTTTACAGATATGATACAAAAATTTTTAGACAAAGAGGTTACACCAAACTTTGATGTGATATTTGTAGATGAAGCACAAGATCTTTCTTTAATACAATGGTCCATGATAAGTAAAATAGAGAAAGATACAGGCTGTGATGTATGGGTTGCAGGTGATGATGACCAAGCAATATTTGGTTGGGCTGGTGCTGATGTAGATTCTTTTATAAATTACGATGCAAAAGAAATACCTCTAACTAAGTCAGAAAGAGTGCCGAGTAGTATACAAGAAATTGCATTAAATGTCATTAATAGAATAGAAGAAAATAGGATTGACAAAGAGTATTTTCCAAAGTCTGAATTTGGACAAATTTATGAAAGATATAAATTATCTGACATAGATATATCACAAGGTGATTGGTTAATCTTAGGTAGAACTAAATCTATTCTAAAATCTGTGCCAACATATTTAAAAAAGAAAGGTTATTTTTTTAATACAGCACAAGGTAATAGTATTGGTAAGAGTTTATACGAAGATATACAGAATTGGAAAAAATTACAAAAGAAAGAAACTATACCTGACATACACTTGCAAAGAATAAAAGAAAGAATGAAAGGTGATATGAACTTATCACTATACTGGTACGATGCATTTAATTTACTAACAGATAGTCAAATTATGTATATGAAATTGCTGTTGTTAAATAATGAAAATCCTACAGAGGATGCAAGAATAAAGGTATCAACAATACATGGGGCCAAAGGTGGTGAGGCAACAAATGTTGTTTTGTTTTTAAATCACACAGCAAATACAATCAAGGGAGCAAAAAAATCTAAAGCTAAACAGGATGAAGAATATCGTGTTTGGTATGTGGGTATAACTAGATCAATGAAAAATCTATATTTAATCAAGTCTCAAAAAAAATCTAAGGAGTTTAAAATATGACAAGTAAGGATATATTTGATGATGCTTTTCCTCAAGATAAACAAATCGGAGGATCACATTACAAAAAATTTAAAATACAACCCTACGAATTTATCTCAAAGAATGACTTATCATTCTTTCAAGGCAACGTTATAAAATATGTCTGTAGATATTTATATAAAAATAAGATAGAAGACTTACAGAAGATTAAACACTATTGTGATTTAGAAATTAAAAAATTGAAAGATGAGAAATAAACCAATAACGAAAGAGATTACAGTGAACAAACATAAATTTAAAATAGAAATATATCCTAGCTTAGTCACTTGGGAAATATTTCCACATGATTATAATGCTGCTTTGTATGCGTTTAGCAATAAAGAAAAATTAAATAAAATAATAAAAGAAAAATACGTTTATGAGCCTAAAAAATAAAATGGTGTTTAAAGCACAGACAGAGTGGGTTAAACCCACAGAGTTTCCAGATCTTCGACACTGTGATGAGATAGTAATTGACTTAGAAACTTACGATCCAGATTTAAAAAAATTAGGGACAGGTTCTGTAATTGGTAGAGGTAAAGTAGTTGGTATAGCTGTAGCAACAGATGGATATTCTGAATATTTTCCATTTGATCACGAAGGTGGTGGTAATCTTGACAAAGATTTAGTGATGAAATGGTTTAAAGATATTTGTGAATCAACAGCAGATAAGATTTTTCACAACGCGATGTATGATGTGTGTTGGATTAGATCTATGGGTTTTAAATTAAACGGTAGAGTTTACGATACAATGATAGCTGCATCATTAGTAAATGAAAACAGATATAGATACGATCTTAATAGTTTAGGTTGGGATTATGTTGGCCAAGGTAAAAATGAAACAGAATTAAACAATGCAGCACAAGAATGGGGCCTAGATCCTAAAGCAGATATGTGGAAATTACCCGCATTATATGTAGGTAATTACGCAAAAAGGGATGCAGAGCTGACCTATTCTTTGTGGAGAGTGATGCAAAAAGAATTAAGCGACCAGGATCTGGGATCTATCTTTGATCTAGAAACTGATTTGTTTCCGTGTCTAGTTGATATGAGATTTAAAGGGGTGCGTGTCGATACCGAATCAGCCCATAAATTGAAGCAAGAGTTAAGTACACAAGAAAAACAATTATTATTAGAAGTAACCAAAGAGACAGGAGTAGAGTGTCAAATATGGGCAGCAAGATCGATTGCCAAAGTTTTTGACAAGTTAAATTTACCTTACGAAAGAACTGCAAAAACACAAGCACCATCCTTTACTAAAAACTTTTTGTCTAATCATACACATCCTCTTGTTAAAAACATAGCAAAAGCTAGAGAGATAAACAAGGCACACACAACTTTTATTGATACAATAATAAAATATGAACATAAAGGTAGGATACACGCAGATATTAATCAGATAAGATCTGACCAAGGTGGCACTGTCACTGGTAGATTTTCATATTCTAATCCTAACCTACAACAGATTCCTGCTCGTAATAAAGACCTAGGTCCACTGATTCGATCCCTATTTTTACCAGAGTCAGGTTGCGAGTGGGGATGCTTTGACTACAGTCAACAAGAACCAAGACTTGTAGTGCACTATGCATCTCTAGACCAAGACACAAGTGTATTTGGTGTTAAAGAAGCTTACGATGAGGGTGACGCAGACTTCCACACTATTGTAGCAAAAATGGCAAACATACCAAGGACAGCTGCTAAAACGATCAATCTGGGTCTTTTTTATGGTATGGGTAAAGCAAAACTACAAGCAGAGCTAGGTGTTAGCAAAGACAAAGCAGAAGAACTATTTAATATCTATCATAGTAG
>LULO01000474.1_pt1 | contig 23268 bp, 23 predicted proteins | sample 728121 | NCBI WGS metagenome assembly LULO01 (sample SAMN03860287, study PRJNA289734) | marine metagenome | biome: seawater column; feature: ocean; material: water; isolation source: Red Sea water column Station 149 - depth 50m | place: Saudi Arabia: Red Sea | collected 2011-10-15 | depth 50 m | reverse complement strand
ACCCCAGGGTGGCGATGGCCTGCGGACGACGGCGCGAACGCTTCCCCGGTGCCTCGGTCTACAACCGCCTGATCGACCGCGAATGGGACACGCCGGTGGGCCGGGTCAGGGCCACGGGTGGCGACGTCATGGGGCGGCGCGCGGCGCTGGAACAGGTCGGCGGCTTCGACCCCGCGCTGATCGCGGGCGAGGAGCCCGAGCTCTGTCTGCGCCTGCGCGGGCAGGGCTGGGACATCTGGCGGCTCGATGCCGAGATGACCGAGCACGATGCGGCGCTGACCCGGTTCCCGCAGTGGTGGCAGCGGGCGAAGCGCGCCGGTTACACCTATGCCGAGGGCGCGGCGATGTACGGGGCCACGCCCGAGCGCCACAAGGTGCGCGCGCTGCAGAGCACGCTGCTCTGGGGGCTGGCGCTGCCGCTCCTGATCCTGCTGGCGGCGCTGTTCCTCACGCCCTGGGCGTTGCTGGGCGTCCTGCTCTACCCGGCCCAGGTGGCCCGCCTCGCCCGGCGCTTGGGCGACCCGGCGCAGGCCCTGTTCCTGGTGCTGGCCAAGTTCGCCGAGACCGCGGGCGTGCTGACCTACGGCTGGCGCCGCCTCTCGGGCGCGCGGGCGCGGCTGATCGAGTACAAGTGAGCGGCCTCAGCCGGCCTGCAGCACCGCCCGGACCGCATCCTCGTTGACCCAGAGCACCCCGGCCGCCCCGAGCAGGATCACCGCCAGCAGGGCGAGGTCCACGAGCGGATCCCAGCCCCGCGCGCGCTGCGCGAAGAAGGCGGTCAGCGGGTAGAGCAGCAGCTGCGCCGCCGGGCGCGCCACCACCGCCCCAATCAGGCCGAAGTCGCGCACGAGGAAGAACAGCAGGCCGGTCTGGCACAGGGCCAGCAGCACCAGCTTGATCGCGTAGTCACGCGAATTGCCTCGCGCCAGCAGCAGCATGTCATAACCGTTCAGCGCCGGGGCCGGCAGGAAGGCAAGGCTCAGCAGCACCATGATCGGCCCGGCGAGGTGATAAGTGTCCTCGTAGAGCAGTTCGACGAAGATCTCGCCGATCATCCCACGGTCAAGCCTGTCGCTCTCATCGCTGATGCGATCCGAGACGTGACCCACCACCGCGAGATAGTTCTGGACGGATTCATGGGGTCAGGAAGTACCATCCTTGCCGCTGAACTTACAAAACGCCGCGCCTACGGAATCGAACTGGAGCCAGGCTACGTCGATGTAGCGATCCGGCGCTGGGAGGAAGCTTCCGGTCAGCAAGCAATCCTTGTTGATACCGGTGAAACGTTTGCGGACGCTTCCGCAGCTCGCCTGCCCGCAGGCGCGCCGTCTGAACGGTGCCAAGACTGACCACTCTCCGCTCCGTTGCAGGATGGAGCGAACAGAAATTCTCCCAGGAGACGAAACATGAGCAAAGTTGATGACGGCCAGCGATCTGCCGTAAATCCGCCCCCGCGCCATCGTCCAATTTCGACGTCGAGAGCACCCGATTATAGAGCACCCGACTATGAGGTGGGATATAAGCGACCACCAAAAGCTAGTCAGTATAAGCCCGGGCAATCGGGCAATCCCAAAGGCCGGCCTCGCGGCGCGAAAGGAATTAACACACTCGCTCGCGAAACGCTTACAGCCAAGGTTCGGGTGCGAACGCCGGACGGCGAGAAGCGAATGAGCAAGATGGAGGCGGTTCTCCAGAAGACCGTCGAGCTGGCAATGAAGGGTAATGCCCGAGCAATAATATTGCTGCTCAATCTTTACAGGCCTGCGGTGCCCGATGCTCCAATGGCGGAACAAGGCACAGGAAGCGGGGATGACCTCTCCCAGACCGACATCGAGATTCTCGAGATGTTCCGCGAAGATATTCGCCTCCAGCTGGGACGAGAATCATGAGGATCGGCCCGAAGGAGCAGGCAAGGCTCTCGGCGCTGCGCCGAACAAAACTCCTTCTTTTCCTGATGAAAGTCTATGAGACGCTGCATCCGGGAGACCCGCCGCTCCACCCTGCGTGGTACATCCAAGCCATGTGTCACGAGCTTGAAGAAGTTCGCCGAGGGCGAAAGACGCGGCTGGTAATCACCGTGCCACCGCGTCACCTGAAATCCATAACCGCGTCGGTTGCGTTCGTGGCGTGGCTGCTCGGCCATGATCCGGGATTCAAGATAATCGTAGCGAGCTACAGCCAAGATCTTGCGCGTCAGCACTCGAACGACACGCGCCGGATCATGGAGAGCGAATGGTATAAGCGCGATTTCCCGAACACTCGCATCAGCGATCGCGGCAATCGCGCCCTCGAACTCGAAACGACGTGCGGTGGATGTAGGAAGGCGGTTTCCGTCGGTGGTGCGGCTACGGGGTTTGGCGCCGATCTCATTATTGTCGATGACTGCATGAAGGCTGACGACGCGCGCAGCCAAACCATGCGAGAAGATGTGCGGGCTTGGTTCGACGGCACGCTTCAGAGCCGCCTCAATGACAAGGCCAATGGACAAATCATTTCAATCCAGCAGCGACTTCATGAAGATGATCTTCCTGCCTACATGCTCGAGAAGGGCTATCCACATCTGAATTTGCCGGCGATTGCAGTGCGAGAAGAAGTCATACCGATCGGTGAGGGAAGAATGCACCGACGCGAGATAGGTGATGTGCTGGATCCAACGCGCGAGACCAAGGCCATACTTGCAGACCTCCGGCGCAACCTGGGGCCAGCGGTTTTCGAGGCGCAGTATCAGCAGAATCCGGTTGCGCCAGGCGGTAACCTGATCCGTCTTGAATGGTTCGGTACCTATCATGAGATTCCCGAACGCCACGAGTTCCTGAAGATCGTTCAGAGCTGGGACACCGGAATGACTGCCAACCCAAGCAGCGATCCATCAGTTTGTCTGACTTGGGGGTTCCACCGCAAAACCTTCAAATGGTACTTGCTCGATGTTTTTCGTGAGCGCCTCGACTACCCCGATCTCAAGCGCGCCGTGCTCCGCCTCTGGAAAAAATATGCATCGGATGCAGTAATCATGGAACGGGCGGCCAGCGGATTGTCATTATATCAAGATCTGCGGGCCACGAGCGAGCGCCGACTTATAATGATCCAACCGGTCGCGTCTAAGGAAGAGCGGTTCGTCGGTTGTCTGGGTGAGGTAGAGGCAGGGCATTTCCTCTTGCCCGCGGAAGCTCATTGGCTTGAGGCCTTCCGGAGCGAACTCAAGGCTTTTCCTGCCGGGCGTCACGATGACCAAGTCGATAGCTTCAGTCAGTTCGTAGCCTATCAGCTCCGTATCTGGCGCTGGCTTCTGACCAGCCGCAACGGCAACAATCGACCTATCCGAAGAGTCCGCATGGCAAATCGACCTTGGTGACCAGCGCGGCAAATCATAATTCTAAGCTTGGTCGGTCGGTGCCTTTATGCACATTTCCTTCCAGACCTCGGTCATTTCTGCCTTTGACCCGAGATCGGACTCGAGGAAGACCAATTTGGTCGAGCCCGCAGCCACGAACCGTTCATAGCCGGAATATCCTCCAAAGCTGTTCTTGGCGTTTACCTCGCCGCACGCGACTGCAGCTTTTCCGCCCGAGTAGAAATGCACGTTCCGGAACTCTGCGCTGCTGGGGTCTTTCAGCCGCTTCTTGACCGAGATCTGCGCCGCTGCGATCCAGGCTTCTTGCTTTCCTCGGTCAGCATAGGGCTGTGTTGCTTCGGTTGTCGAAGAACTGTTCGCTGTGCGGCCTTCGCCGGAGGTTAAGTGATTGAAGAGCATCACGCCACCGATGAGGAGTCCGAAGCATCCCAGCGCTGAAATCGGACCCGTTTCGTCTGATTCAGGTCGCTGGGACGGTTGTTCCACAATTTCACCATCGTCGAAACGTTTGCCGCAATATTTGCAGAGATGAGCCGACTTTGAGATGGTGCTCCGGCACTGGGGGCAATTGCGCTCATTTTTCTTCATTTTTCGTTCGTGTCCCTCCGTTGGATCATCAGTGTCGACGATAAGTGACGTTTCCCTGATGCTTCCTGTAACCATGATGTCAACTGCAATGTGACTGATCGTCTGTAGATCAATCAGTCACATCCGTCTCTTTATCGGGCTGTGGATATACGCGTTCGCCTCGGCCGGAATGTGCGCAGCCTGCGGGAGGGGAAGGGCTGGAGCCAAGAGGATTATGCCGATCGGGCGGACATTCATCGTACCTATGTCAGCGACATTGAGCGTGGTCGGCGCAATCCGACCGCTACGGTGATTGAGAAGCTCGCCAAGCCCTTCGGCATTCCGGCTGGACGGTTGTTGGACTGAACCCGTCAATCGTAATTCTTGTTCAATCGCGCGCGTGGCTAACGCCTTAACGAGCGTATGGATTCAATGGCTTCACCGAGAATTGCTATCCGATACCCCAGCTCAATTAGTTGGGAGACGTCGGCGCCAGCTTCGTCAGCTGGCGGAAACGCCGCAATCGTTGCGGCATCTTCAGCGGCGATCAGGGCGAGGTTGAGCAACCCGCGTGCCGCAGCACATTCGATATGTGGTTCGCGTTGCATTTCATAATGAATGCTCGAATGCTGAATTAAGTCCAGTGACAAGATATTTATAGATGAGAACTGTGATTAAATTTCACACATATTCCGCGCGATATGGAAATAGCTTCTTATTTTGTTTGAAAAGTCTTTTTGCACTCGACTTGTGAGGCGGGGCGAGCGATCGCCTTGTCTATGAAAAAGAGACCGATTGAAAATCATGGACGAGAGAGCGCAACGGATTATGCAGTATATTCTGACCTAGAGTTGCTAGCCGAGATGCCATTGCCTGCTCTGCGCAAGAAATGGCAGGCATCATATGGTGACCCCGTACCGAAGGTGAGTGCTACTGTATTGCGATTGGCGATCGCGTTCGAAATGCAAAAATCTAGGTTTGGAGATTTGTCGCGGGAGGCAAATCGGCGGCTCGATTATCTTGCGCGCGGGAAGGCCATTAGTTTGCCGCTTCAACCAGGAATGCGTCTCGTCAGAGAATGGAAGGGGCGCTTGCATGTCGTTGTCGTGGACGCCGACGGCAGCCTGATTTGGCAGAAGAGCGCTTGGCGGTCACTCAGCGAAATTGCTCGGGCGATCACGGGGACGCAGTGGTCTGGGCCGGCGTTTTTCGGTCTTACTGAGAAAGCGGCAGCTGCATGAAGCGGCTGCGCTGCGCTGTATATACCCGCAAATCGACCGACGAGGGGCTTGGCCAAGATTTTAACTCGCTCGACGCGCAGCGCGAGGCCTGCACTGCATATATCAAGAGTCAGGCGGCCGATGGCTGGGTATTGATACCGCGCTGCTATGATGACGGCGGGTTTTCTGGCGGGTCTCTGGAGAGGCCTGCGCTGCAAGCGCTTCTGGCAGACGTAAAAGCGAAAAGGGTGGACATCGTGGTTGTCCACAAGATTGATCGGCTTACACGCTCGCTGCTGGATTTTGCGAAGCTTGTCGAGGTGCTGGAGGCGTCTGAGGCCAGCTTCGTATCAGTCACGCAATCGTTCAACACGACGACGAGCATGGGACGTTTAACGCTCAACATGCTCCTGTCTTTTGCCCAGTTCGAAAGGGAAATCACCGCAGAGCGAATTCGCGACAAGATTGCAGCTTCTAAGGCCAAGGGAATGTGGATGGGCGGAAATCCACCTTTGGGTTACGAGCCTGCCGGACGTAGCCTGAAGATCGTCGATGCCCACGCCAAGCTGATCGTCGAGATTTTTGAGCGCTATGTGGCAACCGGGAACGTGCGCTTGCTCGAGTATGAACTGGATCGAAAGCAGATACGGTTGCCACGGCGGATAGCTCTCTCAGGTCGAGAAACGGGCGGCGGAAAATTCTCGCGCGGCCAGTTATACAAGATACTTTCTAACCCGGTCTATCTGGGCAAGATTGCGCACCATGAGAAGTTGTACGAGGGTCAGCACGACGCAATTGTCGGGGCTGAGCTATGGAACGCCGCGTATCATTTGCTACGAACGAACCGGCAGGGTTATCACGCGACCAAGCGACCGAATGCGATATTGCTCGCCGGGTTGGTTGAGACCGAAGACGGCAGGCGCTTCAAGTCGAATCATGCCTGCAAGGGACGAAAGCGGTATCGTTACTACGTGGTTGATCAGGCTTCGGATGCGGGCGTGCCAGGGAATCCGATGCGAATTCCCAACGGAGAGCTGGACGCGGCGGTCTCTCAACTAATATGCGAAGAACTTCAGGATCCGTTCGCTCTGCTTTTCAAGGCGGACGTCGAACTGCGCCCGTCTGATATCGCGGGCCTCGAGTCCAGAGCGCAAGCCATGCTAGCCGCGGTCGATCAGCGTGACTATTTCACGGTCAGGTCTCTCATTCGAAAAGTGATCATCGGCTCATCATACGTTGAGGTTCAACTCGATGTGTCGGCGCTCCTAAATGGCCTGGCGATCGCAGGTGTCCCCCATGATGACACGATCGCATTGAAAGCGGCGGCGAGGACAATGCGGACAGGCAAAGCGGTCCGGTTGGTTCAACAAAATGGGCGTTCGCCCAACCGGGCGAAGCCAAATCTCGAATTGGCGCGCCATATTGTGAAGGCTCGCGAATGGTGGTCCGAGCTCAAATGCGGGGATATCCGTATTGCCGACATTGCGCGGCGAGAGGGACTCAACCCTTCCTGGGTTTCTCGGATGGTGCGTCTGAACTTCCTCGCACCCGCCGTTGTGGAAGCAATTTTCGCAGGGACGCTACCAGACCATCTGGGACCCGACTTGTTGCGGCATCCAGACTTGCCGTTATCTTGGCAGAAGCAACTGGAGTTTTTGGCCGTAGCGGCACAAAAAATCTAATTTAATCAAATACTTGGCGGAGCGGGAGTCCGCTCTAGTGGCGTCTACAGCGATCTACAGACGACTACCTTATCCCTTCAAACATAATGAGTTAACGCCGTTTAGTGTCTATCGTTGACTCTTGACGGCTACTCCAATCCGCGCTTTTATGTTGGCCGGTAAGTTGGCCAAAGGGGCGGTTATGCCGAAGCGTGCGAAGGAACTGACGGCAACCGCCGTAGAGAAGCTGAAAGCGGACGGATCGAAGAACCGTCGCATTATGGTTGGACCTAGCGATTGCGCCGGGCTGCATCTTCGCATCGAAGGCGGCACGAAATCGTGGGCGCTTCGGATCAAGATCGGCGACAAGCGCCGCGACATTGGCCTTGGACCTTACAACGGCAAGATCGGCGTGACCGACGAAGAAGCTGCACGATTGGACGGCCTGTCCCTTGCCGAAGCGCGGTTGAAAGCACGGGAACTTCGCCGCGTAGCCCGCGAAACCGGCGTGATCGTGTCGCCCACAGTAGCGTTGCGAGAAACGGTTCGCGTCGAAGCGCAAGCCGCCCTTATCGAAATCGCCAAGTCGAAGACATTCAAGGAATGTGCCGAACTTTGCATCAAGGACAAGTCCGGCGAATGGAAGAACGAAAAGCATTCTAAGCAATGGGCCGCGACGCTGGAAACCTATGCGTATCCGAAGATTGGAAAGCTGCCCGTTGGTTCGATTGATCGCGGGCTTGTGCTGGACGTGCTTCGCGACATTTGGAAGGCGAAGAACGAAACTGCCAGTCGTCTTCGCGGTCGTATTGAAACCGTCCTGAATTGGGCGAAGGTCAACGGATATCGCGAAGGCGACAATCCCGCCGCATGGAAGGGCAACCTAGAGCATTCCCTGTCGAAGCGGCAAAAGCTGACGCGCGGCCATCATGCCGCCCTGCCATATGCCAAGATCGGCGGGTTCATGGCCGAACTGGCGAAGCGTGACGGCGCATCGGCGCGGGCGCTGGAATTCGCGGTCCTTTGCGCGTCGCGGTCGCAGGAAGTGCGCCTTGCCAAGTTCGACGAATTCGACCTTGACGCCGGGCTTTGGGTTATCCCGAAGGATCGGATGAAGGCGGGCAAGGAACATCACGTCCCGCTGTCCGACGCCGCCGTTGCGATCGTGAAGGCGCAGTTGGCGAACAAGATCAAAGGCGTCGAATTTGTCTTCCCTGCCCCGCGCGGCGGCGCAATGTCGGATATGGCGTTGACCGCCGTGTTGAAGCGCATGGGGTATGACGGCCTCACGCAACACGGCTTCCGCAGCACGTTCCGCGATTGGGCTGGCGAGACAACCGCATTCCCGCGCGAAGTCATCGAACATGCCCTAGCGCATCAAATTGCCGACAAGGCCGAAGCCGCCTATCAGCGCGGAACGCTATTCCCGAAGCGTATTAAGCTGATGGACGAATGGGCCAAGCGTTGCGCCACGCCGGACGCAACCGGCGCAAACGTCACGCCGATCAATCAGGCTGCGGCATGACCTATCAAATCAAAAGCGGTATCGGATTTGTCCCTTCGCCTAAAGGTCGAAAGGATGGATCGAAGAACAGGAATACGGCGAACCGTGATATCGCCGTTGAACGTGCTGGCGAATACGTCAATTCCGGCATGACAAAGATTGAAGCGGCCAAACGCATTCGTGATGAAATGAAATTGTCCATAGAACCTGAAACAATAGCGCGTCTAATCAAGTGATTGTCGAACTGTTCGTATTTTCTGATTTCCGTATGAGTTGATCGCAACCCATGCTTTTCATGCGTCGTCTACACGATGACATGGGAAGATACCGATGAACGACCTTTTGCGAGTGCCCGACGTGAAGAAGGCGAGCGGCCTTGCGCGTCCGACGATCTACCGCGACATTCGGCGCGGCGTTTTCCCGAAGCCGGTCAAGATCGGCACGGTTTCGGCTTGGCCTGCGGCGGAAGTTGCTGCGGTCAATGCAGCCCGGATCGCGGGCAAGTCCGATGACGAAATCCGCCAGCTTGTCGCGAACCTTCACGAACAGCGCCAAGCCGCCGCGTGATCCCACAACCCCCAACTGTGGGCACGTTATGTCATTCGAAAACATTCCGCAGGAAATGCGGGCATATCCCCAATGGGTTGTTTGGCGCTACGAACAGCGCGACGGTTCCGACAAGCCCACAAAGAACCTTTATTCGCCGCAATACGGCTATCAGGCTTCGGTCAATGCGCCCGGAACGTGGGGCACATTCGATGAAGCGGTTTCGGCCCATGCCGCTGGCGGCTGCGCTGGCATTGGCTTTGTGTTCACCGCAGGCGATCCCTTCTTCGGGATCGACCTAGACGATACCGAAGGCGACGAAGCCGACTTCGACCGGCAACGCCGCGTCTTCGATACCTTCCCGACATATGCGGAACGAAGCCCGTCCGGCAAAGGCTTGCACTTGATCGGCAAGGGCGCGTTACCCGGTCCCGGTCGCCGCCGATCCAAGATCGAAGTGTATTCGTCGGATCGGTTCTTCACCATGACAGGGAACGTCTACCGAGATGCGCCGATCGCGGATTGCCACGATCAGCTTCAAATCCTTTGGGACGCAATGCGCCCGGTCAACGACCGTGCCGACGACGGTTTCAACGGCCCCGAACGCGAACCGGATACGGCAGTTCTTGAACGCGCCTTTGCTGCGGCGAACGGCGATAAAGCCCGCGATCTATACGAAGGGCGCTGGCAGACGCACTACGCTTCGCAGTCCGAAGCCGACTTCGCCCTATGCGACATTCTCGCTTTCTACAGCGACAATCGCGCCCAAATTGTCCGCATCTTCCGGGCTTCGGCCCTTGGACAACGCGACAAGGCCGGACGCGACGATTACGTTGCCCGGATGCTGGCGCGCGTGTTCGATCAGCGCACGCCGTCAATCGATACCGCTGCGGCCATCGCCAACGCGAAAGCCTTCATTGACGCCCAAATCGCGGCGAATGCGGCGGGCTTGCCGACGTTCGATATGCCAGCCGACGACACATTGCCCACAATGGACGTTGGCGACTTCAACGGTTGCGACGTGACGCCCCGCGCATGGCTTGTCGAAGGCTTGATCCCGGCGGGCAATATCACGCTGATTTCGGGCGACGGCGGTAGCGGCAAAAGCCTGATTGCAGCGCAGCTATGCGCTTCGACGGTTCTAGGCCGCAGTTGGATCGGTTCGGAACCGATCGCGAAGGGAAGCGCGCTCTACATATCCGCCGAAGACGATCTACCCGAAGTCCGGCGACGCATGGCCGATATTGCCCGGCACCATGAAGTTTCGATGCGCGACCTTCGCGGCCTTGCCGTCGTGTCGCTGGCGGATCGTGACGCGCTTCTAGCCGTGCCAGGGCGCAACCGCGCGACATTGGAGCCGACGCCGCTCTACGCTGCCCTAGCGGCCCGTATCGCAGCCCTGCGGCCCGCCTTGGTCGTGATTGACACGCTGGCAGACACGTTCGGCGGCAACGAAATCGACCGATCGCAGGCCCGCCAGTTCATCGCGATGAGCAATAGCGTCCGATCGCGCATCTACATGAAGCGGGACGAACAGAAGCCGGACGTTCGCATTCTCGAATTGATGAAGTCGAATTACGGCGCGATCGGCGAACGCATCACGGTCCAATGGGACAAGGGCGTATTTTGGGAAATCGACCGGGCGGCGAACGGATTTGCCCACAGGGAAGCCGCGAAGAACGCCGTTGACGATCTATTCCTAGAACTGCTGGCGGACATGACGGCCAAGGGCATGTCGCTATCGCCGTCGCACAACTCGCCAACGCGATATGCCCCGAAGTTGATGGCCGGACGCCCGGAAGCCAACGGCACAACCGAACATGGCTTCAAAGCGGCTATGGTGCGCTTGCTGGCGAATGGCGCAATCGTCGAAAAGACAGAACGCCGCGATCGTCGCGACGTGACAACGATCGCGCTGCCATGATCGGGCGCGCAACTCCCGCACAGCTTCCGAATTTGGCGCGCAACTCCCCGTGCGACTCCCTGCACAGCTTGCGTGCAACTCCCCGCACAACTCCCGTGCAACTGGTGCGCGCACAACCCCCCATACCCCCTATGGGGCTGTCGCCCGCCCTTGGGATTGGGCGGGCCAGCCCTAGCCCTACAGGCAAGCGGATATCGTATCCGCCAATTATCCGCAGAAAACCAAACGTAATCGTCGAAAATCCATAATCGGCCAACATAGCGGCCAACATCGCTTCGTAAGGACCGTCAAAATGAAGCCCGAACCGTTCAACGATAAAGCCCATGCGATCGTATCCGAAGTCTTGGACGCGGCGGAAGCATGGTTGGTCCGAACCGGCAAATGCGAGCCGCCGCAGACCGATGACTATTTGACAATGGCGTATATCAAGGAAAACGGCGCGTTCCTTGAACATGCCGCCGTCTATCTCGAAAGCGAAGGTCGCATAGCTGCCGACCTATTCCTGTGGGCACTGTCGAATGCGCTGAAAGGGACGGCGAAGACTCGCTATATTCGTCATGATCGTAAGTGCGCGATCCAATTGCATTGGCATACGCATATCTATTTCCGAAACTATCATGCGATCCTGCGCCAAACCTATTTGCAGCTTCTGCGGACGCTGCCCGATGTTCGGGCGATCGATCATAACGGCGTATTGAAGTTAGCTGCCGCAACTCTGCCCGGAGTTAGAACCGATATACGTCGGGAACGTCGTCGTCGTGGCGCTGATAGTGATCGCCTCATCGTTCGCGACGACACGATGAACAATCGTATCCGCAATACTCAAATTGAATTGCCAATCGTATTTGCGGGAAACTTAACTGAACGAACGACTATACTTACGCATTCCTAGATTTACGTTTGGCGTTTCATTGCTTGCCGCTATGAGTTGGCACAGGGACATTCAACGTAGGGCTTAGGCGTCGATTTGCGATGGTTCAGGAAACGGCAAATGCTTGGGGAACTGCGGGAAACGCCGCCACCCCCCGTCCTGTCCGCCGCAAGGCATTCCGGGCGAAGCTAAACACGGTTCGCGACGTTCAGGGGCAGCTTGCCCGGCTCTACAGGGAAGCGCGATCGGGCACGATCCCCGTCGAACATGCGTCGCGGCTGGCGAATGTGCTGGCGATCCTTGGTCGCATGATCGCCGATAGCGACCTTGAAGCCCGGATCGCCGCGCTTGAGGAAGCGGCGAAATGAGCCGCGCCCGCCGCATCGCCAAGCTGGAAACGATCGCAGCGCCGCCCCCGCCGATCCCGAATGTTCTTCGTGTTCGTCGCAGCGAAACGACCGCCGACGCGATCCGGCGTTTCACCGCGACCTATCCGAACCCGCCGCGTCGCCATTGCCTGTTGATAGTGCCGGAACGCGACACGACCGCCGAAGATGATGCGGACTTCGAAGCCAAGTTCGCCGCGCAACAACTCAAATCCCAAGCCGACGCACGATCGGCGAAACCGAAGGATCAACGCATATGACCGCCCCGCTTGTCGATACCCCCGAAGCGAACAAGTTTCGCGCCAATGCCAAGCTGTCAACGTGGCACAACATTTGGTTCGGCGATCCGGCGAAGCTGCCCAAGGAAGTGCACGGCTTCATGAAGCGGGCAAGCGACGCGCTGCATACCGGATTGGACAAGGTTGCCGCACTCGCGGACGATCCGACGAAGACGCCGGTTGTGCGGCACGAAACGGCCAAGGCCGTTGCGAATAAGACGATCGCCGAAATCGTTGATGCTAAGGGTAGGATGGAAGCCGCCGGGCGATCCATGATGGCCGATGCGAACGCCGCGATCGATCAGGCGTTTTCGTTGAATGACAGCCGCACGCCGGTTTACGAACGCATCGTCAACTGGATCAATTCGAAGGCGAACGAACCGGCCAAAATCCGGGAAGCGATGAAGCAAGACCCGCAAATCGTGACGGTCCTGTCGCAGTATCCGCCGTATGTGTTCGATCTTGCCGAAGACGTTGCCCGCAAGATCGTGATCGACGGCTATATCCATCATATGCCGGACACGGCGGACAAGCTGTTGCAGGGGCAAGCCCTTGTCGAAACCGCAGCCGGATATGACCGCGCGGTGAAAGGCGTTCAGGGCAGTTTCTATAATGAAACGATGGCCGCACAGGCGGCGAAGCGCGTTGAAGCGTGACCGTCGCGCAATCCCGTCTTGCCGATCTTGCCCGCTGGATCGCTGCATCTAGCGGGCCACGTAGCACGCCGTTGGGCGGCGCAACCGACGTTGGCCGGTATGCGTGCATCGTGCCGTGCTATTTCGACGAAGCGCCGCCGATCGAATTCGACGCCGAAGCCTTGCCGCTGTTCGTATCCGTCGATCAGGCCGAAGGCGTCGCAACCGGGCCGATCATCACGGACGCCCCGGCATCGCAGGACAAGGCGGTTATGCGGCTTTGCCATATATGCTGGAAGACGGGAACGGATTTGCCGCCCCTCGCGATCGTCGGGTTGGACGATCCGCAGGAAGCGATTTCCGGGGCCGTGGAGCGGGCCGGGGCCGATGCGATCAACCCTGCCACCTATCCCGTCGTCGCAGTCCCCCTGTGGGCATTCAGCGCCGCCGATCGCGCCATCATAGCGGCACGCCTGCCCGTGCTGCCCTGAACGTCCTTCCCGACGCTGTGTCGATCCTTCGGCGTCGTGGTTGACCTTCGCAAGCTACCGTCCGGGGCTTGCGAGGGGTGAAGTCCCCGGTCCCCTAGCGCCATTGGGGGCCGGGGCTTCCTTGCTGTTGCGCTACTAGCCCGGTCCCTTGCCATACGGGGGCCGGGCATCTTTTTACGCCTTGCCGGAAGATTGATCGGAATCGCCGTAACCGGCATAAGGATCAAATGGCGAACACGACGGAAAATGCGTGCGGCTTTCTCGAAAGCCTTCAACGCTTCGATTTATCGATGCTGCTGCGGCATTGCCGTGCATCGGTCGAACAATTCGAAACTGCGCTGGATTGGTTTTCGGACCTAGAAGACGAAGCGATCATCGTTCGCGCCCCTGTGCCTATCGCAGAAGCGTTGCGATCCCTGTCGCCACAGGACCGGAAGCGGATCGCCGAAGCTATTTTGAGCGTGCTGCAAGCCAGTCGGCAGCATGAAGATATCCGCGTCGAAACACTGGACGGCCCTAACGCAACCGGCGCGGCTGCGCTGTTGTCGGAATTGTTGATCCATCGCGCAATGATGATCGACGTTGCGACCGGCGGCGCACGCATTCAGGACGTTGACGACTATTATCGGGCGCGAGAAGTCCGCATCCGACAAGCGATCCCCGAAGGCGTCACATACGATAACCCGCACGCCGATCTGTGGGCATGGTATCGACATTGGAGCGCGGAACTACCGCAATACAAGGACCGGCGGTTCTACGTCCGCCAGCTATTCGGTCCCGCTGTCGAAGCTATTGCAAAGCGATCGTCGCTACCATCGGAACCGCGCGAGGCGACGGGATGGGAACGGGTTGACCGCGCATTGTCGAAGGCGCGGACGCAGCTTGAAACCGCATCCGCCGAAGAAGATTGCCAAGCGATCGGCTTGCTATGCCGCGAAGTGATCATTTCTCTGGCGCAAGCGGTCTATGATCCGACGATCCACGAATCGTTGGATGGCGTTCGCCCAAGCGAAACCGATGCGAACCGAATGCTTGAAGCGTATATCGCGCACGTCTTTCCGGGCGCGAGCAACAAAGAAGTTCGGGCGCACCATCGCGCATCGCTGGCGTTGGCGCTGAACCTTCAACACCGCCGAACCGCAACCCGACAACTTGCCGCGCTTTGCGTCGAAGCGACCGCATCAACGACCGCCGTTGTCTCGATCATCGCCCGCGCAAGCCCGGATCAATGATGGCCGGGATGTTGGCCGGTTGGCCAACGCCTCTGCTAAGTGATTGATTTTGCTAGTATTTTGGCGGAGCGGGAGGGATTCGAACCCTCGATACGCTTTTGACGTATACTCACTTTCCAGGCGAGCGCCTTCGACCACTCGGCCACCGCTCCGCATCTTGCACTGGAAGGCGCGCCCTAATCGCTTGGCGGGGCTTTCGCAAGTCGCATGGCCATGGCAGACAGGCGGCATGAAATATCTTCTGCTCGCCGCGGCTGCGGCATCGCTCGCCATTCCCGCTCAAGCCCAGGAAGCGACTGAGGTGCCGTCGCCGGGCAAGATTGCGGCCGCGGCGCCCGCGAAGGACTGGATTGCGATCCCGGCGTCGGACCTGCTCGTGATGGACCTTACGCCCGACGCCAAGGGCAAGGCGCGCCGCGTGGTCATCCAGCTGATGCCCGCGCCGTTCAGCCGGGGCTGGATCGGCAATATCCGCAAGCTCGCCGCCGCTCGCTGGTGGGACGGCACCAGCGTCAACCGGGTGCAGGATAATTATGTCGCGCAGTGGGGGGACGCGACCGAGAAGAAGCCTTTGCCCGAGGGTTTGGTAACGGTGCCGGAGAGTGAATATTCGGTACTGCCCCACATCTTGGTGGCTCATGAAACCCGTAGTCCGGCCTTGCCGCCGTCCCCGCACCGACCGCGCGGCGATGCGTACGCAGAATTCACCGGTTTTGTCGCAGGCTGGCCTGTCGCCTATGATCATCAGAGCGAATGGCCCGTTCATTGCTATGGCATGGTCGGCGTCGGCCGTAACATGTCGCCCGATACCGGTTCGGGCGCCGAGCTTTATGCCGTCATCGGCCACGCGCCGCGCCACCTCGACCGCAATATCGCGCTCGTCGGTCGCGTGATCAGCGGGATCGAATATCTGTCGAGCCTGCCGCGTGGCACTGGACCGCTGGGTTTTTACGAGGATGAAGCCGAGCGCGTCGGGATCCGCTCGATCAGGCTTGTCAGCGACCTGTCGGCGGGGGACCAGCCGCGCTTCGAATATTTGTCGACCGACAGCGACGCCTTTGCCAGCTATGCCGACGCCCGCGCGAACCGCCGCGATCCCTTCTTCATCCGCCCTGCAGGCGGCGCCGATATCTGCAATATCCCCGTGCCGATCCGGCCCATCGCGGCGAAATAGGCGCGCGTGGAAGATTTCACCGTCACGACGCCGCTCTGGCGCTGGCAGTCGGCGACCGCGCCCGCAGCCTGGTTTTTCCTGACCATCGCGGGTGAGGCGGCAGACGGGATCCGCTTCGCAGCGATCGGCGGACAGTGGCTCGACGGCCGTAAGGGATTCGGGTCGGCAAAGGTCCGCGCGACCGTCGGTGATACCTGCTGGAATACGTCGGTCTTCCCGCACAAGGAAAGCGGCGGCTGGCTGCTGCCGGTCAAAGCGGCTGTGCGCAAGGCAGAGGGCTTGGCGGAAGGCGACGCGGTAACGGTGACGGTCAGTCTTTAAGTGCGTCGCCGGACTTTTCGTCGTGCGTCCGGGCCTCGCGCGTCTGCGCCTTGCGCTTGCGCAGGTTCGCGCGCAGCGCTTCCGCAAGGCGGCGTTCGCGCTCCAAATCGGCGGGGGAAGGCGTCTTGGACATTGCCGCGTCCATGCCCGCGAATTCGGCAAAAGGTCAAGCCTCGCACCTTGACAGGCGCGGGCCGCCCCGCCATAGGCCGCGCCTGCCCAGCGAGTGCGACGCCGCTCCGGGCCCGGATGCTGCTGTAGCTCAGTGGTAGAGCGCACCCTTGGTAAGGGTGAGGTCGAGAGTTCAATCCTCTCCAGCAGCACCATTCTACCCCTAGAAATCCCTGATTTATGCCACTATTGGCCTTCCAGTGCTACACAAATATGCTTCATGGAAGGCATGGAAACGACCTACGCGTTGAGCCGTAATAAGCGTTCGTCGAAGTGGCAGTTTCGGAAGCGGTGCCCGTCCGACGTGGCGAGAATCCTCCCTGCCGAGTTCATCAAGTCCGCAGGGGAAGATGACAAGAGAGCGGCGCAGGCGCGCGTCGCCATGATCGCGGCGGAATATGAGAGACGCACAGCGGAGGCCCTTGCGAAGCTCGCGGGGGCGCCGCCGACAACATTTCCTGACGCGCAGGCGCTCGCGATGGCCACGCACTTCTATCGCTCCGCGCTGCCCCCTATCTCTTCACGCAACCCATTGGTCAGCTGGAGCAGCGGCAGCTCCTTCAGGATATTGCCGCTTTCATCTGCCATTGGTCGCCTTATCGCGTTCCTGATATGCCTGCACTGACGGCTATCCCGTAACGAGGCTATGTCCTATCGGAGGAAAATGGACCAAGACGGACTAGAGCAAGCCCAGGAACGGTTTGCGCGAATGAGCATAGCGGCAGCGGTTGTCGCTTCCGAAGCTCCACTGGAAGAGCGGGAGGGCGCGTGGCTGGATGTGGTCAACATCTTCGGCACAATATATTCTAAACTGGAACAGGCAGCAAAGGCGACCCCCGAAGCTACAAAATGGTTTGCGAAGAGGAGAGCCGAACGTAAGTCCGACCCCTTGTTGCAGTATATGCATCAAGCTCGGAACGCCGGTGAGCATTCCATTGTGCGATCTGCCGGGAAGGCGGAGTTCGCTGTGCAGGGCACCGTAACGGGCAGTGGGGGAATGCTAGGATTGGCGTTCGATTCCGCAGGACGTCCCTATGGGGTCAGCGACGGTATGGGCGATGTCAAAGTGTTCGAACAGGAAATCCTCCTTCACGCCGCCCGAAATAGGGGCGTGAACTATCGTCCCCCTCAGGAGCACCGAGGACAGAAGATCGAAGCCCACACGGCGAAGGACATCGCCCCCCTAGTGGTCGCTTACGCTGACGAAATGCTATCCGAAGCTCGAGGCCTTTGTCCGCCCATCGAAGACTAGGCGCTTGAGCTCCCCGCAGGACTGCTACACAAATACCCGCAAGCGGCAGCTCATAAGTAGCAGAAAACTGCGGTTTCTAGAAGTGCATCTGCGAGTTCAGTCCTCTCCAGCGGCACCATTTCTTCCTGAGACTCATAAGTGAGACCCGGTGCAAGCCGGCGTCCGATATATGCCACCTATGCGGGCGACCGCGTCGTCGCTAGGGAAGGGGGAGATGCGGTAGGGGGTGATGGATCATGGCGAGTGAGGGTGAAGGGCGGGGCACGGACGGGCGTTGGTCCTTTCTGGTCATCCTGATCGCCATTTCGGCCGCTTTCGCGCTCGTTCTGTGGCCATTTCTGACGGCCATCCTCTGGGCGGTAATCGCGGCGATCCTGTTCACGCCGGTCTATCGCCGCTTGCTCGCGCGCATGCCCGGCTGGCCGAACAGCGCCGCCTTGTTGACCCTGCTGCTGATCGTCGGGATTGTCATCCTCCCGGCGGCGATCCTGAGCGTGGCGCTGGTCGGGGAGGCGACGACGGTCTATCTGCGCATTCAGTCGGGCGATATCGACATTGCGCGCATTTTCACGACATTGTTTGCCGGATTACCCGGTTGGGCGACGACCCTGCTCGCCAATCTGGGAGTCAAGAATCTCGCCGACGCGCGCGACGTCTTCGGATCGGGCGCGGCCGACGGCGTGCGCGCGGTGCTGGGGCAGGCGCTGCTGTTCGGCCAGAGCATCTTCGGCCTGCTCGTGAAGCTGAGCGTCGTGCTCTATCTCGCCTTCTTTCTGCTGCGCGACGGCGATGCGCTGCAGCGCCGTGTTGCGGCCGCCGTGCCGCTGCGCGCCGACCAGCTTGGTCTGCTCGTCGATCGGTTCATTGTGGTGGTGCGCGCGACGATCAAGGGCAGCATCGTTGTCGCGATCATCCAGGGTATGATCGGCGGGACGGTGCTGTGGATGCTGGGGGTCGAGGCACCGTTGCTCTGGGGCGTGCTGATGGGCGCGGCATCGCTAATACCGGCGGTCGGAACCGGGCTCGTCTGGGTGCCGATGGCGCTCTATCTCTTTTTCAGCGGGGCGATCTGGCAGGGAGCGGTGCTCGTCTTTTGCGGCCTCTTCGTCATCGGCATGGTCGACAATCTGCTGCGCCCTATACTGGTGGGGCGCGAGACGCGCATCCCCGATTATGTCGTGCTGATCACGACACTGGGCGGGCTGCAATTGTTCGGATTTCACGGCATCGTCATCGGGCCGGTGATCGCGGCTATGTTCATCGCGGTTTGGGATATAGCTGCGCAGATGCGCGGCGAAGCCCTGTCGCCGCCGACCTAGCGTCCTGACCCTAGATCTTCGCTTCGAGCAGCCAGTCGTGGAACAGCTTGACCGCGGGCTGGCGCAGCGCGCGGGGGCGGCAGACGAACCAGTAGCTGTACGGGCTGTCGACGTCGAAATCGAACAGGCGCACCAGCCGCGGATCCTGCGCGTCGTCGAAATGATGACCGTGCATGAAAGCGACGCCGATGCCCTGTGCCGCAGCCTCTAGCATCAGCGGTCCCGAATCGAAGAAATCGGTCCCCATCGGTTCGAGATACGGCATGCCGATCGCATTGCGCCATTCGTTGAAGGTTTCAGGCATTTCGCGGTGCAGCAGGATCGTCGCGCGCTGCAGCTGTTCGGGCACCGCAATCGGGCGCTCGCCATCGGTCAGTCCCCGCGCCGCGATCGGGAACACTTTGTCCTGATCGAGCCTGGCTGCATAAAGCGCCGGATCAATTGCGCGGGCAAGCGCGATCGCGGCGTCGATGCCTTCGCCGAGCCGCGCTTCCCCGTGCGACAGCGTGTCGATGTCGATGTGCAATTCGGGATGCGCGCGGCGCAGTTCCGGCAAGCGCGGGAACAGGCGTTGCTGCGCAAAGAGCGGCAGCACATTGAGGTGCAGCCTTACCGACGCGTCGGGACTCCCGACCTGGCCGATAACGCTGCGCAGCTCGTCGAGGATGGGCGACAACTGGTCCTGCAGGTCGCGCCCTGCCTCGGTCAGTCGCAGCCCATGGTGATGCCGATCGAACAGCGGTCGACCGACGGCATGCTCTAGCGTCTGGATACGGCGCGATAGGGCAGGCATCGAAAGGCCAAGCTCGCTCGCGGCGGCCTTCACCGTGCCATGACGGGCAACCTCCAGAAAGGCTTCCATACTGCTGAGGGGAGGAAGGCGTGGCATGATCTGTCTCGATGGCGATGATGACATGCGTGTCAATCCTGCGCCAGACTTTTGTGCAGTGCGGCATGATTGGTCCTGACCCTAGGGGTCGCAAATCGGGAACCGCCGTCCTATCTTCGCCGTTCTGAACTCTTTGTGGGAGATTGGCGTTGGCCGACGCACCGGTAAAAGAAAAGCAGGTCAAGCTTCAGGTGGCGACGCTGCGGGCGGAAGAGAGCGGAGCCGGCATCGCCCGGATTCCGCGCACCGCAATGGCTGAACTCGGGGTGACCGAGGGCGATGTCATCCAGATCAGTGGCAAACGCGACACCGCGGCGCGTGTCGTAGCGCCCTATGCCGAGGATGAGGGGATCGAGGTGATCCGCCTCGATGGTCTGCAACGCGCCAATGCGGGCGCCGGCGCGGGCGATATGGTGCACCTGAGCCGGGTCGAGATGCGGCCCGCGACACGCGTCGTTTTCGCGCCTGCACAGGAAAATCTGCGGCTGCAGGGCTCGGCCAATGCGCTTAAGCGCAGTTTCTTCGGCCGTCCGCTGGTCGCCGGCGATACGGTCGCGACCGCCGGGCAACAGCGCGTTCCCGCAGGCGATATGCCGCCGCAACTGCGCCAGATGCTCAACGCGCCCGCTTATGCGCTCGCCGAGGTGCGCCTGCTTGTTGTCTCGGCGAACCCGAAGGGCGTCGTGTTCATCGACGAAAGCACCGAAGTCGAGCTGCTGCCCGAATATCAGGAACCGCAGGACGCGCGGCGCACCGACGTTACCTATGACGATCTGGGCGGGCTGGGCGACACGATCAATCAGCTGCGCGAGATGGTCGAGCTGCCGCTGCGCTATCCCGAACTTTTCCAGCGGCTCGGCGTCGATCCGCCGCGCGGCGTACTGCTCCACGGCCCGCCGGGAACCGGCAAGACGCGGCTTGCGCGCGCTGTTGCGAACGAAAGCGATGCGCAATTCTTCCTGATCAACGGGCCGGAGATCATGGGCAGCGCCTATGGCGAGTCCGAAAAGCGCCTGCGCGAGATTTTCGAGGCCGCGACCAAAGCCGCGCCGTCGATCGTCTTCATCGACGAGATCGACTCGATCGCGCCGAAGCGTGGCCAGGTAACCGGCGAGGCCGAAAAGCGCATCGTCTGATCGGGGTGCCCGATGAGAGCGGGCGCCGCGAGATACTCGCGATCCATACCCGCGGCATGCCGCTGGGTGACGACGTCGATCTGGGCGAGCTTGCGCGCACGACCTTTGGTTTTGTCGGGGCGGACATGGCCGCGCTGACGCGCGAGGCGGCCATCGAGGCGGTGCGGCGGATCATGCCGCGCCTCAATCTGGAAGAGCGGACGATCCCCGCTGAAGTGCTCGACACGCTGTCGGTGACGCGCGAGGACTTCATGGAGGCGTTGAAGCGCGTCCAGCCCTCGGCGATGCGCGAGGTGATGGTGCAGGCGCCGAAAACGCGCTGGAGCGACATCGGAGGGCTCGACGCGGCGCGCGACAAGATGATCGAAGGCATCGAACTGCCGCTCAAACATCCCGAGGCGTTCCGGCGGCTGGGTATCCGCGCGGCGAAGGGCTTTCTGCTCTATGGTCCGCCCGGTACGGGCAAGACCTTGCTGGCAAAAGCCGCAGCGCGCGAATCGGACGCGAATTTCATTGCGATCAAATCGTCGGACCTTCTGTCCAAATGGTATGGCGAGAGCGAGCAGCAGATCGCCCGGCTGTTCGCGCGGGCACGCGCCGTTGCGCCGACGATCATCTTCATCGACGAACTCGACAGTCTGGTGCCGGCGCGCGGCAGCGGAACGTCGGGCGAACCGCAGGTGACCGAGCGCGTCGTCAACACGATCCTAGCCGAGATGGACGGAATCGAAGAGATGCAATCGGTGATCGTCATCGGCGCGACAAACCGCCCGAACCTGATCGATCCCGCGCTGCTCCGCCCGGGGCGACTCGACGAGCTGATTTATGTCTCGGTTCCGAATGCCGAGGGACGCCGCCGCATTCTGGAAATCCACACCGCGAAGATGCCGCTTGCCGATGACGTGTCGCTCGACGTGCTCGCCGAGCGCAGCGACCGCTTCACGGGCGCCGATCTGGAGGATCTGGTGCGCCGGGCGGGGCTTGCCGCGCTCAAGCGATCGATTGCGAGCAATCTCGTCACCATGACCGATTTCGAGGCCGCGCTGCAGGATACTCGCGCCTCGGTCACCGAGGCGATGGAGCGCGACTATGAAAAGATTCAGGGCGAGATCAAGCAGCAGGCGATGAGCGTTGATCCGATCGGCTTCTTCGCGCCCGGCATGCTGAAGCCCGTTCGCGAGCAGAAGCACGCCGACGATGCGAAGGGCTGACGCGAAGCGCTGATATTCAATTTGCGGGCTGGTTCTGGCGTAAGGCGGACCAGCCCCAAACAACGAGCCAGCCGCAAAAAGCGGCCATCAGCCCATAGCTGATCATCGGGTGCCAATTGTAGAGCAGCACGCCGATGGCCGGCGAGATGATATAGGCCGATCCGTTGATCGACGCCGTCATCCCGGCGACGCTGCCCTGATCGCGGCGCGGGACCGAGAGCGAGGCGCCTGCAGTAAAGCCGGGGCGGAAGAGCCCGAAACCGAGCGAGGCGAGGGCGAAACCGATAACGATCGCGTGCAGATCCTGCGCCAGCCCGGTCATGAGGATGCCGACGCCCCCAAATGCGGCGCCGTAGAGGACGGTGGTGCGCGGCGTCATCTTGAGCAGCGGGATCAGCCCCCATTGCGAGAGCAGCGTCGCAAAGGCGCCGGCCATCAGCACGATACCCGTAATCGCTGCGCCTTCGTCGGGCCTCAGACGCAGATGCAGCCGGTCGAGAATGAGAAAGCCGATGACGCCGAGCATCATCGCCTGCGCCTGGCCGCCGAAAAATCCCGCGAGCAGCCAGGGGCGCACGCGCCGGTCGCGCCAGCCGAGCGATTCCTGCTCGGCGGGGTCGAGTTCATTCTCATCCTCGGCGGTCGGTTCGCCCGGTCCTGCAGAGAGCGGATAGGAGGCGATCGCACCGCGTGCCGCGAAGCGCGGCATATCGTCGGGAAGCCGCCAGCGCAGCATCACAAGCACCGTGAGGCCGATCAGGGCAAAGACGAGCAACGGCCCCGCAAGGCCGAAGATCGGGAGGATGAAGAAGGGCGCAACCGCGGGGCCGATCACCGTGCCGAGCCCGAAGGAGGAGGAGACCAGCGACAGCGCCTGCGTGCGCTCCTCGGGATCGGTGCGTGCGGCAACATAGGCCTGGACCGCAGGCGGCGCGGCCGAGCCGAAGCCGCCGTAGAGGCTGCGGAAAAGCGCGAAGAGAATGAAGGTCGCGCCCGCGGCGAGCCAGCCCTGGAGCCCGGCCCACAAGGTCACACCGCACAGCGCCATCGACAGGAAAAAACCGATGATTCCGCGCGCCATCAGCACCTTGCGCCCGCGCTTGTCCGACTGGCGCGCCCAATAGGGAG
>LULO01000398.1_pt1 | contig 23417 bp, 25 predicted proteins | sample 728121 | NCBI WGS metagenome assembly LULO01 (sample SAMN03860287, study PRJNA289734) | marine metagenome | biome: seawater column; feature: ocean; material: water; isolation source: Red Sea water column Station 149 - depth 50m | place: Saudi Arabia: Red Sea | collected 2011-10-15 | depth 50 m | reverse complement strand
GTGGTGAATTTATTAAAATTTCAGATGCAATATTATCTAGTGAATCTGATATTAGTACTTTAGGCATGTTTTGATTTAATCTCTGAATAGGCCCAATCTATCCAAGGTAAAACTAATTCTACATCTGAAGTTTGAACCGTGCCTCCAGCCCATATTCTAAAAGAAGGTGGTGCTTTGGGATATCCATTACAATCAAATCCAACATTATTTTCAGAAAGTAACTTGCAAATATCGGCCATTACAGCTCTTTGACTACTTTCATCTTTATTAGTAAACCAATCTTCAATAATTTTAAAAGTTATTCCAGTATTTGAAATATAATTCTCATCTTCAATTTCAGATAAAAAAGTAACCCAATCTCTCTCATTAATCCATTCTCTAATTTTTTGTAAAGAATTCTGGGATTTAGAAATTAATGAATTTAATCCTCCTTGAGAAGAAACCCAATTTAATGAATCAATTATATCTTCGACGCATATCATTGAAGGTGTATTAATTGTGTTTCCTTCAAAAATACCTTTTATCAATTTTTGGTTTTCAGCTAATCTAAATAATTTTGGAACTGGCCAACTAGGTGTAAAACTTTCTAATCTTTCAACAACGCGTGGAGAAATTGCTATCATTCCATGAGCAGCCTCTCCTCCAAGTATTTTTTGCCAAGACCAAGTTATAACATCGCATTTATTATAATCTATAGGCATACCAAAGATTGCCGAAGTAGCATCACAAATGGTTAGGCCTTTTCTGTCATCAGGTATCCAATCTCCATTTGGAACTTTGACACCAGATGTTGTTCCATTCCAAGTAAAAATAACGTCATTATCAAAATTGACTTTGCTTAGGTCAGGTAGTTTCCCATAATCTTCTTCATGAATATTTAAATTATCTAATTTTAATTCACTAATTGCATCGATTACCCAATCTTTACCAAAATTTTCCCATGCAAGAATATCGACTCCCGTTTTACCTAATAGGCACCACATAGCAGCTTCTAAAGCACCAGTATTTGATCCAGGCATGATACCCAATAAATAATCATCAGGTAATTTAAGAATATCTTTAGATTTATCTATTGCTTCTTTTAATCTTGCTTTACATTCAACAGATCTGTGAGATCTACCAGTTAAAGCATTACTCAAAACAGATATGTCCCAGCCTGGTCTTTTTGAAGTTGGTCCACTTGAAAAATTTGGATTGTTAGGTTTAGTATTAGGTTTATTCATACATTTTTTTCAAACTCATAAACTACTAAGCCATCTAAAGGTTTTGGATCAAACCATGTTGATTTAGGGGGCATAGTCAAATTTTTATTCGCGACTGTAATAACATCACTTATTGAAGATGGGAAGATAGAAAATGCCACACTGTCATTATTTTCATCAACTTTTTTTTCTAAAGCTTCCAAACCATGACATCCGGCAATAAATCTTATTCTTTCATCATTATTAACATCAGATATATTTAAATGTTTTTTGAAAATAAAATTATTTAAAATATTAATATCTAGCGTATCAACAAAATTATCAGTTTTTAATTCAGTTTTAAAATGTAATGAATACCACTTTTTTTCATGATACATTCCAAATTGTTTATTAGATTGAGGTTTGAAAGGATTTTTTTCTTTTTTTATTTCGAAGTTTTCAGAAAGAATGTCTAAAAAATTTTCTTCACTCAAACCATTTAAATCTTTAACAACTCTATTATAATCAAATATTTTAGCCTCATCACTTGGAAACGCCGCTATCATAAAATCTTCTTGTAAAATATTTTTATTATAATTTAATTCACCAATAATTTTCATTGCACCCATTCTATGATGTCCATCAGCAATATAAAAATTATCTACCTCATTTATAAACAAAGAAGATAGCTTTTTGATGAAAGATTCATCAGAGACACACCAAAGTTTATGAATAGATTTATCAAAACTTTCAAAATCATAATCTGGAGTATTTGATATTATAGAGGATAATAAATCTTTTATCTTATTGTTTTTTTTATATACAACATAAATAGGACCAATTTGTGTTTTTATCTTCTTTTAATTGCCCAACAGGATTCAAAATTTTTAAATAATTCCAATAATTATTTTTTTTAAATATTTCTATATTTTCAATACTTAAATGATCAGTAGAGGGAGCAATTAAATTTTTTGCATCTTCGTTGTAAGGACGTGTTCCTTTAAAAGGTTTAATTTCGACCATAATAAAGGAACACCTTTAATTAAATAAAAAAAAATTTAAACTTAAATTACGCTACTTCTGGTATTTGAGAAATAGATTTACCTATTCCATCATCATCAATAACATCATCAGCCATTGATCCATTTAGATAATCATCATAAGCTGACATATCAAAATATCCATGACCACATAAATTAAAGAGAATAGTTTTTGACTCGCCTTTTTCTTTACATTCTAAAGCTGCATCAATAGCACCTTTGATTGCATGGTTTCCTTCTGGAGCAGGAATAATTCCTTCTTGTTTTGCAAAAGTTAAACCAGCTTCAAAACAATCTTTTTGACCGTAAGCCTTTGCTCTCATCAGACCTAACTCATATAAGTGGCTTAAATGATAAGACATGCCATGGTATCTTAATCCACCAGAGTGATTAGCCGGCGGTAAGAAATCAGATCCAAGAGTATGCATTTTAATTAATGGAGTCATTTTTGCCATATCACCATGATCATAAGCATACTTACCCTTAGTAAATGAAGGACATGATGCAGGCTCGCAACCAATTATATCAATTTTTTGACCACCTCTTAACTGTTGTCCTAAAAATGGAAACATTAATCCAGAAAGATTACTACCACCACCTGTACAGCCAACAATTATATCAGGATAATCTCCAGCCATCTCCATTTGCATAATAGCTTCATTACCATTTATAGTTTGATGCATTAGAACGTGGCCTAAAACACTTCCAAGTGAGTATTTTGCTTTACCTCCACTTTTAACAGTTGCTTCTATTGCTTCTGATATAGCTATTCCCAAACTACCAGGGTTATCAGGATTTTCTGATAATAACTTGTTACCGAAGTCAGTTAAATTAGATGGACTAGCGTGACAGTTAGCACCGAAAGATTGCATCATTAATTTTCTGTAAGGTTTATGATCAAAACTAACCTTAACCATGAAAACTTCTATATCTATACCAAAGATCTGACCTGCAAAAGCTAATGAACTTCCCCACTGACCTGCGCCCGTTTCAGTAAAAATTTTACTAATTCCTTCTTCTTTATTAAAAAATGCTTGCGGAACTGCAGTATTTGGTTTGTGACTTCCTGTAGGACTAACACCTTCATATTTGTAATAAATTTTAGCTGGTGTATCTAAAAACTTTTCTAACCTTCTTGCTCTAAATAAAGGAGAAGGTCTCCATTGCTTGTATACTTCTCTTACTGGCTCAGGAATTTCTATTTCTCTTTCAGTAGAAACTTCTTGCATAATTAAACTCATTGGAAATAAAGGAGCAAAGTCATCAGGACCAGCTGGTTGTTTAGTTCCAGGGTGTAATGGTGGTGGTGGTGGACTTGGTAAGTCTGCATTAATATTATACCAAAACTTTGGTGCTTTATTTTCTTCAAGTAAGTATTTAATTGAGTCGCTCATAATAAAAGTATATTGGACTATAAAAAATTAAATTTCAACCATAAATGAAATACTTTAACTTCAAAAATGTGTCTATTTTTATTGCTGTTTTATTAGTATTATATGTTTTTTACGGATATTTTACTCATTGATCTTTTTTGCCCAACAAACAGACCAATAAAAACTAGAATAATTCCGACTACAGAACTAAATACTATTTTTTCAGAAAGAAATATGAATCCCCATATTAATGCAAAAACAGGAATTAAATAGGCAACATAAGACAAGAAAACCGGACCAGATTGTTTAACTATATGATAGCGCATATGAAATGCAATAGCTGTTGGAAAAACACCTAAATAAATAATAGAAATTAAAGATATCATATTAATATTATTCTCATAATTAATAAAATCATAGAATAAAAAAGGTAATGATATTATCGCTCCAAATAATGTAGCAAAAGTAGTAATCGAAATAGGGCTTAATTTCTTTAATTTATTATAAGCAGCAATATTTGAAATCATATAGCCAAATGCAGCTATAATCACAAAAATTTTTGCTAAAGTACTAATGTAGTTTTCATCTTGAAAATTAAATTTACTTATATCTAAAATAAAAATAATACCTACAAAACCTATAATAATTGATAAAAATTTAACCCAAGTAAACTTATCGTCTGAAGTTAAAACATGAGACATTAGTAATGTTATTAAGGGACCAACCGACATTAATAACCCTGCAGTAGAAGAAGGAATGTATTGTTCAGCCCAACTAATCAGATAGAATGGTAAAAAATTTCCAGTAATGCCAATAAAAGAAAGAATTAAAACTAAATCGAGATTTAATTTAGGATGATTGTTATATGAATAATATAAAATAATTAAGAAAATTGATGCTATAATTAATCTTAAGGAAGCAATACTTGTAGGTGTAAAACTAGACAGACAAATTTTAATAACAAAAAAAGAAGATCCCCAAATTGCAGCTAAAATTATAAGAAGTATTAAATTATTTGATAATAATTTATTAAACAAAAATTAGATTTTATTTTTTGGTTGTGGAATTTCAATATTTTCAGAAGGTTTCATAAATTCATCTCTTCTTCCATCCCAGAGATAATCTGCGTAATCAAATTCTGTAATCATTCTATCAGATCGTTCAAATGTTAAACCGTATTTCCTACAATAACTGGCAAATTCTTCTGCATTATCTATTGGTAAATTTTCTACAGTCCATTTTCTAGAACTTCTATCGAATTTGAAACCATTTTTTTTGAACCAATCTCTGTGATAATATGAATCTCTACCAAAAGCTGAAAAAGTTATTTTCTTCGTCATAATGATATGCGCTCTTACATGAAAAACTTAGAAATAACAAATTTAATTTTTAAAATTAATTTTATTTAAAATAGTAGAAATCTAGTAGTATTTATAATAAGATAATAAAATGGATCTTTACAGTAGCAGTGAAATTACAGTTCATCAATTAAATGAGCTCAAGCAAGATGACAAAAAAATTCAAATTATAGATGTAAGAGAAGATACTGAGAGAGATCATGCCCATATTAAAGGTACAATACACATGAAACTTTCAGAGATTGCTAAAAGATACACCGAATTAGATAAGAAAAAAAATATTTTTGTAATGTGTCATACCGGTACAAGAAGCCAAGCTGTATGTAAATGGCTTAAAGCACAAGGTTATAATCATTGTGTTAATGTACTTGGCGGAATAGACGCATGGGCTGCTTTAATTGACAGAAATATAAGAAGATATTAAGAAATACTCTCTAAGTACAAACCTAGAAAAATAATAATTACACTAACTAAAAACATTATTATCCTGAACAGGATTTCAATAAAAAGATTAAATCTTATTCGTTTTTTTATAATTAGTTTGTATAGAGGATTACTAATTGATAGAGAAATTAATAGTATCCCAATAATAATAACTAACCAATGCATAAAGTTAAAAAATACATAGCTGAAGATTTAAAATTTTCAAATCAAACTATCAAAGAAATGAAGATTAATTCAAAAAAATTTTATAATAAAATTAAAGAAAGAAGAAGCATACGTGAATTTTCAAAAGATAAAATCGATATAAATATTATAAAAAATGCGATCTTATCTGCAGGATCAGCTCCAAGTGGAGCAAATCTTCAACCTTGGCATTTTGTAGTAATAAAAAATAAAAACGTAAAAAAGAAGATTAGAATAGAAGCAGAAAAAGAAGAAGAAAATTTTTATAAGTACAAAGCTCCAAAAGAATGGTTAGATGCATTAACTCCTTTAGGAACTGATGAAAATAAAAAATTTATTGAAAATGCACCTTATTTAATAGCTATATTTGAGAAAAAATTTTCAGTTTCAAAAAATAAGAAAATAAAAAATTATTATGTAAAAGAGTCTGTCGGTATAGCTACTGGTATATTAATTACTTGTTTACATTTTTCTGGCTTAGCAATGTTAACACACACGCCAAGCCCAATGACATTTCTTAATAAAATTTTGAAAAGACCTAGTAATGAAAAACCATTTGTTTTACTTATTGTTGGACGACCAGATAAAGATGTAAAAGTTCCAAAGTTTGCAAAACAAAAGAAAAAGTTTGAGGAAATTACTTCAATTTTTTAACCAAGTTCTTCTGGTTTCATAGTTTCATAAACCTCATAAGGCATATGTATCCAAGGAGAATCTTCTAAATAATCAACATAATAATTTGGTTTAAATGAAGATACTGACTTATAAAACAAAACTCCAGTTCTTATTGGTTCATCTATATAAAAACCATAAGTATGATTTAACCAATCAATACTTTTTTTAAGAGTAATTCCTGAGTCTGCCAAATCATCTACTATTAAAACTTTTGATCCAATGTTAGGGCTTGTTTTTGCTAAATCTCTTGAAAATGTGATTGCACCTCTTTTATTTTTTACTCCCTCACCTTTATATGATTCAACAGAAAGAATTGCTAAAGGAACATCAAATATTCTTGCCATTACATCCCCTACTCTCATACCTCCTTTTGCGATGCATACAACCTGATTAAATTGCCATCCATCCTTATGAATTTGTTTTGCTAAATCTTCTGTTTTACTTCTATATTCGTCCCAACTAATGTGTAAATCAGACATAAATCTTCCTTTGAAATTAAGAATTAAACCTCTCCCTTTAAAAGAGAGAGGGTTATAAGAATTTTAATTATTGTGGTACTTCGCCGTCAATACCTTGAACATAAAAGTTCATTCCAAGTAACATTCCATCAGGCGCTACTTCACCTTCAGGAACCACAAGCTCACCAGCTTGATTGTAAATTGGACCTGTGAAAGGATGGATAGTTCCATCTTTAATTCCAACTTCCATATTTACTGCTTCTTGAATTAAACTTGCTGGCATAAGTTTAGTATTATATGGTGACATTACAACCATACCTTTATCCATACCATCCCAAGTATCACCAGAAGACCAAGTGCCGTCCACAACAGCTTTTGCTCTTTCAGCATAGTAAGGACCCCAAATATCTTCAATTGAAGTTAAATGTGCATCAGGACAAAATTCTTCTTGGTTTGAAGCTTGACCAAATGCATAAACACCCGCTTTTTGAGCAGCTTGGCAAGGAGCATATGTATCAGTATGCTGAACAATTATGTCAGCTCCTTGATTAATTAATGTATTAGCTGCATCAGCTTCTTTACCTGGATCGTACCAAGTAAATACCCAAATAATTTTCATTTTGATATCTGGATTTACTTTTGAAGCCGCTAAATAAAATGCATTAATTCCTCTTACAACTTCAGGAATAGGGAATGAAGCTATATAACCAATAGTATTAGTTTCAGTCATATGACCAGCAATATGCCCTTCAATCATTCTACCTTCGTAAAATCTAGCTGAATACGTTGCAACGTTATCTGCTTGGATATACCCAGTAGCGTGTTCAAATTTTATATCAGGAAAATCCTTAGCTACTTCATGTGTCTGATCCATATAGTTGAAAGACGTTGTAAATATTAAATCATGTCCTGAGTCTGCTAGTTTTCGGATTGCTCTCACTGCATCTGCGTTTTCAGGAATATTTTCAAGATAAGTAGTAGTAATAGAGTCACCAAGTTGGCTCTCCATATATTTTCTACCTACATCATGCATATATGTCCAACCATGATCACCTGGAGGACCTATGTATATAAATCCAACTTTTTTAGGGTCTGCATATGCTGAACCAAATGCAAATACCAAAAAAGTAGATAAAAAAGTTATTATTCTAATCATTTTAACCTCACCTGCTAATATAACGATTACTCAACTATATACTTAATATATACAAATAGGTTTGATCAATAAATCTATATGATTATAGAAAAAAAGAAGTGGATATTTATCTGCCTTTATAAAAAGGAATAGTTAATGAAGCTGGTGCACTAAGTTTTATTCTTAATTTATTACTAGAAATTAACACTAAAACTATAATAGTTGCAACATATGGTGCCATACTGAAAAATTGACCAGGAAATCTTAAACCTAAAGCCTGAAGATTCATTTGAAGAATAGTAACACCTCCAAATATATAAGCTCCAATAAGCACTCTTTCTGGTTTCCAAGTTGCAAATACAACTAAAGCTAACGCTATCCATCCTCGTCCAGCTGTCATACCCTCTTGCCACATTGGAGCATAACAAATTGAAATATATGATCCTGCAAGAGCACACATAGAACCTCCAAATAAAATTGATAAAAATCTAATTTTAATAACGCTATATCCTAATGCATGTGCAGAATTATGAGATTCCCCTACTGCTCTTAAAATCAAACCAGCTTTAGTTTTATAAAAAAAATAACTAACCAAAAAAACAATTAAGAAAGAAAATATAACAAAAAACCATGGTGACAGACCATCAATTGGTGTTCCAATATATTGTTTGCCAAGCATCGAACTCAGCCCTATTCCAAAAATAGTTAATGCTAATCCTGTAGCAATTTGATTTGACATTAAAAATAGAACTAGAAAAGCAAATAAACCAGACATGATAATTCCAGATAATATAGATACAAAAAAAGCTAAAAAATAACTTCCGGTAATTACTAAGATAATAAAAGCGGACACTGCTCCTACCAACATCATTCCTTCTACACCTAAATTTAATACTCCAGATTTTTCTGTAACTAACTCACCTATACCAGCAAAAACAAGAGGTGTTGTTGCAATTAAAACAATTTGTAATATTCCAAGTATTAAATCTAAATTCATAATAATTTTTTGTAAGTTAATTTATAGTTAATTAGTAATTCCGCACCTAATAAATAAAATAAAACCAAACCCTGAAATATAAAACCTACTGCTGAAGGTATTTGTAAAAACAATTGTGCATCTTCAGCACCAAGATAAGTAAGAGCGATAACTAAAGAAGCAAAAATAATACCAATTGGGTGAAGTCTACCTAAAAAAGCAACAATAATTGCAGTAAATCCATAATTTGGAGAAATATCTCTATATAATAATCCAATTGGGCCAGATACTTCAGCTAAACCTGCAATACCTGCAAAAGCGCCACAAATTGCAAAAGCAAAAAAAACTAAAGTTGTTTGATTAAAACCAGCATATCTAGCAGCTTTGGGGCTGTAACCGGATACTTTTAATTGAAAGCCAAAAATAGTTTTTGAAAATATAAACCAAGATACAAAAATTAAAAATAGCGTTATAATTAATCCAAAGTGCACCCTTAAACCATCAAATAATAGCGGCATTCTTCCAGATTCACTAAATGGTCTTGATTTAGGAAAACTATAACCAAATGGATCTTTCCAAGGTCCCACTACTAAATAATCTAAAATAAATAAAGCAACATAAACTAACATTAAACTTGTTAAAATTTCATTTGTATTAAATTTTGTTTTTAAAATAGCAGGTATTAAACCCCACAATGCTCCTCCAATTGCTCCTGCAAAAATCATTAATGGCAACAACCAGAAAGCATTTGTATCATGAAATAATATTCCAATACCTCCACCAAAAATTGCACCCATGGTAAGTTGTCCTTCAGCTCCAATATTATAAATATTATTCTTAAAACAATATGAGAGACCAATTGCAATTAAGGCTAAAGGAGTTGCTTTTACAAACAATTCAGAAATACCGTAGGTTGAAGAAATAGGTGAAATAAAAAATGTATACAATGCATAAACTGGATCAAAACCAAGAAGAACAAAAATAATTGAACCTGTAATTAAAGTTAAAACTATTGATATTATAGGAACAAAAAAATTCATTAAACCCGAACTCTGTGAGCGAGTAACTATAGATGGAAATAAACTATTCATTTTTTCCACCCATCAATAATCCTAATTTTTCTATTTCTATTTCACTAGTTTTAAAAGGTTTGGATAAATTACCATCATAAATAACAGATATTTTATGAGTAATTTCAATCAACTCATCTAAATCTTGAGAAATAACAATTATAGACGTTCCATTTTGAGATAATTCTATCAAAGACTCTCTTATAGAATGCTCAGCACCAGCATCTATCCCCCAAGTTGGATGTGAAATAATTAATATTTTTGGCTTAGATGATATTTCTCTACCAATGACATATTTTTGTAAATTTCCTCCGGACAAGCTTGATGCTTTAGCATCATTACCAGGAGTAATAACTTTAAATTCATTAATTACATTATTCGCAAAATCATCAACGTTATTTTTCAATATTATGCCATTTCTAATAAAATTATTTTTTGGAAATTGACTCAAAAGAATATTTTCAGACAAACTTAACTCAGGTACCGCACTATGACCCAATCTATTCTCCGGAACAAAAGAAATAGATAAATCTCTTCTTTTTTGTGGCCCATACTTTTCAATTTTTTTATTATCAAAAGTAATTGATCCAGATTTAATATTTATATTTTCTCCTGTTAAAATATCCATTAATTCTGATTGTCCATTACCAGCAACTCCAGCAATGCCATAAATTTCACCCACTCTAACTTGAAAAGAAATATTTTTAAGATCTGTTAAAAATGGATCATTAAAATCACATGAAATATTTTTTACTTCAAAGTTAACTTCATCTTTTATATGTCCATAATTAGTTTTTAAGTCATCTAATTTTTGTCCTAGCATTTTTGTTGCAAGTGTTTTTGCAGTTTGATTTGCAGTACTTGAAGTGTCTATAATTTCACCACTTCTCATTATAGTAACTGTATCACATATTGATATTACTTCTTCGAGTTTATGAGTGATATATAATATTGTACGACCTTCTTTGACGAGTGCATTTAATGTTACAAATAAACTTTCAACTTCTTGTGGTGTTAAGACTGAAGTTGGCTCATCCATAATAAGTATCTGAGGGTCTTGTAATAAAATTCTTACAATTTCTACACGCTGCTTTTCTCCAGCTGATAAAGCAGTAATTGGAGCATCTAAATCTAAGGGAAGATTATATCTTGAGCTTATATTTTCTAGCTTATTTTCTAAATCTGAATAAGACATCTTTTCATCAATTCCTAAAATTAAATTTTCTTTTACTGATAAAGAATCAAATAAAGAAAAATGCTGAAATACCATTCCTATTCCTTGTTTCCTTGCTTCTGCTGGGGAATTAACTTTAAAATCCTTATTATTTAATTTAATATTTCCTTCATCTGGTTCTAAGAGACCATATAGAATTTTTACCAACGTTGATTTCCCTGCTCCATTTTCTCCTAAAATTGCATGAACTGCATTTTTTTTAATATCAAAAGTAACCTTTTTATTTGCAATTACTCTTGGAAAAGATTTTGTAATATTTTCTATATTTAATATTGTATCACTCATAATTTAATTCAAATATTTCTGATTGTTCAAAATTATAAATCTCAATATTATTATCCGCATCTTTTTTATCAATGGTAATATATTTTTCATTCTCAAGAGATATTAGAGGAAAATGCCATACTTTGGGATTAAAATTTATACCATCACCACCGCTTACTTTGAATATTTCAATTAAATCAATTTTAGGTTTGTTACCTATTGGAGCAACTAAAACTAAAAAACCTGTAGCATTAAACGGAAGAAATACTTGAGAGCTAAAGGGGTGATTTTCTAACATGTTAATTTTTAATGGAAAGTTTCTTTTCTTTGCCTGAAAAATATTTAATCTAGATCTTTTGTCATCACCAATTATTTGAATATTTGCTAAATCAAAAAAACTATCGGTTGTATCTTTATTAATACTTTCATAATTTTTATTAGATGTTGTAATTAAATCACCATAATTTTTGAAATTCTCTTTACTAATATTCTTTATTTTATAGTTCACAAAAACTTTCCAATTGCCCTGATCCGTGAAATACCACCGTCAGGATAAATATTTAACTTCAAATAATTTATTTTTTTAATGTGTTTAGATGAATTAATTTTTAATGATGAATTAGGTTTAAGATTTTTATTTTTTATTAAAAATTTCCAATTTTTGCTTTCATTTATTAATTTGCTTATATTTATATTTTTTATTGAATAAAGACCTTGTACTGAGCAATGAGACGGATAATTACCTTTAAAATAATGAGTTTCAATATTAAACTTTTCAATTAAACCAGGTTTGCCAAGTTTAATTATAACCCAGTCATATCCTGATCCTCTTCTTCTTTTAGTTTCCCAACCATTGCCCATATTTTTAGATTTAAATGGAAGTAATAAATTTTCTGCCCTTCCAAAATGTTCATCACTACATGCCACAATTTTTGAACCATTAAGGATGCTAAGTAAATCAAATTTTTTATTTGGAAATTTTAATTTTGATACATCTAGATTTCCTAATAATTTTAATCTTGCAACTCCTCCATCTGGATAGATGTTCAATCTTATGAAGTTAAAAACTTTATTATTCTGTTGAGTTTTAAAACCATGAAGATAATTTGGATGAAGTTTCCTTTTTGATAAAATATTAACCCAATTAAATTTATTTTTTTCAAAATAACAAGCATCAATGCTTGCGTATTCAGGTTGATTGCCATTAAAATAGCTTGTGTCTATTTCAGCAAAATTAATTTTACCAGGAAGGCCTAATTTAATAGTAACATAATCATTTCCTTCAATTCTTTTTCTTCTTGTTTCCCATCCATCCATCCATTTCCCATTTTTATCGTAAACTCCTTCTTTAAAAATTGGCTGTTCCTCTTTAAGCAATCTGGATGCTGATCCAAAAAACTGATCAGAAAATCTATGAATTTTTGTACCTAAAACCTTACTACATAAGTTTATATAATTTTTTTGAATGTATTTCTTATTCATTAATTAATTCTGTTAATCTTAATTTTGCAATTTCTTTTACTTGTGAAATTGAAGTTTTTATTTCTAAGTTTAAATCATTATTGTCTAATCTACTTTTAAACTCTGTTATAATTTCATTTTTATTTTTATTTCTAACTGCAAAAATAAATGGAATATTAAATTTATTTTTAAATCTTGAATTTAAATCTTTAAATAAGTTAAATTCTTGTTCTGAACAATCTTTTAAACCAGATCTACTTTGTTCTTCATCAGATAATTCAGACAAACCTTTATTTATTTTTATTTTATCGGCTAGATCAGGATGTTTTTTAATTATATTTATTTTAGTTTCTTCATCTAAATTATCAAACAACTCTAAAAATATTAATATCATTTCTTTTTTATTTTTAAATGGTCGCTTTTTATCAGCATGTTCTGTTATAAATTTAGATTCTTCATAAATATTTTTAAAAGAATCAATAAATTTTTCAGAGTTATAATTATTAATATCTTCAATTTTCATCACTAAAATTTTCATACCAATAATTGGCAATTTCCTCTCTTTTGCATATCCAAATATCATTATAACCAGAAACATAATTCAAAAATTTTACCAAAGACATAAATCTTCCAGGTCTGGCTATTAATCGACAATGTAAACCCACACTCATCATTTTTGGTTTATTGAACTCGTTTGCTTCTCTGTATAATGTATCAAATGAGTTTTTTAAGTAATTATAAAAATCCTCACCTGTGTTAAAACCTTGTAAGGTAGAGAATCTCATATCATTATTATCTAGAGTGTATGGAATAATTAGATGTTTTTTATTTTTTACTTTTATCCAGTAGGGTAAATCATCAGCATAGGAGTCACTATCGTAAATAATATTTGTATTTTCTAAAATTATATTTCTTGTATTTGGGCTTGTTCTACCAGTATACCAACCAGACGGAAAATAACCAAAAATATCTTTAATAATGTTGTTACATTTTATAGTATGTTCTTTTTCAACCTCCTCAGTTATATTTTGATAGTCTATCCATCGATAACCATGGCTAGCTACTTCATACTTATTTTCTTTTTTCAAACTCATTATGTATTCTCCAAAAACCTCTTCTTGAGCCATATTCATAAATTGATTCCATATTCATATTTCTGGCACCTATTATTTGCTTTGCATTAATTATTTCCGATAAAAAAGTTTCTGATCCTTCGTCACCATTCATTATTGAATTTTCAGCACCTTCCTCATAATTTAGAACAAATTGAAGAGCGAGTTTTGATTTATTAGGCCAATAAAAGTTAGAGTCATTATTTCCGTAGCCTTTATAATTTCTGTCGTCTTTCATAAAAATGCTTGATTTAATATTTAGCTAAATACTGTATAAACGAATAAGTATTATGTCTAAAGGATATTTAACTACTCATGTTTTGGATACCTATAATGGTAAGCCTGGTTCTGGTATAAAAGGGTCACTTTTCAAAATTGATGGTGAAAATAAAGTTAAAATTTCAAATTTCATTCTCAATGAAGATGGCAGATGTGATGAGCCTATATTAAGTAAAGAGAATTTTATACTTGGAAAATCGGGAGTTATTTTAAGGAATTTACAAATCTTCATGAACCATTCTTTCTTGATGACGTAATAATTAGATTTGGAATTAACAAAGAAGAGCACTACCATGTACCTCTTCTTATTACCCCGTGGAGTTATTCAACATATAGAGGAAGCTAGTGTCTAGAGCGCATGTCGATTTTCTTCTTAATGAAGAAAAAATCTCTATCAAAGATTTAGACACAAATACAACGGTCTTAAATTATCTTCGAAACAATCATGAGTTAACTGGAACAAAAGAAGGTTGCGCATCTGGTGATTGCGGAGCATGTACTGCAGTTGTAGGAGAATTAAAAGAGAATAAAATTTCTTATAAAAGTATAAACACTTGTATTACTTTTTTGTACTCTCTCCATGGCAAGCAATTAATAACGGTTGAACATATAAAAAAAAATAAACTTCATCCTGTTCAACAATCAATGATTGATAGTGATGGATCTCAATGTGGTTTTTGTACACCTGGTATTATTATGTCAATGTATAATATGTACGAAAACAAAATAAAACCAACAGAAGAAAATATAGATAAATTTCTTTCTGGAAATTTATGTAGATGTACAGGTTATCTTCCAATTAAAAATGCAATTAAGAATATGTATAGCTATAAAAGTAATAAATTTTCAAAAAGTAAAGTTATTAGATTATTAAAATCAATTAAGAAAACTGATATTGTTATTAAAAAAAATGATTCTAAGTTTTTCATCCATTATAATTTAAATTCTCTAATAAAAGACTATCAAAAGATTAGTAATGGACATTTACTAGTCGGGGGTACAGATCTCGCTCTTGAAGTAACAAAAAAAAGAAAAGATTTAAAAAATATTTTTTATTTAGGATCAAATAAAGATTTAAATTATGTTAAAAATAATAACAATAATTTACACATTGGATCCGCTACTCCCATAAATGATATTTTACCAATTTTAGAAAATATTTATCCAACATTTGCTAAAATGTTTGAAAGATACGGATCTGAGCAAATAAGAAATACTGCATCTCTTGGAGGTAACATTGGAAGCGCATCTCCAATAGGTGATAGTTTGCCTGTGTTAATTGCACTCAATAGTAAAATTGTAATTCAAGGAAAAGTTAAAAAAACTTTATTATTGGATAATTATTTTCTCAGCTATCGAAAAACTAAATTAAAACCTAATGAAATAATTAAAGAAATTATAATACCCATTTATAAAAAAAATATTCTTAAATGTTATAAAATTTCAAAAAGAATAGATGATGACATAAGTTCTGTTTTCATGGCTATAAATGCTAGGATTGAAAAAAATATTATTAAAGAAATAAAAATTGTTTGTGGAGGTTTGGCAGAAACTCCAAAAATAGCTGAAAAAGCACAAAAATTTTTATTGAATAAAATATTTAATGAAGAAAATATTAATGAAGCAAAGAAAATTATTAAAAAAGAATTTGATCCAATAGATGATATGAGAGCGTCAAAAAATTATAGAACTAAAATTAGTCAAAACCTTTTAGAGAGGTTTTTAAATGAAAATAATAAAATTAAATCAACGTTATATTAATGGATAAAATATTTACAAAAAATATTGAACATGAAAGTGCAGTAAAACATGTTACTGGAAAAGCAATTTATACTGATGATATATCAGAGCCTAAAAATTTACTTCACGCAGTAATTGGATACAGTAATTGCAGTAAAGGAGTAATAAAAAAAATTGATTATAAAGATGTTTTATCTTCAGAAGGTGTAGTAGACATTATTACTGAAAAAGACATTGAAGGTATAAATGATGTTGGGCCAATATTTAAGGGAGATAAAATATTTACTTCAAAAAATATAGAATATTATGGGCAACCAATTTTTGCAGTTATAGCAAAGACCAATAATTTAGCAAAAAAAGCTGCATTAAAAGTAAAAATAGACTTAAAAATATCTAAACCGATCGTTTCAATTGAAGAAGCATTAAAGAAAAAATCATTTGTTTTAAAACCGAAGCATCTAACTAGAGGAAATATAAAAGATGGGTTTAAAAAATCTGACAACATTCTAAAAGGTAAATTGTATTCAGGGGGTCAAGATCATTTTTATTTAGAAGGTCAAATTGCAATGACTATTCCACAAGAAGATAATAATTTTTTAGTTTATTCTTCAACACAACATCCATCAGAAACACAGCAAATTATCGGTAAAGTTCTTAAACAAAATTACAATAGTATCCATGTGATAGTAAGAAGAATTGGTGGTGGTTTTGGAGGAAAAGAAACACAATCTTTTTTGTTTGCAGCCATTACAAGCATTGCTGCAAAAAAGTTATCTAAACCAGTAAAGTTAAGAGTCGATAGAGATGATGATATGATCATGACTGGAAAAAGGCATGATTTTTTATTTGATTATGAAGTAGGTTTTAATAATAGTGGTGAAATACTTGCTCTAAAAATAATGATGGCATCGAGATGCGGTATCTCTCCAGATTTATCAGGAGCTATAAATGATAGAGCCATCTATCATATAGATAATGCCTACTTCTTACCAAATATAGAAATTAATTCGTATAGATGTAAAACAAATACTGTTTCTAATACAGCTTTTCGTGGATTTGGTGGGCCTCAAGGAATGTTTTGTATTGAAAATATAATTGAAAACATTGCTCAAAAATTAAATCGAGAAGCAAGTGAAATAAGAAAAATTAATTTTTATAAAGATAAAATTAAAAATACTACTCATTATGGGATGAGAATTACTGACAATGTGATTGAAGATATTTTTAATAAACTAATTAAAAAATCTAATTACAAAAAAAGAAAAATAGAAATTGATAATTTTAATAAAAAAAATAAAGTTTTAAAAAAAGGAATAGCAATAACACCTGTAAAGTTTGGAATATCATTTACAACTACTCATTTAAACCAAGGTGGTGCCTTAGTTCATATCTACACTGATGGATCCATTCATTTAAATCATGGAGGAATTGAAATGGGTCAAGGATTAATGACGAAACTTGCTTTAGTGGCTTCAAATGAATTTGGCCTTAATTACGAAAATATAAAAATCTCTTCAACGGATACAGAAAAAGTGCCTAACACATCAGCAAGTGCAGCATCAGCTACAACTGATATAAATGGAGCAGCAATTGTTAATGCTATAAATAATATCAAATCAGGTCTAAATGAATTTATCTATGATTATTTTAAAACAAATAGCAAAATAAAATATGAAAATAATTTTGTTTATTTTGATAAAAGAAAAATATCTTTTAAAGAATTGATAAATACTGCTTACTTAAATAGAATTCCATTGTCATCTTCAGGTTTCTATAAAACTGACAAAATTAATGTGAATACAAAAACACTTCAAGGAAGGCCGTTCTTGTATTTTACTTATGGAGCAGCGGTAACAGAAGTAATCATTGATAAATTAACTGGTGAAAATAAAATACTTCAAGTAGATATAATTCATGATGTTGGCAATTCTATAAATAAGAGAATTGATAAAGGACAAATTGAGGGTGGCTATATTCAAGGATTAGGTTGGCTTACAACTGAAGAAGTGTCTTGGAAATCAAATGGAGTTCTAGCAACTCATAGTCCTTCTACTTACAAAATACCAACTGCAGGTGAGACACCATTTAAATTTAATGTCGAAATTTATGATCGTGGTTTTAATAAAGAAAAGGTTATTAATCGCTCTAAAGCTGTTGGAGAGCCACCATTTATGCTAGCAATTTCAAGTTTTATTGCATTAAAGGACGCAGTATATAATGCCAATAAAGGAAAAAATTCTGAAAATTTAATTGCACCTGCTACTGCTGAAAATATATTAAAAAGTTTGCATTAAAATGTATCTTAAAAAATTAAGTAAAAATATAAATTTTAATAGTAAAATAGTTAAGGCTAAAATTATTGAAGTTAAAGGATCATCGCCCAATAGTTTAGATGACATTATATTAATCTCAACTGATACTATCTTTGGAACTATAGGTGGCGGAAACTTAGAATATTTAGTTATAGATGAAGCGAAAAAATTAATAGATAAAAATATAGCTAATAAAGTAATGAATATTCCGCTTGGACCAGGAATTGGACAATGTTGTGGTGGATACGTACAAGTTAAATTAAGCTTACATAATAATTCCAAAGATGCACTAAAAAATGAATATGTTGTTAATAATATTAAACCTAACTTATATATCTTTGGATCAGGACATATTGGTCAAGCGTTAATTTCTAAATTAGAAAATATTAATTTTAATACTTTTATAATTGATTCAAGAGAAGATTATTTAAAAATGACAAATATCAAAGATGTAAATTATTTACTTTCGAAAAAACCTTGGGAGATTGTATCAAAACTAGAAGATAATTCTTATTTTATAGTCTTAACTCACAGTCATGATTATGACTTAAAAATATTAAATGAAATTTTGAAAAAAAATAATACTTTTGTTGGTTTAATTGGATCTCTTACAAAGAAAAAAAGGTTTTATAAAAGATTGATTGATAATGGTCACAATAAATCAATAGTTGAGAAAATTGAGTGTCCGATTGGAATTGATATTGGCAACTCAAAAGATCCGAATGAAATAGCTTTCTCAATAATTACAAGAATAATATCAATAAAAAATAGCTTAAAACATTTATCAAATAATAAAATTAAAGAAGTTATATGACAAATATAGATTTTATGAAAAGAGCTATTTTATTATCAATTGATAATATCAAAAATAATGGAGGTCCTTTTGGATGTGTTATTGTAAAAGAAAATGAAATTATTGCAGAAGGAGTAAATAGAGTAACATTTAATAATGATCCTACTGCTCACGCTGAAATTGTTGCCATTAGAAATGCATGTCAAAAATTAAATACCTTTAACTTAGAAGGTTGTGAATTGTATTCCAGTTGCGAACCATGTCCTATGTGCTTGAGTGCGATATATTGGTCACATATAGACAAAGTATATTATGGTAATTCTAGAGAAGATGCTGCAAAAATTAAATTTGATGACAAGTTTATTTATGATGAACTATCAGTAGAAATGAAAGAGAGAAAAATTCCTATCAGTCAAATATCACGTGATGAGGCAATAAAAGCATTTAATATTTGGGAAAAAGAAGAAAATAAAATAAGATATTAAAATGGAATTATTTCTTAAAATTGTTGCACCAGTTCAATCTTATGACTTTCAAACCTTTTTTCATAATTTACTTTTGTCACTACCAGCATCGGCTTTATTAGGTTTATTATTATTTTTTATCCTCGGGGCATTTTCAAGTTTAAAATCTAAAGAACAAAGGCTCTATATTGTAATTGCAACAACTATAGTCATATCTTTTACTGCAGCTTTTTATAATTTAGGCGTTCCAACAGAAACATTATTTGCAGTATATTCTGAGTGGTTACATTTAATTGTTAGATGGGTTCATATAATTGTTGGTGTAGCATGGATTGGAACATCATTTTATTTTAATTGGCTCGATAGTAGACTGGAAAGAGATGATCCAGATTTTAAACACCTTGATGGTTATTTATGGTCTGTTCATTCAGGTGGGTTTTATAGAATTGAAAAATTAAAAGGACCTCCTAAAAAACTTCCAAAAGTTCTTCATTGGTTTAAATGGGAAGCATATGCAACTTGGATAAGTGGTTTTGTACTACTTATTTTAGTTTATTATTTAAATGCAAGCTCTATGATGTTGGGAGCAAGCGGTATTATATTAACACCCTTTCAAGCAATTCTAATATCTATATTCTTACTTATAGGATCTTGGCTTCTATATGATTATCTTTGTAAAAATGTTTTAAAAGATAATGAACAAACTTTGATTGCAACTGGTGTTTTATTATTTGTATTATTAAGTTATTTTTTAACCCAAATTTATGGATCAAGAGCTGCATACATACATGTTGGAGCAATTATTGGCACCATTATGGCGGCTAATGTTTTCAGAGTAATTATTCCTGCACAAAGAAATCTTGTTTCATCAGCTGAAAATAAACAAAAGCCAAATTTAAATCTTTCATTAGAAGCAAAAAACAGATCAATTCATAATAATTATTTTACACTACCTGTTTTATTTATCATGATTAGTTCACATTTTTCTTTTACGTATGGGGCAGTAAATAATTGGTTAATTTTAGCTGTTATATCAATAGCTGGCATTTTAACTCGTCATTACTTTAATTTAAGAAATAAAAAACAATATAAATTTTGGATTTTACCATCAGCTGGTTTAATCATGTTTTTTTTAATGACTTTAAGTAGTCTTTCAATATTTGAAAAAAAAGATGCAAATGCATCTCTTTCTTTAGAATTAGTCAGTTTCAATGAAGTACAAAATATAATTAAATACAGATGTGGAACATGTCATGCTAAATATCCAACTTTTGAAGGTATTGAAGCGGCACCAAAAGGAGTTGTCTATGACACGGCTCAAGATATTGTAAATAATATAAAATTAATCAAAGCTCAGGCTATTGATGCTGAAATTATGCCTCCAAATAATCTTACTGGTATTACAAAAAATGAAAGAGAGATATTAAAAGTTTGGATTGAACAAGGAGCAAATATCAATAATTAACTGGAATGGGGTCTAATGATCTCCATAAATACCATGTGGCTTGTGAACTATATGGACTCCATTTTTTATAAAGCAATTTAAGTTTTCTTTCACTTATAGGAAGTTGAACTTTATAAAGTTTTGAAATAGCTTTTAAAAACCCTAAATCACCTGTTGGAAAAATATTTGAACTTCCATAACTAAACATTAAAAACATATGAATAGTCCAATTCCCTACTCCTTTTATTTCAATTAAATTATTATAAATTTCTTCTTCAGAAGATTTATTAATATTTTTTATGAATTTCTTGTTTTGTAAAAAAAATTTAGAAATATTTCTTATATATAAAATTTTTTGTCTTGATAGACCACATTTTCGTAAATCTGTAGTACGTAATTTAGATACAGTTTGTGGTGTTATATTTCTTTTAAGTTTAAAAAATTTAGTTTTCATCGAATCAGCTGCAGATACTGATATTTGTTGACCAATTATTGAATTAATTAATGAATGAAAATAATTAGAATTTAGATTTAAATATTCATTCCTATAAGTTTGAATTAATTTCTTCAAAACTTTATCTTTATTTGATAGATAAATCTTACCTTTATTCCAATATTTAGGCTTCATATGAATTATTATAACAAATTTAAAAAAATAATATCATACATAAATTTTATTTTTGGAATTTATTTATGGGCTTTAGTAATATATGCAATATTAAGAGCTACAGGATTAATTAAAAGATTTGCATTACAAGAACATCTTTTAGGTGAGTATCTATCAATACCTATTAAATATATTTTAAGTTTATTTTAATCAATAATATGATCTATTATTACTTTATTGCAATGGCTGCTGCACTTTGTTGGGCAGTAGCATCTTTAGTATCAGCAGATGTTACAAGAACTATTGGAGGTTTAGCCTTTAATCGTCTTAGATTATTTTTTGTATCAATAATGTTAATTACTTACACATTTTATATAAATACTTGGGATACAATTAGTATTGATTACTTAACTATTATTATTATTTCAGGAATTGTAGGGATATTTTTAGGTGATACTTTATTGTTTATTGCTTTGCAAAAAATTGGGCCAAGAAGAAATAATATTTTATTTTCATTAGCTGCTCCTTTTACTGTAGTAATTAATATTTTTTTTCTAAATGAACTTGCTTCAACTATAAGTATTATTGGATGTTTTGTTGTTTTTTTTGGTGTTGTTTTTGCAATTTCCTATGGAGATAAAAAAGGATCATCAGAGCATAGATGGGAAAAAGTAGAAGGTCCACTTTATATAGGAATTATTCTATCCATTGGAGCCGCGTTGTGCCAAGCAATTGGATTGGTTATGATGAAACCTATATTATCAGATGGAGCAGATCCAATAGCTTCAGCAGCAATTAGAACTACTATTTCATGTATTTTTTTATCATTTACATTTTTTTTAAATTATGAAGTTTTTAATACAAAAGTTAATCTTACAGCAAAAATTATTTACCAATCAATTCTTAGTGGCTTTTTAGGAATGGCCTTAGGTATGAGTTTACTTTTAATCGCATTACAAAAAGCTGATGCAGGTATTGTTGCAACTTTATCTTCAACTAGTCCAATAATGATATTATTTCTTTTGTGGATATTAACAAAAAAAATCCCTTCTTTTGGTGCATGGGTGGGAACAATTATTGCGATTTTTGGAACGGGATTAATTTTTATCTACTAACTTAATACCTAATTCTTCTAATCGTTCTTTATCGATACTCGCAGGGGTATCCATCATTAAATCCATAGCTTGCTGATTCATTGGAAATGCTATTACTTCTCTAATGTTTGGCTCATCAGCAAGTAACATAACAATTCTATCAATACCTGGTGCACTACCTCCGTGAGGAGGTGCTCCAAACTTGAGAGCATTAAGCATTCCTGAAAATTTATCCTCTAATTCTTTTTTTGAATATCCAGCTATATCAAAGGCTTTATACATAATTTCTGGTTTATGATTTCTAATTGCGCCAGAAGATAACTCTACACCATTACACACAATATCGTATTGATATGCTTTTATATCAAGAGGATCTTTTTTTTCTAAAGCTTCCATCTCACCTTGAGGCATTGAAAAAGGATTATGACTAAATTGTATTTTATTAGTTTTTTCATCAATTTCATACATTGGAAAATCAACTATCCAACAAAATTCAAAAGAATTTTTATTAAGTAAATTTAAATCATTACAAATTTTTTCTCTTACTTTACCAGAAAATAATTGAGCTTCTTTCAATTTATCACAAATGAAAAATATTGAGTCATTTTCTTCAAGTTTTAACGATGATAATTGATCTTCATTTAAATTCTTTGCAATCGGACCTTTAAAACTATTTTCTGTAAATGAGATGTAGCCTAATCCAGCTGCACCCTCTTCTCT
>LULO01000640.1_pt1 | contig 23595 bp, 29 predicted proteins | sample 728121 | NCBI WGS metagenome assembly LULO01 (sample SAMN03860287, study PRJNA289734) | marine metagenome | biome: seawater column; feature: ocean; material: water; isolation source: Red Sea water column Station 149 - depth 50m | place: Saudi Arabia: Red Sea | collected 2011-10-15 | depth 50 m | reverse complement strand
GCTATCTCTCTCATATTTCTGAATTAATTCAATTCCATATGGAATTCTATTTTTAGAATTCTTTACTAACCTTGCTCTATTGAATATGAGCATTTTGAGAGGATAATCATTCATATCTTGGCCACCTATAGTCGCTGCCCTTCTTTGGATACTTTTTGTAAATTTTTTATACTTATTCTCTTCTTCAGGCAGCAAGGCTGCATAACCATACAGGAGTTTAAAATTAACTATTACTTCATCCTCCCTGGCATCAATATAGTCATAGTCAAAAATTATGTCTCCTAAAATTTTTTTTATTATTATGTAAAAGTTGTCGTCATAATCTCTTTCCGGAGTTGCAGATAATCCTAGAGTTGCATGCCAGGCGTTTGTTAGCATTTCTCCTCTTTTTTCTGTACCTATTTTGTGGCATTCATCAACAATAAGTAGTGTATTTTCAGCATCAATCAAACTAATAATATTTTTAAGAGAGTCTATTGTTGATATACAAATTTTTGTAATGATTTTAGTTTGCTCTCCTCCTCCATTTAATGATATTTCCTTATCATCAAAGTTTTGAGAGAGACTGTCGTACCACTGATCAAGTAAAGCAATTGAAGGTACCACAATGAGAATTGATTTTTGGGGATCATTTTCTAGGTATCTTTTTAAACAATGGATAGCAAAAAATGTTTTTCCTCCTCCAGTAACAACTTTGATGATTCCTCTTTTTTTTTCCCACCAAAGAGGAAAAGCTTTTTCTTGCCATTCTCTAAGTTTCAAAAAAGTCACCATTCATTAAGCTTTCTCCAATTAAAAAAACACTAATGTTATTTTCTTTAAGTTTTTCAATGTCTTTTTTAGATTTAATACCTGACTCTGATACAAATACATTGTCCTTATCAAATTGCTGTCTTAATGTTATTGAGTTTTTAATATCAACTTCAAAAGTTTTTAAGTTTCTATTATTGACTCCTATGATTGCATTTTCAAAATCACTAACTCTTCGTAACTCATCTTTATCATGAACTTCCATGATGTAGTCTAGACCTAAATTATCTGCAATCTTAGAGAAATTTTTTAGATCACTATCAGTCAAGATGCTTGCAATTAATAAAATACAGTCTGCTTCAATTAACTTTGACTCATATATTTGATACTCATCAACAATGAAATCTTTTCTAAGTATTGGTAAATTGGTAATTTCCCTGACAGCTTTTAAATAATCTGTACTTCCTAAAAAATAATCTTCTTCGGTCAGTATTGAGAGTGCTGATGCGCCCAATGCCTCATATTCTTTTGCCTTAGAAACTGGATCAAAATCTTTACTAATGATTCCGGCACTTGGTGATGCTTTCTTTATTTCAGCAATTATAGCTTCAGTTTTATTGGTCAAAGATTCTTTGAAGATACTTTTTTTAAAAGTTTTATTACTGATTTCTGAGTATATTTCATCGAAGCTTTTTTGAATTTTTCTGTATTCTAATTTGGACTTAGTATTTGAAACTATTTCATCAAGTATATTCATAGCTGATTAGAAATTTCTACATACGAAGCGAGCTTTGCTTGTGCTTCTCCATTATTCATAAGCTTAAATGATTGATCCACTCCATCGCCAATCGAGTCAACGACTCCTGATATATATAGTGCAGCTCCACTGTTAAGAGCAATCATATCTTGAACAGGTGATTTTTCTCCTGCAAATGCTTGTTCAACTAGCCTCAAACTATCTTCAGACGATTTTGCATAAATATCATCAAGAGTGGCAAGGCTTAGACCAAAATCTTTAGGTGAAATATTAAACTCATTAATATTATTATCTTTTAGTTCAACAATTGAAGTGCGACCGGTTATTGTAATTTCATCTAAACCATCGCTTCCATGAACAATCATGACATGCTCCATTTCAAGATTTTTAGAAACATTACAAAATGTTTTTAGGAGTTTTTCATCATAAACTCCTATTATCTGTTTTTTTGCATTACATGGATTTGTATGTGGTCCTAATAAATTAAATATAGTTTTTTCTGAGATTTTTTGTCTTACAGGCATGACATATTTCATTGCTTCATGATGAAGAGGTGCAAACAAAAATATAAAACCAACATTTTCAAATATAAATCCAAGTTTTTCTCTGTCATGACCTATATCAGCTCCAGCCTGAGTTAAAAAATCAGCACTACCAGATTTACTAGAAATAGCTTTATTTCCGTGTTTCGTAATCTTTGCTCCTCCAGCCGCTGCAACAAATGCAGATGCTGTGGAACAATTAAAAGTATGTATTCCAGTACCGCCTGTTCCACAAGTATCAATATTTTCTTTACAGTTAACATCAATTTTGAGTGACTTTTGTTTCATGACTACTGCAGCACCTGTAATTTCATTTTCAGATATTCCTTTGTTGTTTAAGCCTGTTAAAAAAGATTCAATATCTGCATCTGAAACAGTTCCAGACATAATTTGATTAATTGCACTTTTCATCTCATCTAGTAGGAGATCTTGGCCATTATTAATCTTTTGAAGATATTCTTTCATTAGATACTCAAGAAATTCTCAATTAATTTTTTGCCATTATATGTATCAATTGATTCTGGATGGAATTGAACACCATAGATAGGTTTGCTTTTATGTTTCAATGCCATTATTACGTTTTTGTTATCCATCAGCGTAGCAGTAACTTCAAGTTCGGTTGGAAGCGAACTCATTTCAACAATTAAACTATGATACCTCACGACTTTGTAAGGCGATTGAATGTCTTGAAATATATTATCTGATTCATGAATAATGCTTGATAGCTTGCCATGGAATATTTCTGGAGCTTTTATAACTTTCCCACCAAATGCAGAACCAATTGCTTGATGACCCAAACAAACACCTAAAATAGGAACTTTTGAAGATCTTATTAAGTCCTCAGAGATACCTGCTTCTTTTGGAGTGCATGGCCCAGGTGATATTATGATTTTTTTTGGAGTTAATGCCATAACATCATCGACTGACATTTCGTCATTTCTTATGACTTTTACTTTTTCTTCAAATTCTCCAACATAATGAACTAAGTTATATGTAAAACTATCGTAGTTATCTATTACAACGATCATGAGATCATCTCCATAGCGTCAATAAAAACTTGTGATTTTTGTATGCACTCAAGCCATTCTTTTTCAGGATCTGAATCTGCTACGATTCCTGCACCCGCACCTACATGCATTAATTGATCTTTTATAACTGCAGTTCTGATAGCAATTGCTGTATCAATGTCGCCATTCCATGAAATATATCCAATTGCTCCTCCATAAATCCCTCTAGAGCTAGGCTCGATTTCATTAATAATTTCCATCGCTCTTATTTTTGGGGCACCAGAAAGAGTACCAGCCGGAAGTGTTGCTTTTAATACATCCATGGCCTTTAGACCTTCTGATATTTGTCCTATCACGTTAGAAACGATGTGCATTACATGGGAATATTTCTCAACTATCATTTTTTCAGTTACTTTAACACTACCTATTTTTGAAACTTTACCAACATCGTTTCTTCCTAGATCAATTAACATTAAATGTTCCGCTAATTCTTTTGGATCACTTAAAAGATCTTTTTCATTTATCTTATCTTCTTCTTCATTAGCACCCCTTTTTCGAGTACCAGCAATAGGTCTTAGTGTGACTTGGCTTCCTTCAAGCCTAATCAATATTTCAGGAGATGCGCCAACAACTTTACATTCATTAAGGTTGAGATAATACATATATGGTGAAGGATTAAGCTCTCTTAATGCGGTATAAAGATGAAAAGAGTCGCCATGAAATGGCATTTTAAAGTCTTGTGCTAAAACAACCTGCATAACATCACCCTCAGCAATATAATTTTTTACTGAATTAACTGCGGCTATGAACTCTTTTTTTGAAAAATTTGATTGAAACTCAAGCTCACCTTTTATCTTTTTAAAATCTTGTCCAACTTTTTCAAAAGCCTGATCTATGCTATCACTTATCTCTGAAACGGAATTAATTGCTTCCTCATAAGATGAGCTAGAAGGATTCGCATTGTAAATTGCAAATTTCTTTTGATTAAAATTATCAAAAACAATTAATTTTTCTGCTTTGACTAGATATATGTCTGGCATATGTTCTTTAAATTTTGATTCTTTCTTTTTAAGATTCTCAATTTTTTTTTCAGCATATTTTGAACTTTCATATGCAAAAAATCCTACATACCCACCGTAAAACCTAGGCAAGTCATCCATTTCTGGAGTTTTGTAGTTAGAAATAATTCTATTAATTTCGATCAATGTATCTTCACATTCATAGGAATTAATTTCTCCGTTTTCTGAAATCTCAATAAAGTTATCAGAAATTTTAATGCTGTCAGTGCAATCTAATCCAATTATTGAATACTGTGCCCATTTTATTCCGCCCTCAATTGATTCAAGTAAAAATGTGTTACTTTTATTTTTAATTTTTGAGTACAGGGTGATTGGAGAATCAGAGTCTATTTCAAGCTCTTTTATAATTGGAACAAGATTAAAACCTTTTCCTGCGTAATCTATATATTCCTCTTTACTAATCATTTTTAACCAAATTGCTAATGTCTAAGACATTTCCAACTAAAATATTATTATCTTCAAACCAATTTAAATTGACTTCAAGAGCATACCTAACTCTTTTTTTTGAACAGACAGATTCATCTGAAAGAGGAACCATATCATATATTTCTAATATTTTTCCACTGCTATCTAAATAAGCTACATTCAGTGGTATGTAAGTATTTCTCATCCACATACATTGTCTTTTCTTATATTCCCAAATAAAAAACATTGCATTGTCATAAGGAAGATTTTCTCTATACATTAATCCAAGTTTTCTTTCTTGAGAATTTGAAACTACCTCTATTTTTGAAAATAGACTCTCAATGCTAATTTTTTCCTCAGAAATAACTGAGAATGACAAAAATAATAGGAATATATACTTAAACGATTTTTGAACGAAGTTCTGATATTGTCTGCTCATAATTCTCTGTATTAAAAATTGCTGAGCCAGCAACGAAGGTATCTGCACCAGCTTCTGATGCTAGACCAATAGTTTCACTATTAATACCACCATCCACTTCAAGACGAATATCTCTCCCAGAATCATCTATCATTTTTCTAACCTTGGAAATCTTATCTATTGAACTATGTATGAATTTCTGACCACCAAAACCAGGATTAACACTCATTATGAGGACGAGATCGATGTCTTCAATAACACTTTCAAGAGTTTGTAGAGGTGTTGCTGGATTAAAAACTAATCCAGCTTTGCAATTTTTTTCTTTAATTGCATGAATTGATCTATGAATATGTTTACTCGCTTCAGGATGAAAGCTTATTAGATCTGCTCCAGCCTCAATAAAACTTTGAGCTAGCTCATCCACAGGATCAATCATTAAATGTACATCAATGAATTCTTTGATTCCAAAATCTCTGAGTGCCTTACACACCATGGGTCCAATAGTTAAGTTTGGAACATAGTGATTATCCATAACATCAAAGTGCACCCAATCAGCACCTGCATCTAATACGTTACGGACTTCGTCACCCAATCTCGCAAAATCTGACGCGAGTATAGAGGGTGCAATTATGTAGTTTTTATCAACCATTATTCTTTGTCATTATATACTTTAATGGCTTCGTTTAGACGATTATGTGTACCAACATCAATCCATAGATTTTCTGATTTTTCACCACTGACAAGGCCTTTCTGGATATATTTCAATAACACAAATTTCCAAACATTAAATGTTTCTGATTCAGTTTCTATATCACTGAATACGCCTGGATTAATCACAGAAATACCACTCCAAGTTAATTCATTAAAGCTTTCTTTAACCTCAACCAAATCATTATTTAGTGAAAAATCTCCACTTTTATTATGATCTGGATTTTCTACACCAATTAAATGAGCAATTTTGACATCTTTAGGCAGGTCATTGATTTCAATATTATGAAAAATGTCTGCATTCATGCATAAAAATGGATTATTACCTAACATTGGTAACGCTCTTAAAATTCCTCCTCCTGTTCCAAGAGGACTCTCTTCAATTGAAAAGATAATATTTTCATCTGGAAATACATCTTGGACATGATCAACTACTTGGTCACCTAAGTAAGACACATTAATAATTATTTCATTGAAGCCATTATTTATTAAATGCTCTATGTTTCTTTGAATCAGACTCTTATCTCCAATTTTGATTAGTGATTTTGGTTTCTTTTCAGTTAGTGGTAACAGTCTTTTACCGAAACCAGCTGCAAGAATCATTGCCCTCATATTGAATTTACTCTGGTGGTGAGTTTTTCCAATACATCATTAAAAAAATCTGTTGGGAAGTTTTCAGTTTCAAGGATTGTGATCGTATTTTTCAATATCATCGGCAGATCTTTAAGTCTAAAAGTTCTTTTTTGAGAAATATATAAATCTGACAATGTACCTAAAATACGAAGATTGCGTTGAATACATCCGGACTTCAAATATTTAAATACTTCGTTTGTATTGAAGTTCGTTTTTTTGGCATAGTAATCAACAAAATTTATAACGCTCTTCTCTTCAAAAGGATAATAATGATCAACTAATATCCCAGATAAGTCTATGCCTATTGGCCCAGTCTTAATATCTTGATAATCAATAACTGATATTGTTCTATCATGATTTAGAATCAAATTTCGTCTCTCAAAATCAAAGTGACAATTTTTCCATGGTTGCATCATTAACTCGTCGTTTACATTTTCAATCAACTCATCAATTGAATTGTTTGTTTCAACAGATAAAAACTCTTCACAAAACTTCGTTTTAAAAAGATTCATTTGTTCTTTTAAATCCTCTGATTTAAATTTATCTATATTGTCAAACTGAATATTTTGAATATCTATTAAAAGATCAAGGCTTTTATTTAGTAGTTCTTGTTTGTTATTTTCATCAAGAACTTTTAAAAGATCATTATCACCAAGATCATTTTGAATTGTAATTCCAAGCTTTTCATCATGATGAAGAACTTTCACACCACTTATATCATTAGCTGAAAGTTGTTCAGAAATATCTATAAACTTATTATGATTTCCTAAGCTTGGATCAAGAAAACAAAGAATTATAGATTCAGATTGATTTGTTGCTCTCCAATATACTCTTCCACTTGCTTCATTTTTAAGCGGATAAGCTTTGTCAGCACTAAAGTTAAATGAATTGACTAACCTTAATGCTTCTTCTTCTTTCAATTAACTATTCTTAATTTCATCCGGTAACGGAGTAGAATCAGGCACAAAAAAATCAGGCATCAATTCTCCAAAGGGAACAGATGCATATTTGGTAAAGTCTTTGACACCAGATTCATACAAAACAATATCATCTATGCAAAAGTTGCCTGTAAATTCTTTAGAGTCTTTTGTTAGTATCTCATAACAAGCATCTGCCATAATTTCTGCAGTTCTAGATAGTTTCATGATTTCATCGCCACCAAGATGATTCTGAACTGCTGCAGTTGCAATTGCTGTTCTAGGCCAAAGTGCATTTACAGCGATACCCATATCTTTAAATTCTTCTGCCATTCCAAGAACACACATACTCATTGTATATTTCGCCATAGTGTATGCTACTGTGCCAGCAAACCACTTAGCCTCCATATCTAAAGGTGGTGCCAAATTTAGTATATGTGGATTATCTGATTTTTTAAGATGTGGTAAACAAAACTTACTGACCATATAAGTACCTCTTCCATTAATTTGATGCATCAAATCATATCTTTTCATTTCAGTATCAGTCACATTTGTTAATTGAATAGCCGAAGCATTATTAATACATATATCTATGCCTCCAAAATGATCAACTGCTTGATTTACTGCGTCTCTCACATTATCTTCGTTTCTTATATCGCAAATCACTGGTAGCGCTTCTCCACCAACTTCTACAATTTCCTCAGCTGCTGTGTAAATTGTTCCAGGTAATTTTGGATGTGGATCTGCTGTTTTTGCTGCAATAACAACCTTTGCACCATCCTCAGCAGCCTTCTTTACCATGGCCAAGCCAATTCCCCTGCTTCCTCCTGAAATAAAAATTACTTTATCTTTTAAGCTCATTATTAAACCTCCTTAAATAATTAAAACTTTTCCATATATGGACGTAAATCTAATTCATGTGTCCATGAGCTTCTATGTTGCTTATGAACAGACCAATACGTATCTGCAATTGCATCTGGCTGAAGAATGCCATCTTTATCTTTTAGAGCATAAGTATCAGGAAAATTTTCCTTAATAAATGCAGTATCAATAGCTCCATCTATAATGAAATGAGCGACATGTATACCTAATGGTCCAAGCTCCCTGGCCATACTTTGACTTACTGCTCTTAAAGCAAACTTAGCACTAGAGAATGCAGCAAAACCTGAACCTCCTCTGGGTTAAATACTACAACATCAATAGGAGCAACTTCTTCTTCAACTTCCTTAAAAAACTCAACAATTGAATCTTCGTCTCTGGCATCAACTCCAAATCCTTTAGACCACCCTCCTGATTTAATAATCTCAGAAGATAGCTCGTCTAACTTGTCAGTATTTCTTGGTCTTCTGGCAGGACAAACTTTATACCCGTGACTTGCAAATTTTTTTGTTATCGCAGAGCCAGTTGCATCTCCGGCACCAATAATAATCGCAGAATATTTTGAAAAATCTTTCATAACAGTGTTTAATTGTTTTACTTTACAAAATTGTTAATAGAAATGATAGTAGACTTTATTTTTGATGTAGCCAGTCCAAATACTTATTTTGCACATAAACTCATTCCAGATTTTGAAAAAAGAACTGGTGTAAAGTTTGATTACATTCCGTGTTTATTGGGCGGTATTCATAAAATGACTAATAATCAACCACCTTTCATTGCATATGCTGATTGTAAAAACAAAAGTGATTATCAGATGCATGAAATTGAAAGATTTGTAAAACAACATAACCTAACTAAGTACAAATTTAATTCGCATTTTCCACCTGTCACCATTCAAGTTCAAAGAGGAGCAATTGCAGCAAAAGAGCTTGGCATTTTTGAAGAGTATATAGAATCCATGCTCAAGGCCATGTGGGAAGAAGATAAAAATATTTCAGATATAAATGTGCTTCAAGAAGTTCTATCTGATAATGGTTTTGATGTAGAGGCAATAATTGAGATAGTTACATCTCAACCATGTAAAGATAAATTAATCGCAAATACTGATTCTGCAGTCTCAAAGGGGGCATTTGGAGTTCCAACATTCTTTATTGATGATCAAATATTCTTTGGTAAAGATCACTTATATCAACTTGAAGAATATATTAATTCAAAAAAATAGAACTTTTTGCTTAATATGCTTTCAAAGATAAAGCGTAGAAAAATAAATGCCTAAAATTAATATAAATATTTTCTGTTTAACCATTATATTTTTTTGGCAAACACATTTATCTGCAAATTCGCTAAAAGACGTTCTGGTTGAAGCTATTGATAAGGATATATCTTGTTTTAGTTACGTTCCCAACATTGGAAAAGTAACAGATATAGATAACTTAGATGTTAAATCTGATCAGTTTGAAATTACTGATGAAAAAGTGCTTATACTAAATGGAAATGTTGAATTAGATTTTCCTGATGGAACGATGTTTGCTGGCAAAGCCAGGATAGATAGAACAAATGGTTCAGTAGAGTTTAAAAAGAATGGAGATATCTATCTTAATGATTATTTTTTCAGGGCATCAGAAGGAATCTTTAATAAAGATAATAAATCACTAAATCTAAAGAATGGCCAGGTTTTCTTAAAAAATAGAAACTTAATTCTTGATTTTGAGGGCCTTGATGGAAGTATTGATAACAAAATAGTTTTAAAAAAAGTTTCTATGACTACTTGTGCAATTCCAGAAAATGGATGGTTGCTCAGTGCAGATTCTATTGACCTATTTGGCAACAGTAACAGGGGTTTAGCAAGAAATGTTAGAGTAAAAGTTCTAGACAGAACTATTGCAAGATTTCCCGTAGTTCCATTCCCATTAACAGATGAGAGAATGACTGGCTTCCTTGAACCATCGATTTCTTATTCTTCAGACGGATTTGATCTAATGGTCCCATACTTTAAAGTGCTGTCGGGCAAGTCTGATATTACAATAGCAGCAAGAAATATTTCTGAAAGAGGTCCAGGTTTAGAAGGTAATTACAGAAAACTTCATGGAGGCCTTTCCAATATTGATTTTTTATATTTTCATAGTGATAAAGAATATAAAGAACTCTACTCAGACCAAAAAGATAAAAGATGGGCTTTTAAATATACTGATAAATATCAACTAAATGAGAATGTTCAAGTCGAAGTAGATTGGTCAAAAGCTTCTGATAGTTTAGTTTTAAGAGATATAAGTGGTGAAATAACATCCATCGGCTCTGAAAGAGAACAATATCTTAATCAAAATATCTCAATTACTGGAGAATTTAAAAATCTCATATTAAAAATTGAACAAGAGAAAAATCAATCATTAAACCCTCTCTTAACTAATGGATATGAAAAATCACCATCGGTTGATTTAAGTTTTTTTAAAAATATTGGTAATTTTCTCTTTCGTGAGAACATTAATGTAAGCTACTTTAAAGCTGACGCACTTCATGGATTTTTTGGAATAAAACACTCAAATAAGTATTTAAGCAGCTTAGAAGAAATCAAAGAAGGTTCAAGGATATATTCTGATATGAGTCTTGAAAATGATATTTATTTTTCAAAAGTCCGCCTCAATACCTCAATTGGACTCAAAAGTATTTACTACAATTTAAAAAATAATGCCGTCGAGACAAAGAATGTGAATGTTCCAACCGCTAGATTAAGTTTGAGTTCCTCTCTTTATAAAAAAAATGGAATGTTCACCCATCTACTCAAGCCAACAATAACCTATGGATACGTAGCATATAAAGATCAAAAAAATAATCCAGTATTTGATACAAGTGTTATATCAATGAATAACACCATCTTCAACAACAGAAGGTTTTCAGGGAAAGATAGAGTTGGGGATCAGCAATTTTATTCAATAGGCATAGAATATAAAAAAAGGCATATGAATATGGAAAAACTTTCCCTAAGTTTGTCGCAACAATTCTATCTAAAAGATAGAAAAGTTTTTCTAAATGACATGATGATGCAAATGAATATGAATATGGGAATGGGTATGATGGATATGAATACTCAAATGATGGAAATGCCCATGGATGAAGGTCCTTTGATCTTAATGGGCAAATGGATGCCAAGCATGAAAACAATGGTTATGTCATATGGAGGCTATCTCAAAGATTCAAAAAAAATGCCAATGGGAGGATTTACATTAAATCATAAATTTACTAATGGAAATCTGGGATATGCAAAAAGATATAGGAGAATGTCTGGAGATTTTGATGTAATTCTTGATTACTCAGAGTTTTATACAAATTTTAAACTTAATGATAGTTTTTCGTTAATTGCGAAGTTAAAAAGAGATGACGAAAATAACACCAAGATTGAATCGTCATTTGGTATTGGATATGAAAACTGTTGTTTTATATTCAGCCTAACTGCATCAGATAAAAATTTATCAAAGTATCTAACAGGCATAGACTCAAATTCATACACATATCTTAATGAAGCATGGGATAATATAATAAGGATTGAAAATAAAAGTAGATTAAACTTTCAATTTCAATTAAAGGGACTTAACTCTTCCTTAAATAAAGTAGGTAGATTATTTGATAATACAATTTTCAATTACTAATATTATGAAAAAAATCTTACAATTTTTAATAATAGTTTTTGCTTTTAATATTAATGCAAAAATTGAAGTGCTAGATAGAGTCGCTGTCATCGTGGATGATGGTGTCATTATGGAATCACAAATTAAAAATACTATATTAGATATCCAAAGAAGGTATGAAGATCAAAATATACCTATGCCACCAATGGAAATTCTTCTTGATCAGATAACTGAAAAACTAATTGTTGAAGAACTTCAACTTCAGCTTGCAGATAGAGCTGGTGTGAAAATTAGTGATGCTGAACTAAATGTTACTCTGGATAGATTAGCCTCAAATAATAATATGTCATTAGAAGAATTCATTGCTTTTATCGAAAATGATGGAGGTTCATACGAACAACTTAGAGAAGATATGCGAAGGGAAATGCGTATTCAGAGAGTTCAGAGAGGTAGAGTTGATTCCAGCATTGATATAACTGAAAAAGAATTTGAAGCTTTTTTAGCAACCGATGAAACTCTCGCTGCACTTGAGCCTGAGCTTCTTGTAAGACAGATACTTGTTAAAGATAAAAGCACTGCTCAAATGATTATCGAGAATGTAAAAAATAATGAAGATTTTGGCGAATTAGCTCAACAATACTCCCTTAGCTCAAATGCTTCTTCTGGAGGACTGATGGCATGGAGGAAAACTGTAGATATGCCTGAACTATTTGAAAAAGCTTTGGAAAAAAAAGCAATTGGTTTTATATCTGAACCATTAGAAAGTGGATCTGGATTTCATATTCTTAAACTAGAGGATAAACGAGGAGAATTTGTTCAGTTTGAAGATCAGTGGCAATCAAGACATATTTTACTAATGCCGTCAGCTATCAGAACAGTGGAAGAAACTAGGCAGCAATTATCTGATATTAGAGATAGAGTTCTAAACGGTGAGGATTTTGGAGATTTAGCAAGCGAATTTTCTGAAGATCCAGGATCAGCAAAGCAAGGTGGAGACTTGGGTTGGTTAGGGAAAGGTGTATTAGCTCCAGAGTTTGAAGAAACAATGCTTAACTCTGAAATTGGAGAAATCTCAGAAGTTTTTGAAACCCAATTTGGATTCCACTTTCTTGAAGTGTTAGGGAAAAGAAATCATGAACTAACCGATGAACTCATATCAAACAGAGCCTATCAAATCTTATATGCAAGTAAATTTGACGTTGAACTTGAAAATACTTTAAGGACTATGAGAGCTGAGGCTTTTGTCGAATTTAAAGATTTAGATTGAAAAAAATTATCTATTCCCCTGGAGAGCCTGCTGGTATAGGGCCTGACATACTTATTAATTTATCACAAACAAAAGATTGGATGAGTTATAAAGTTCCTATTCTAACAATTGGAGATAAAAAGCTATTTGAGCAAAGGGCAAAAGTCCTAAAGAAAAAAATAAAAATAATAGAAATTAAAGATCCTAGCAAAATAGCTCCTAATAAAGCCAAAACATTACAGGTATACAAAGTCATAGATTGTGTTGATGTTAAGCCAGGTAAATTAAATAATGCAAACGCTGAATATGTTATTAGAAATTTGAATTTTGCCATTAAGGAATGCTTAAAATCTGATAAGTCTGCTCTTGTTACAGGGCCTATTAGTAAAGAGAATGTTATGACTTTAAACAAAAGATTTGTTGGTCATACAGAACATATAAAAAAAGTAACAAAAAGCAATGATGTTTTAATGATGTTGGCCTCCGATAAGCTTCGTGTTGCTCTTGCGACAACTCATATTCCTCTAAAAAGAGTTCCTGAATTTATAAATCAAAACTTAATCATTAACAAAACACAGATTCTTAATGATGATTTAAAACGTAAATTTAAAATCAAAAAACCAAAAATTAAAATTTTAGGATTAAATCCTCATGCTGGTGAAAATGGAAAAATTGGCTCTGAAGAAAAAAATATATTAATACCAGCTATTAAAAAACTACGAAAGAAAAAGATCGATGTTTCTTATCCTATTTCAGCTGATACAGCTTTCTCTAAAAAATCACTTAAAGAAACTGACGCATATCTTGGCATGTACCACGATCAGGTTCTACCTGTTCTAAAAGCTTTAAGCTTTGGTAATTCAATTAACATATCGCTTGGCATCCCAATTATAAGAACCTCAGTAGATCATGGAGTTGCATTAGACGTTGCTGGAACAAATAATTCAGATATCTCTTCACTAAAACTAGCAATAAAAACCGCAAAGACCCTCATTAAATGAGTTCTAGATCAATCAGAAGAAAATATGGACAAAATTATTTAGTAGATAAGGCTATTTTATTTGAAATGGCAAATCATGTTTCTGCTAAAGAAAATGATTCGTTCATAGAAATAGGTCCTGGAATGGGCGCTCTTACAGATCTAATAAATATAAATAATGTTAATGTCACTGCAATTGATATTGATGAAAACAATATTAAGGCGCTAAAAACTAAATTTATTGGACCAGCCGTTTTCAATTTTATAAATGAAGATATTCTTAACTATGAAATTGAAGGCATGGATCTTAGAGTTGTAGGGAATCTTCCATACAACATCTCAACACAAATTATCCTTAAGCTTCTCGATAATGTTAATCAAATTATAGATATGCATTTTCTTGTCCAAAAAGAAGTTGCTTTAAAAATAACTGGAAGTGTATCAACTAAAAATTGGGGGAAGCTTGCAATAAAAATTGCAGCGTTTTACGACTCGGAGATATTGTTTGATGTTCCTCCAGAGGCATTTGATATCAAGCCCAAAGTAACTTCCAGTTTTATAAGACTGATACCGAAAAAAAATCTTAACTTTAGTAATACTGCTAAAAAAAATTTATTTGCATTAATTGACTTGGCGTTTGCATCAAGAAGAAAAAATATAAAAAATAATCTAAAAAAGTTAAATATTAACTGGGCTAAAGTTGATATTGATCCAACTAAAAGACCAGAAGAGTTAACTCTTGAAAGTTTTATAAAGCTTTCAGAGGAAATGAAGAATTTATGAGTCATTATGTAATTGGTGATGTTCAGGGTTGTTACGATGAGTTATTAAAAAAACTGCCACTTTTACTAAAACTGAAAATTAAAAATGATGTTTTTTGGATTTCTCATGCAGGCATCCCTTTTGTATGGGAGTTAAAAAAAGCAAAAAAACTTTCAAAAGAAATACAAGTTGCTCTAAAAAATGATTCTTTTGATTTACTCAAAAATATGTGGGGTGATACCCCAAGCAAGTGGAATAACAAACTGAAAGGATATAGTCGTTATAGAATAATCATAACCTATTTTACAAGAATGAGATTTTTAGATAATGACAGCGTATTGAAGCTTAAAAAAAAGAACCTAAAACCTGAAAAGAATCATGTTCCTTGGTTTGAACAAACCACCCATAATTTAAAAAATAATGAAACAGTAATCTTTGCTCACTGGGCAGCACTTGAAGGAAAAACAAATTTAGATAATATTATCGGCTTAGATACAGGCTGTGTTTGGGGAAATAAACTCACAGCAATTAGATTAGAGGACAAAAAACTATTTCAAGTTAAAAAAAATGAAAATATATAAGGTTGGTGGTGCTGTCAGAGACTCTATTATGGGAGTTCAATCTTCAGATAATGATTGGGTTGTAGTTGGATCATCTCCTGAGGAGATGATTTCAAAGGGTTACAAGCCAATAGGTAAAGACTTTCCTGTATTTCTTCATCCCAAAACAAATGAAGAATATGCATTAGCCAGAACTGAAAAAAAAACAGGCATTGGTTATGGCGGATTCACTTTCTATTATGATACAGATGTAACAATAGAAGATGATTTGTATAGAAGAGATTTCACAATAAATGCGATTGCTGAAGATCAAGATGGAAACATTATTGATCCATTTAATGGACGTGATGACATTAAAAATAAAATATTTAAAAATGTTTCTGATGCATTCTTTGAAGATCCTTTGAGGGCAATCAGATTAGCAAGATTTTTTTCATATGATCATCTGCAAGGATTTAAAATTAGTGATTCAACCAATAAAAATATCGAAAAGATAGTTTCATCTAATGAGATAGCTAATTTATCACCCGACAGAATGTGGTCAGAGACTGAGAGTGCTCTGAGTAATCCTCATCCAAATAATTATTTTCAAAAAATTATAGATTTAAACCTTTGTGAGCCCTTTTTTAAAAGACTTAAAGTAGCGAAATGTAACAGCCTTAATAATAAAGTTTTAAGATGGGCAGAGCTTCAAATTAATAATAACTTTCAATTGGGGGAAAACCTACCTATACCTAATCATTTTAAAAATATTGCAAATCTTTCAAAAAATTTATTAGAAGTAAAGAAGCAAAATGAGGATCAAATATTAATAACAGTTATTGATAAGATTGACTTTGTGAAAAATGAAAAAGAAATCTGTGAACTATTAGAAATCTCTGTATTCAAAGAACATAAACAATATATCCTAGATCTATCAGATACTATTCAAAAAACTGATTTTTCGGTGTTAGCCAATGTTTCAAATGAGAAAATTAGAGAAGAAAAGTCTAAAATGTACAAAACAATCATAAATAAGTGTAAATGAAGAAAACAATATTTATTACTGGAGCTGCTAAAAGAATCGGAAAAGAAATAGCTCTATGCTTCAGTGAAATGGGCTGGAATATTATTATTCATTACAATTCATCAAAAAATGATGCCCAAGTACTAGCCGATGAAATAAATGGTAACAACCCAGACTCAGCAATAACAGTTCAAGGAAATTTAGATGTCAAAGAAGATGTTGAAAAGGTTATAAACGAAGTTCGAGATGCATTCCCGACCATTGACCTACTAATAAATAATGCCTCGACTTTTTACCCTACACCAATTGAAGATATTTCTGAAGAACATTGGGACAAGCTAGTTGGCAGTAATTTAAAAGGTCCTCTTTTCCTAATCAAAGGACTTAAAGATAAACTTAAAGAATCCAAAGGCTCAATAATAAATATAACAGACACGAACTTATCAAAAGGTGTGGCAAATTATTCAATCTATTCAGCTGCTAAAGCTGGTCTTGAGTCTATAACAAAGGGGTTGGCCAGAGAGCTAGCTCCCGATATAAAAGTAAATGCGATTGCACCGGGAGCGATGCTAGAACCTCCAGATGTTACTTGGACAGAAGAGCAAAAAAGTAAAGTAATTAGCTCTATCCCTTTAAATAGGATGGGTTCAGAGAAAGATATTTCCGAGGCTGTAAAATTTCTTGCTAAATCGAATTATATAACTGGGCAAATTATAAAGGTTGATGGAGGCAGATCACTTTAATGAAAGCACTAGATGATGCAAAATTCTCAGGTACCAAGGAAGTTGATGAGAAACTCAAAATTAGTTCATCAAAGCTGCAGCCATGGATAGATGAGAATGTACCTAATGCCGGCAAAATTCAAACGGTTGAACAATTTAAAGGTGGTCAAAGTAATCCAACCTACAAAATTGTCACTGACAACAAGAGTTTAGTACTGAGACGGAAGCCTCCTGGAAAACTACTTCCTTCAGCACATGCTGTAGATAGAGAATATAAAGTAATTACTGCTCTTTATGAAACAGATGTTCCAGTTCCTAAAACCTATGGACTATGTGAAGATAATGATGTTGCAGGAACTGCATTCTTTGTAATGGATTTTTTAGATGGTGATCTTTTCTGGGACCCAATGATTCCCTCAATGACAAATAGTGATAGAACAGAAATATACAAAAATAAAAATAAAACTTTAGCTAAACTTCATAGTGTTGATTACAAAAAAATTGGATTAGAAGATTATGGTAAGCCTGGAAATTATGTAGCTAGACAAGTTTCAAGATGGTCAAAACAATATAGAGCCTCAGAAACTGACAATATTGAAGCAATGAATAACTTGATTGAATGGCTTCCAAAAAATATACCTGATGATGATGAGACAACTATAGTCCATGGTGACTATCGATTAGACAACATGATATTAAGAAATAATGAGGTAATTGGAATTTTAGACTGGGAATTGTCAACTTTAGGACATCCAATTGCAGACTTTAGTTATCACTGCCTTTCTTGGAGAACTCAGGAAGCCTTTTGGAACGAAGCTAAACTTAAAGAACTTGGTATACCCTCTGAAAAAGAATATATGGAAATGTATTGCAAATATTCAGGAAAAGATTTGTCTAAAAATTGGGAATTTTATATGGCTTTTAACATGTTTAAGATTGCTGGAATTTTACAGGGCATTTTAGGACGAGTCAGAGATGGAACAGCAGCTTCAAAACATGCTGAAGAAAGAGGCAATATGGTCTTTCCTCTCTCCCAAGCAGCATGGGAAACAATTGAAGATAACTTTCTTTAAAATCTAGATCTAACAAAAAAAAGAGTAATTCCTGACATAGAAGTCACTAAAGCAAGCACTGACAAAATTTGCAGCAAGATATTATTTATATTGTCTCTTTCACGATAATCCATAATATGTAGTGACCATAAAAAATCCCATATTCTCCAAGAGTCAGATCTTATTGATGATATGTCGCCAGTCATGAAACCAACGTAGACATTAATACCGTCTTTAGTATCTGTTGTAACTTTATATACTGGTAAATCACCTCTGTATTCTGCACCAGGATATAATTCTGTTACTAAACTTACCTCCATAGGATTTAATGTAGTTTTTTCAGCTGTTATCTTTAAGGCTTCTTCCTTCGTGAGAGGCTTAATAGCGTCACCTTCAGGATATGTTTGATAAGTCTTTTTACCACTCTCGATAGTTTCAATTACAGAAGTGCCAAGCCTATCAAAAATTCGATACTCTATTGCTTTGGGAAGACGATATTGCTCCCCCCTTATCAATTCAATTTTATTGTAAGCAAAATAAATTCCAGAAATTGTCCACAACAATAACTGGATTGAAACAAATATACTTAAATACCTATGAAAATTTCTTACAAATCTTTTTGTCTTCATTAAATTAATTCTTTTAAAGGTGCAGATACGAACTCATATTTCTGAATTTCGCCACTTTCAAACAATATATCATCATTTTCATCTATTTGAAGAACTATATCTATATCAAGCGTTCTAGCGCTAAATTTTGGAGCATTTCTGTTTCTTCCAGCATTATCCTCAATTAACTTAAGTTTTTTATTTAGATCTTTAAACTCAAGTTCAGAATTTCCACATACAACTGAATTTAAAAAATCGTCGCCTTCAAAGCCCTCTGCTTTTGTTTGATGAATTGATGAGGATTCAACATTAGACAATAGTTTATTAAGTTCTTCTATAGCAAATTCTAGATTTTTCTCAGCATTGATATTACTGCCTAAAGATAAGAAATATTTCATTATCTATGAATTATAAGTCCAACATCTTTAGCACCGCGAAGCGCTCCAGGCTTAGACACACGCAATTTAATTGATTCAACTCCATACTCATCTTTTACAAGCGACGCGATTCCCTCAGCAAGTGATTCTTGTAATTGAAAAGATGATTCCTCAACAAACTTAATGACGCCTTTACAAATGGTTTTGTAATCAATGGTATCCTCAATCGAATCGGTCTTAGCAGCTTTTTTACAATCAAAGGGAAATTCCAAATCAATACTTACTTCTTGTTTAACCTTTCTTTCCCAATCAAAAATACCAATGATTGTTTTTACTCTTAAATCTTTTATGTAAATTATATCTTTCATTTTTATAACTCATTTAGTGGCCATCTGGCTCTAGCATTTGATTTAATATCATATTTTTCATGTGACATTTTTGAACCAACAAAAGCTATCATTGCTGCGTTATCAGTACAATATTTCATAGAAGGATAATATACGCTTATACCGTTCTTATCCTCTAAATTTTTAATTTCTTTTCTTAAAAAATTATTTGCTGCAACACCTCCAGCAATGATAACACTTGATCTATTTGTTAATTTGACAGCTTTTTTAATTTTTTCGACAAGGACGTCTACGACCGCACTCTGAAATGAGGCAGCTATATCAGACTTAATATTGTCATTTAAATCATCAATCTTTTGAACGGTATATAGCACAGATGTCTTCAGTCCACTAAAGCTCATATCTAAATTATTAGAATTTATCATTGGTCTAGGAAAGTCATATGCTTTTGGATCACCTGAAACAGCAAGTTTCTCTATATATGGTCCGCCTGGATAAGGAAGATCAAGCATCTTTGCAACTTTATCAAAGGCCTCTCCTACTGCATCATCCTGTGACTGTCCAAGTATTTCATATTCACCTTTTTCTTTTACATCTACAATCATGCTATGTCCGCCAGAAACCAATAAACAAATAAATGGCATTTGTAATTCAGAAAATTCCATCATTGGTGACATCAAGTGTCCCTCCAAATGATTAACAGGTATTAGTGGTATGTTTAAAGCGGTTGACAAGCCTTGTGCAAAACTTTCACCTATCAAAAGAGCTCCTAATAACCCCGGTCCACTTGTATATGCTATCTTATCAATGCTCTCCAAAGGAATATCATCAAGTGCATTATTAAGTACCTCAACAATTTTTGAGCAATGGTCGCGTGATGCTAGTTCAGGAACAACACCTCCATATTCAGCATGCATTTCAATTTGACTATGAATTGACTCTCCAATTATCCCTTCCTCACAGTCATATATTGCAACTGCTGTTTCATCACATGATGTTTCTATACCTAGAGTTTTCATAAAAAGTTTTGCAAAAAAGTTAATAAAAGCCTAAACTACGCGTCACATTATGCCTTCAATTATAATAAAAGATACAGAACATTTTGATATTGGTTTGAGGAAATTCAAACGCGCATGTGAAAAAGCAGCGATTGTCCCAGAAATCAGGGCAAGAGAATTTTATGAAAAGCCGACAGAAAAAAGAAAGCGCTTAATGGCAGCTGCTGTTAAGAGAGCAAAAAAAACAAATAGAAAATTTTCTTTCCCAAGACAAAGATCTAGATAGTTTTGGCTCTTTTATCTGATATCAAACAAGACCTAAAACAAGCAATGCTTGAAAAAAATGATCTCGTCCGAGATACCATTAGAATGTTTTTGTCAGAAGTGCAAAGATATGAGATCGACAATAAAGAAGAAGTCGATGACACAAAAGCACTTCAGATTATTAATAAAATGATCAAACAGCGAAATGACTCAATCTCACAATTTAGAGATGGAGGAAGGGATGACTTAGCTGACAAAGAGCAAAGCGAAGTTGATATTTTATCTAAATACAAACCAGCACAGCTCTCAGAAGAAGAAGTTTCAAAAAAAGTTAATGAAGCAATTGAGCAATCAGGGGCTTCATCTATGCAAGATATGGGAAAAGTGATGGGTCAACTGAAGTCACTTGCAGGCTCAGCAGACATGGGTTTAATAAGTAAACTAGTTAAAGAAAAGCTCTCGTAAATTTTCAATCATGGAAAGAATCGATAATCGAAATCACAACCAACTTCGAGATATCACTATTGAACCTAATGTAAATATTCATGCTGAAGGGTCTGTATTGATTTCATTTGGAAACACAAAAGTCATTTGTAATGCTTCAATAGAAAATAACGTTCCTAGATGGATGAAAAATTCAGATGAAGGATGGGTAACGGGCGAATATGGAATGCTGCCAAGATCAACAAATGAAAGAATGAGCAGAGAGGCAGCAAGAGGAAAACAGTCGGGCAGAACTCAAGAAATCCAAAGATTAATTGGAAGATCGTTGCGACAAGCGGTTGATTTAAAATACTTAAAGGGTAAGACGATAAATGTTGATTGTGATGTTATTCAAGCAGATGGAGGAACTAGAACTGCATCAATAACTGGTGGCTGTGTTGCATTATTTTTAGCAATCAAAAATCATCACGACGATCAAAGAGCTATAAAGTCATTTGTTGCAGCTGTTTCTCTTGGGATTAAAGAAAATAAAGTCTTGCTTGATTTAAACTATGAAGAAGATAGCACTGCTGATACTGATTTAAATATTGTCATGAATGACAAAAATCAAATAATTGAGATTCAAGGAACTGCAGAGGATGCTCCTTTTTCAAAAACAGAGCTAAGTGACATGCTTGAATTAGGAAGTTCAGCAATTAATGAAATAATAGAAAGACAAAAAGCTTGCATTGAATAAGTGAAAAACTACCAAAAATCATTTTTAAAATTAGCACTAGAATCAAACTCCCTTCAATTTGGAGAGTTTGTATTAAAATCAGGAAGAAAGAGTCCATATTTTTTTAATGCTGCAAACATGTTAAATGGCTCAAACCTCTATGAGCTTGCAAAATGTTACACCGATGCAATTGAAGAAACTAATTTAGAATTTGATTCTATTTTTGGTCCCGCCTATAAAGGAATTTTCCTTGGTTCAATAGTTGCAACACTTTTAAGTGAACAGGGAAAAAACTTTCCATTATGTTTTAATAGAAAGGAAGAAAAAGACCATGGTGAAGGAGGAAGCATAATTGGCGATAAGCCATCCGGTGACGTGCTAATTATTGATGACGTTTTATCTGCTGGTACCGCTGGGAGAGAATCTATAGAGCTTATTAAAGAAGTATCAGCAAATCCAAAAGCTTTTATAGTTGGCTTAGATAGACAGGAGAAAGGTAATACTGATAATTCAGCAAGCCAAGAGTTATGCGATGAATATAATATTGAATTTATTTCAATTATTAATCTTGATACCTTAATAGAATTTGTTAAAAGCGATACGCAATTTAATAATTATCTTGATGAACTGAATGAATATAGAGAAGTTTGGGGTGCGTAAATGTTTTCAGGCATAGTAGCAGGCACAGGAAAAATTATTAGTCTAAAATCTAATAAAGATTTTATGACGCTTAAAGTTGATCCACCAAAGGGATTTTGTAAAGGCTTACAAAAAGGCGCGAGTATTTCCGTTAATGGCATTTGTTTAACGTCCTTAAATAAGGGTAAAAATGGACTATCATTTGATGTTGTTGAAGAAACGCTATCAAGGACCAATCTTAAAGGTCTTAAAAAAGGTAACATACTTAATTTGGAAAGATCTATTACGCCAAGCACTGAAATTGGTGGTCATCTAATGTCTGGGCACATTCATTTCACTGGGAAAATAAAAAGAATTAATAAAAAAGACAATACAAAGGATCTTATAATTGGATTTCCAAAGAAATATAAAGATTACATATTAGAAAAAGGCTACATAGGTGTAAACGGATGTAGCCTAACAATTGGTAAAGTCAATAAAGAAGCATTTTATGTTCATTTGATTCCAGAGACTCTTTCAGTAACCAACTTAGATATGCTAAAAGAAGGCTCAAATGTAAATATTGAAATCGATCAAAATGCTATGACAATTGTTGAAACAGTAAAGAATATTTTATCTACTCAAAAATCTGGATAAAACAGCCATTCTTATGGCAACACCATTAGCAATTTGTTGTCTTATCACCGAATTCTCAGAATCATAAACAGCCTCAGTTATTTCCACGTAATTTACTGGTCCTGGATGCATAATAATTGCATCACTTTTTGCAAAGCCAAGTTTTTCTGAGCACAACTGATATGAGCTTTTATATGTATCTAAGTCTAGATTTAGATCTTTTTCAAATCGTTCGTACTGAATTCTTAGAGTCATGACTACATCAGCATCTTCAAGCGCTCTTTCAATATCTGGTTCAAATTTTCCAACATCTGTATTTTGATAATTTGTGCACATCTCAGGATGGCCACAAAAGGAAAGTGATTCAATATCAAAGTTGGATATGCCTTCAACAAAAGAGGAGGTAACTCTTGAATGATCTAAATCTCCAATAATTACAATCTTCAATCCATCGAAACTATTTTTGTGATCAAGAATAGTTTTCATATCAAGTAATGCTTGAGTAGGATGTGAAATAGAGCCCTCTCCTGCATTCACAAATAC
>LULO01000122.1_pt1 | contig 23598 bp, 34 predicted proteins | sample 728121 | NCBI WGS metagenome assembly LULO01 (sample SAMN03860287, study PRJNA289734) | marine metagenome | biome: seawater column; feature: ocean; material: water; isolation source: Red Sea water column Station 149 - depth 50m | place: Saudi Arabia: Red Sea | collected 2011-10-15 | depth 50 m | reverse complement strand
GGCATGGTGCGAGGAAGCGCAAAGCCTATCGAAGCGTTCAATCGAGTTATTAGATCCGACTATGCGTAAAGAAGGCGCAGAGCTTTGGTTTAGTTGGAACCCTCGACAGCCAACTGACGCAGTAGAGCAATTATTCAAGACTAACGAAAATAGTCAGCTTGTTCACGTCAACTATGACGATAATCCTTTTGTGCCTGATGCGATGGTCGAACTGGCAGAGGTTGCCAAAGAGCGAGACTTTGAACGGTATTCACACATCTGGCTAGGTGGTTATGAGGTCGTAAACGATGCCCAAGTCTTTCACGATAAATGGAAGATAGAGGACTTTGAGCCTATGCAAAACTGGCAAGGGCCGTATTTAGGCGTGGACTTTGGGTTTAGACCAGATCCCTTAGTAGCTGTTAAGTGTTGGGTAAACGATGAGAACCTATATATCGAGAAAGAGGCTTACGGAGTCGGGATAGAAATAGACAATACGCACAACTTTATAACGAAGATAATACCTGAGTTTGATCGATATACTTGCCGAGCCGATAGCGCAGAACCTAAAACAATCAGCTATCTACAAAGGCATGGTTTTCCTAGAATGGAAGGCGTCAAAAAGTGGCCGAATAGTATTCAAGAAGGAATTAGGTTTATTCGTGGCTTTAAATCTGTCATAATAGCACCAAGCTGCAAGGGCGCTATTGACGACTTTAGGTTATATAGTCATAAGGTGGATAAATTGTCGGGTGACATAATGCCAGATATAATCGATGCAAACAATCACGCTCCCGATGCAGTTAGATACGCAATAGCGCCTTTAATTAAAGCACAGGCATCAGGTAAAATGGTGATTAGAATATGAGTAATTCAGTTGCAAATCGTTCTCCAGAAATAGAAGCAATGCTGCAAATGTCAGCGCCTTGTCGGGATCTTATGAAAGGTGGGCAGCATATGCGAGAACAAGGTGAGACATACTTACCTAAATTCCCACAGGAAACAGAGGAGGATTACGAGGCAAGATTAGCCTCAACATGGCTCTTTGATGGAGTAGGCAAAACAATCGATGATCTATCGGGCAAGGTATTTGAAACGCCTGTTATACTAGCAGAAACCGACACCGATCTCGATATATGGGCTTTTAACGTAGATTTGCAGGGTCGAGACATTGCACAGTTTTCAAGAGATGTATTTGATGAGGCTCAAGCGTCAGGCATTTCTTTTATTATGGTGGACTCTCCTGCAAGAGGTGAATTGACTAGAGCGCAAGCTCAAGCAGGGAACTTTAGGCCATATTTTGTAGGTTTATCGCTTGATGATGTTCTTGGATACAAAACAGACGTAATCGATAACGTGCCAACTCTAACGCAGATCCGCATCATGGAAACAGTTTACGAGGACACTGATGACGAGTTCGAGCCTAAACAGATAGAGCAAATTCGAGTCTGTACGCTTCCAATCGAAGAGGGTCGAGTTGTTGGCGCTGTCAATCTACGTTTATTTAGGCAGAACTCAGACAATCAATGGACTTTATATGACGAATACGAAACAGGAATGCCAAGAATATATGTTGCTGCTTGTGATTTAGGTCGTGATGGATACATGAAAGCCAAGCCTCCTCATGCTCGATTAGCAGAGATAAATCTAGCTCACTGGCGATCTCAATCAGATCAAGCCAACATTATGCACCATGCTAGAGCGCCTATGAAATACTTTCACGGATACAGCAAAGAAGATTTAGAAGAGTTTACTGAAGGTGCAGGATACGCTTTTTATTCATCTAACGAGAACGCTAAGATCGGGGTTGTTGAGCATAGCGGAGCAGCTATCGATGCAGGACGTACAGAACTTAAGGATATGGAGTTTCAGATGCAAGCGATGGGTTTGCAGTTAGTTGTATCGAGAACAGGCGCATCTACAGCAACAGGCGATTTGATTGATGAGCAAAAGATAAACAGCCGATTGGGAATGTGGGCTGATAATCTAAAGGATACCTTAGAGCTTTGTTTTACGTGGATGGCTGAAATGGCTGATATAAGCGCAGAAAAGATAGATATAATAATAAACAAAGACTTTGCTGCAAACGCTCTATCGCATTTGGAAATGGACGCTTTGAACAAAATGTATCTAACAGAGGTTATATCGAAACAAACTTATATTAACGAAGCAAAGCGCAGAAACATATTGTCAGAGGAAGTTACCTTTGACGATGAGCAAGACTTTATGATGCAAGAGCCGATGGATGAACCTGATAACGTAGAAACGCAAGATGGCGATAACCGATGATATTCTTGACGATACTTTACGTCATGCCCATTACTTAGAAAGATATAAATCAGGCGTAGTTAATAAAATTATCGGTTTGCTTAACAACGGCAATGATAAATATTACGCTCAAATCTATCGCTCTAAGCTAGAAAACCTCAATCGCAGGGATGTCGATAAACTGCTTGTCCGGCTAAAGAAGTCTATCAAAGCAGGATATGACCCAGTTATAGAGGTTCTCGATGCAGAGATCAGGGATCTAGGTCAGGCTGAAAGCATATGGCAAAAGAAGATTATTGATGGATTAGTACCTATCGAGTTAGATTGGGAAGCACCAAGTGAAGAGCAAATCTTTGCAGCGGTCAACTCAAGGCCATTCAATGGGTTTTTACTAAAGGATTGGTATAAAGGTCTTGAGGATGGAGCGTTTAGACGTATCAAGCAAAACATCATGCAGGGTTATGTCGAAGGGCAAACAACCGATCAAATAGTAAGAAACATCAGAGAAGTATCAGAAGGTCAAACTCGAAGAGCGGCAGAAACGGCAGTCAGAACAGCTTTAGCTCATACATCGAATACTGCTCGAAACGAAAGCTACCGCAGAAACAGGCGAGTAATTAAGGCGATTGAGTGGGTGGCAACCCTAGACAACAGAACGACAGCCGTTTGTCGGGCAAGAGATGGAAAGGTTTATCCATATAACAAAGGGCCTCGGCCTCCTGCTCATGCAGGGTGCAGATCGACAACTATTCCAGTGCTTAAATCACTCAGGCAGTTAGGAATAAAAGCCGATGAAGTTCCTAATAAATCAACTAGAGCATCGATGAACGGTCAAGTTTCAGACGAACTTAATTATGATGGATGGCTTCGAAAGCAACCAAGAGAGTTTCAGGACGATGTATTAGGCGTACAGAAGGCTCGATTATTCCGTAAAGGTTTAACGATGGAGCGATTTGTCGATAAGGAAGGCCGAGAGTTTACGCTCAAAGAACTAGAGAAACGTGAAACAGAGATATGGGCAAAGGTCTATGGCGGTGATGTTAAACCTAAAGCCAAGCCAAGAAAGCCACCAGAGAAACCTTCACTAGACTTAACTTCTATAATGACTACTAAATCATTTGGACGAGATCAGCTTAACGCAAAATTAAATAGGTTACTTACGCCTTTAACGGCAAGAGTTGCTAATAAACTACCGAAACCAAATAAAATAGTGGGCGCTCCGAAAAAGGGAGTTTACAGAACTAGTCAAGGAATAATTGAGTCTGGTTTATCGCGAGATACTATTGCTCACGAATATGGGCATCACGTTGATGCAATGGCAGGACGCCAAACGGTAACAGGTTTCTGGTCTTCGCAAGGATTAAAAGAAGCATGGGAAAAAGATCGTGCTGCTTTGGGTGTTTACAGAGTTAGTAAGGACAAGAAAAACAAACGCTTATTAGAAATAAAAGATGAACTGTTTAATACTACAACAGTAACTAAAACACTTCCATCAGGAGCATCTTACGAGACAACTCAACGCGATTTTAACTTTGATGGTGCTGATAATATTTCCGACATTGTTGATAGCTTCGTTCAAGGGGATTTTAGAAGAAACTATAATGCCTTTGGACACTCAAAATCTTATTGGAAGAAATATAAGCCTAATGGCAGAATAGAGGCATTTGCTAACCTTTTTGCAATACAAAACCGTCCAGAAGCAAACGCATACGCAAAGAAGAATTTTCCCAATCTTTATAAAGAGTTTATGAAAAAACTGGAGGAAATAGATGCTAGTTCTCAATGATGTTTTAGAAATGTATATGAAAAAGTTTAATTTAGACGAGGAGCCTATTTTACCGATGGGATCAGCCGAGGAAGCAATAGAAATGCTTATGATAGCTATCGACACTAATAAAAAACTTACATTTGAGTGGGATAATTTAGATTTAAAGGATTATAAACTATAAATTACTAAGATCCGTACCAGTCTTAGTAATTTAGACAGGAACTAACCTGTTAAGCGAAACGGTACAGCGCAAAGGAACCATATCATGGCAGAAGAAGCACAAGCAGTAGAAGAAACACAAGTCGAAACGGAAACTGTAGACAATCGAGATGAGGTAATTGCTGATCTCAACAAACAGCTTAAAGAAACTAATCAGAAACTAGTCGATTCAAACGAGGAGGCTATGCGTAGACGTAAAACAAACGAGCGTCTAAAGTCCGAGTTAGAAGCATTGCAAAAGAAGCCAGTTGAACAGGCCGACAATAGTAACGAAGAAATAATCGCACAGATCAAAAATCAGTATGAAGAGAAGCTCAAAGCAGAGCAATCTATCCGACAGGATCTCGTAAAAAGAAACGCGATGAATGAATTAAAATCAGAGTTAGCATCACAAAACATTATATCAAACGGATTAGAACCCTTATCGCTTTTGGCAAAAGAAAGAATTGGGTTTGACGAGAATGGAAATATTCGTATAATGTCGACAGATAAGTCTAAACCCCTCGCAGGATCGGGTGGCGATGGTTACGCAACTATTGCGGATCTAGCCAAAGAACTTGCAGCGTCAGAAACAGGTCAGCTTTTTGTTAAGGATGGCGGTGTTTCAGGAGGCGGTAAACCTCCAGCGAGTTCAGGCGGCAAGTCTGGCGTTAAATCGGTGACGCGCTCACAATTCAATTCAATGGGTCAAAGAGAACGCTCACTATTCTTCAAAGATGGCGGCAAGGTCGTTAATGGCTAACCGTTAAACAGAAAGGAAAATGTTATGGCAAACGTCTTAACAGATCTGGCGGCAGACATTTATAGAGCTGCTGACATTGTAGGCCGAGAACTAACAGGCTTTATTCCTGCTTCAACAGTGAACGCAGGATCAGAAGAAGCTGCTGTCGGGCAGAACGTGCGATCATTCGCTACTCCTGCTGCAACAGCAGTAACAATCTCACCAAGTATGACTATTCCAGAGGGAACAGATCAAACACTAACTAACAAAACGCTGACAATATCTAATCAGCGTGGTGTTCAGATCCCATACACTGGTGAAGATGTACGCTTCTTAGATGGTGGCGCAGGATACGAAACAGTATATGGCGCTCAAATTCAACAAGCGATGCGAACACTTGTAAACGAAATGGAAGCTGATCTGGCTGAAGAAGCATATAAAAACGCTTCTCGTGCAGTTGGTACAGCAGGAACAACTCCATTCGGTTCGAACTTCAACACAGTTGCAGAAGCTCGTCAAATCTTGGCTGACAACGGTATGCCAACAAATGACGGTCTAATCAGCTTGGTTGTAAATACAAGTGCAGGCGTAAACCTTCGCAACTTAGCAACGCTTTCTCAAGTAAACACAGCAGGAAGTGACGACACACTTCGCAGAGGTGAGCTACTTAACTTGCAAGGTGTTTCACTAAAAGAAAGCGCTCAAGTACAAGATCACACCAAAGGAACAGGTACATCCTACCTTGTCAACAATGCTTCAGCAGCAATCGGTGACACTACGATCCCTGCTGATGGTGGTTCAGGTACAGTTCTTGCAGGAGATGTGATTACAATCGCAGGTGATACTAATAAATATGTAGTAAATACTGCCCTGACAGGTGGTAACATAGTCATCGGCGATACTGGTCTAAAAGTTGCAGTTGCAGATAACGCAGCAATTACAGTTGGTAATAACTACACTGCAAATATAATGATGCACCAAGCAGGAATGGAAATCGCAATGCGAGCGCCTGCTAAACCAGTAGGTGGCGATGCTGCCGAGGACATCATGGTCGTTCAAGATCCACAAACTGGAATGGTCTTTGAGGTTGCTGTTTATAAAGGCTTCAACAAAGCAATGATCCAAGTTGGTGCAGTCTGGGGCGTAAAAGCATGGAACTCAGACGCAATCGCGGTACTTATGGGCTAATAGATTAGGGGCGAAAGCCCCTTTTCTTTTTTACTTTTAAGGAGATTTATATGCCAAAAGGAATGGGTACTTACGGAACTAAAAAGGGTCGTCCACCAAAGAAAAAGGGTGGTAAAAAAAAGTAATGGCAAAGGGCGTTAAACATTACTTGCGAGATGGAACTGTTTTTAAGGGCAATACTCATAGGATGCCGAACGGTCAGATCCATTCTGGCAAGACGCATGGTAAAACAAGCAAACGCCTATATCACTTTGCACAGCTAAGTATGACAGCCAAGAAGAAGGCTAGAAAGAGAAAATAGTGCCAAGAGGACGCTCCAAGAAACGTAAATCAACTGTCAACGCAGCAGGGAACTATACAAAGCCCAAAATGCGGAAACAAATGTTTTACGCTATCAAACGTGGATCAAAAGGCGGTCGCGCAGGACAATGGAGTGCTAGGAAAGCTCAAATGTTGGCTCGGCGGTATAAAGCAGCAGGAGGAGGGTACAGATAGATGGCTCTCAAGAAGTCGCAAATATCGCTAAGAAAATGGACAGGCCAGAAATGGGATTACACAGGCAAAAAAAAGAAAAGCCGTTACTTACCAAAGGCTGTAAGAGATAGCTTAACTCCTGCACAGAAGGCAGCAGGATCAAGAGCAAAGAACAAAGCTACGAAGGCAGGAAAGCAATCGGCTAGATATACAAAGGCTGAACGCAGAGCATTAAGGCGGCTTAGATGAGAAAGCGAGATCCAAGAATTAAGAGACTTGGTGTTGCAGGATACAATAAGCCAAAGAGAACGCCAAACCATCCGACAAAAAGCCATGTTGTTTTAGCGAAGGTCGGTGATAAGGTTAAAACTATTAGGTTTGGTCAGCAGGGTGTTAGAGGCGCAGGAAAAAACCCTCGAACTGCTGAACAGAAAGCTAGGAGAAAGTCTTTCTTAGCTAGACATAGAAAGAATATCCAGAAAGGTCGAATGAGTGCGGCTTTTTGGGCTGCAAAGGTTAAATGGTGATAAAATGAATCTTATTAAAATAAAACACGAAGGCTCAAAAGATGGATGGGCGCTAGTCAACGAGGCAGATTTTGACAGCAAGAAACACGAACGCTTTGAGGGAGAACCAAAAAGAGCGAGGAATAAAAAGGGTCAACTCATAGCAGATGATCCAAAGACTGAAGTAAACGAAGCGTGGGAAGGCGGCAAAGCCCCTAAAAAGCCTGCGAAAAAGAAAGCGTCTACTAAGAAAGGTTAAGATATGGCGATAGTGACAACAGTAGGCAGTGCCTCAGCAAATAGCTATATCACTGGAACTGAATATGAGGCTTTTTGGACAGAAAGAAACGTAACTATTTCTGGTAGTAACGCTGCAAAAGAAGCTGAACTTGTAAAAGCGGCTGATTACATTAACAGAAGCTATACTTTCGTTGGTGAGCAACAGCATCGCTATCAGGCGATGGCTTGGCCTCGTTTGACAGGCATCATTCTTGTTAAAGATTTTCCGATAGATCCTGATACTATTCCACAGGATATTAAGGACGCTCAAGCAGAGTTAGCCTATATTATTAATCAGGGAACAAACGTATTTGCTACGGTTGAGGGTGGCGCAAAGGTTCGAGAGAAGAACAAAGCAGGGCCAGTAGAAACAGAGGTCGAGTTTACTAACTTTAGAGAAACGCCTCGATTTGTAGCGATTGAGGGATTAATTTCGCCATATACTATTTACGGTGGCGCTCAACTGAAAATGGTGCGTGGATGAGTACAACAGTCACAGCAATCGCAGATGCAGCATTTGATGCCGTTAAATTAGCGGTAACGGATGTTATTTTTGATGCGACAGTGACTTACGAAACGCAGGGAACTTATGATCCCTCAACTGGTACTTATCCAGTTACAACAACAACTCTCACAGGCAGAGCGTTATTTGATACCGATACTCCTGCCAGAGATATATTTCCTGATGCTATTATCGGGTCTAATCGTCAGCTAGTTTTGTTCGAGGGTTTTACTGAGATTATCAAAGAGGGATATAAGCTAACTATCTCATCTGTTGATTATGAGGTAAAAGCAGCGCAAAAGATTGTTGGATCTAACTCTGTTCAATATGGAGTGGTGTTGCAGAAATGAGTTATAAGAATTTTGAGATCAAGCTAAACAAAGAGCTAGTCGATACGGATGAAAAGATCGAGGACGTTATCTCATTGATTGCAATGGATAGTTTGCGAGGCATTGTGAAAAAGTCACCTGTCGATACTGGTCGATTTAGAGGTAACTGGATCGTCAGCAAGAACAGAATGAACCCTGCAAAAGTTAATACAGTCGATAAAACAGGAACATCATCGATTGCTAAAGGTACACAGACGATAGAGACTTTTGAGTATAAGAAAGATAAAGCAATAATTATTCAGAATAATCTGCCTTACGCAAATAGATTAGAAAATGGATGGTCTAAGCAAGCTCCGAAAGGTATGGTTGCACTAACTTTAGCCGAGATGCGAACCAAATATAGGAACGTATTGATATGACTTATGCATTAGAGCGCAGAGCGATTGAGACATATTTAAATACTCAATGGTCAGGCACGACTCCTATAGGTTTCGATGGGCATGAGTTTAGCCCTTCTTTTAATAGTATTCGAGTTTCAATAGAAAATGGTTTAACTCTGCAAGGATCTATAGGTGCAAACACGAACAGAATAGATTATAGTGGCATTGTGACTATTCAGATCTTTACTGAAAACGGAAAAGGGTCTGCGACTTGGAGAGGTTACGCAGAAACATTAGACGGTATTTTCTTTGATAAAAGGATTGATAATACGGGTGCAGCAGCGACTACAAACGAATTTATCAGATTTTCACCAGATCAACAGCACCCCTATATATCTGGCGAGGTTTCTGATATACCATTTCATATTGCAACATTTGTCGCGCCTTTCGTGCGATATGAGTTTAAATAAGGAGGCCACAACATGACTGGCATTGCATCAAATCAGCTACGGAGTGCGTTTGTGGCTGAATCCACAGCAGGGACAACTCCCTCATCTCCATCGTTCACAACGAGCGATGTTCCAATAAATATGACTGCTGCTCCCAATATAGTCGAGCATCGATCACTCGCAGCAAAAGGCGAAGCTGTAGAAACAGCTATCGCAGGAATTGACGTAACTGGTAATATGTCAGGCACGTTGGTTTATGGCGCTTACGATCCATTTTTGGAGAGTTTGCTTCAAGGGGCTTACTCAACAAACGTATTAAAAAGCGCAAAGACAACCAAATCTTTCACTGTCGAAAACGCAATTAGCGCAGGAGTTGGCGGTACGCTAACAATGATGCGTTACACTGGTGTCGAGGCATCTGGTGGATCGATAACGCTTGCTTCTAATGCAGAGATAGGGTTTTCATTTGATCTAACTGGTATGGGTTCGCTTGATACGACTACATCAGCAATCGGTAGCTCATCATATACAGATCAAACCGAAAGAGCGCCTTTAACATCTGGCGTTGATGTCGGAACGATAGCATTTGCAGGGTACACACTAGACGCTTTCGAAAGTGCTACGATAAACTTTAACTATGAGGGCAGAGAAGCGCAGACAGTGCTAGGAAGCTCTTTTACTAAGGATGGCATCACAAAAGGGGCTTTGCTTCCTGAGATAACCGCTAGAGTTCATGTCGATACTAACTTCTCGGCGCTTTACAATGCGGCAAGAGACACAAATCACTCACTCTTTGCAGTCACTTTTCCACTTGGATCAGTATCGGGTAAAAAATACACCCTGTTATTTCCTAAGTGTAAATTTGTGGGAGCTAATATTGATTTCACTGGCACTAATGCAATGCAGGACGTTACGATCCGAGCAATGTATGACGAAGCCTCAGAGGATGCGTCAGTAAAACTAACGAGAGCAGTTTCATGATTGCAGTTCGTAAATTTTATGCAACAGTTAACGGTAAAGAAAAAACTTTTTACGTTGGCGATCAAATCGATGCTAAGACTGTTAAAGAGTTAGGGTTAGCCGACAAGCCCGAACTAGCCAAGGAATCTAAGGCTAAGAAAACACAAGAATAGACGTCTATAGTGGGGTGGGTTGTCGGTATTCCCACCCCACATCAAAAACCGACAAAGGAGACACCGATGCTTAAACTAAAGAAACCTCAATTATCAGATATGGTTTTTGAGAGTAATTTTTCACCAGATATGGACTTTCTAGCTGATAAAGGAAAAACATATATTTCAATCAAATGCAGAGCAGGAGGTTGGGCAAACCCTGATTTAACGGTCAAGCGTGAACAGGTGGTTTTATATCAGGAAATGCAAACCCTCAGAGCGTCAAAAATGATGGATGATGAGGATAAGTATACAAAGTTTAAATCGAAATCAGAAAAGGAAGTTGGCAAGAAGCTATTTGAAGCTCTATACGATACTTGTGTTGTTTCGTGGGAGACTAATATACAAAACGATGGCACTAAAATGATATGTGATAAGGATCATTTTCTTGCGCTTGCCGATGCTAAAATAAACGAACTATCCAAGTTTTTTATGGATTGGGCGAAGTACGTTGATGAATTAGGTAATTTTAGACAGGAAGTAGAAGAGGAAACGGTAAAAAACTAATCGAGGCGCTTCTATGGTCTTTTAAGTACTCTGCAAGAGATGAGGCTTACTTGACGGCAAAGGGCGCAGTAGAGATGAGAGACAAACCTACTCCTCAAAATATGGTCTATTGGATAGGATATAACGATTTGAGACAAGGACGACAAATAGGATATTCTGGCTTTTCCCCTATACCGTTTAGTGAAATTATGTCATATTGCTCTCATATTGGTCTTGATGATCCTATTGAACGCCAGAGTTTTGCTCGTTGCATGATGGCCTTAGATATTACGGAGCGTAATTATTATGACAACATTAAGTCTTAATATCGATGCCAGAGGCGCTCAGAAGGGCGCTAAAGATTTTAAACGAGCTACCGATCAAGTTAAAACGTCTGCAATGCAAGCAGATAGCGCTGTTGAGCAGATGGGTGCGAGCATCGCTACAACTGGCAGGGGAATGTCAGGGCGATCAACATTTATATTTCAAAACACTGCTAACCAGTTAGGCGACATCGCTGTTCAAGCCTCGATGGGCGCTAATATGTTTAGAGTTCTAGGTATGCAGTTACCTCAAATCGCAGGAGGCTTTGCGCTTCTTGGCGGTGCGGTTGGTGTTGTTGCTCCTATACTTGGTGTTATTGCAGCGATTGGTTTTCCGATTATTGCTACTTTGACATCTATGAATAAAGAGACAGAGGAGCTTGGAGATAATTTTGATCAGGTATCGGATGCCATAACTCGTTTTAGAGGGCTTAACACACTCATAGACGAAGAGTTCGCAGAGCCATTTCGAAAGGCTAATGAAGCTGTTTTCATATATATCGACTCTATGAGGCGAGCCGCTCAAGAAGAAATCCAAAGAGGGTTGCAAAAAGAACTAGCAGGATTTTTAACGCCTATTCTTATACAAGAAAATGAATTGAGAGAAAGAGTCAAAGAGTTAAGACAAGAAATCAAAGATACTTTTTTGTTAGACGAAGAGGAAAGAAATCTAGCTGACTTAAATAATGCAATGATGGAAGTGGCTGACGCTACAGAAATTATCAAAAGAAACGATGCAATAGGCGACTTAGTAATTGACGCTTTCCGAGGAGTTAGTAGCACAAGAGATCTGGCTGAGAACTTTGCTGAAGTAAGAAACGAACTTGATAAGATGGGGCCAGAGGCTAAAGAGTTTCTTAAGCAGCTTGACGAAATTTTAGATAAAAGCGGTCTCCATCGTGAAATTATGGCTCTTACAAGAGACACTGTTATAACTATTAAAAAGGAAGAAAAACAAAGGAGTGAGGCTTTAAAAGAGCAAAACAAAGAAGCTCTCGAAAGCACAAGATTCCTAACAAGAGAATTTGAAAGACAACTTAAACACACTCGGATGATGATGAAGCCTCTACAAGATGCCGCTGATATGGTTGGTAATTCATTTGAGCGAGCTTTTATGGACGCTGTTACTGGTACAGCATCGGTCAAAGACGCTTTTAGAACAATGGCAGCAACCATAATAGCAGAGCTTTATCGCATATTTGTCGTCAAAAAGATTACTGGTTTTATATCTAGTTTCATTGCCGATCCTGCTATGTTTGGCGGTTTGGGTGGCGGTGGTTCTTTCACAGGCCCACCACCTTTAAGACCGACTTCATTTGATGGCGGTGGATACACAGGAAACGGCCCTCGAACAGGTGGATTAGATGGTCGAGGCGGCTTTATGGCTATGCTTCACCCAAATGAAACAGTTATCGATCACTCAAGAGGAAACTCTGGCGGTGAGGTCGTAGTAAATCAAACGATTAACGTAAGCACTGGGGTTCAGCAAACCGTCAGAAACGAAATACAAACACTGCTTCCACAGATAGCCGAGGCAAGTAAGGCGGCTGTTTTGGATGCTCGGAGAAGGGGTGGCAGCTTTGCCAATGCGTTCTAAATGGCTATAACTTATCCTTTAACACTACCATCGCACACAGGTATTCGAAACATTACCCTCAGAGCAGTTAATACTGTCGGAATGAGTATGTCTCCTTTTACTTATCAGCAACAGGTAGTGGCTCATGCAGGGCAAAGATGGGAAGTAGATGTTACGCTTCCTGCTATGAATAGGGCAGACGCAGAGCAGTGGGTTGCTTTTCTTGTTAGCTTACGAGGTCAGTTAGGAACATTCACGCTTGGCGATCCTGTTGGTGCTTCTCCAAGAGGTTCAGCCGGAGGCACTCCTCTCGTCAACGGAGCAAGTCAGGTAGGTGGCACATTAAACATTGATGGCTGCACAGCCTCGCAAACAGGATGGCTGAAGGCAGGAGATTATATACAGCTAGGATCAGCAGGGAGCGCTACATTGCATAAAGTTCTTGCTGATGCTGATAGTAATGGATCGGGTGAGGTTGCGCTAGATATTTGGCCGTATATACGAACTGCTCCAAGCGATAATGCAACTGTTGTTGTAACTAATACGATTGGACGCTTTCGATTAGCTGATAACGAGCAGAACTGGAGCATCAGAGAAACTGCCCTTTATGGAATAACTTTCGGTGGCGTTGAGGCGGTCTAATGGCAAGAACGATAGTATCAACCATACTAAACGCACTTGATGATGCTGAAGTCTCTCCGTTTTATGCTGTAGAGCTTTTTTTTGATACCGATACTGTTCGCGTTTGGACAGGATACGGAGATATAACTATAACGGTCGCAAATACTCAAACTTACAGCGGTGTCGGTGATCTTTTATCAATATCAGATGTAGAAGAAAGTCAGGATATAAGCGCAAAAGGAATTAATCTTACTTTAAGTGGTATTCCGTCAAATTTATTGACTCATGCGCTAAACACTCCTTATCAGGGCAGACTTTGTAATGTTCATTTTGGCTTTATAGATTGGTCAAGTCCTGCAAATCAGAATGGGATGTTAGTTTTCACTGGTTATATGGACACGATGGTTATTGATGAAGGGGCAGAAACATCAACTATAGTGACATCTGTTGAGAGTAGATTAATTGATTTAGAACGTCCTAGAAATCGCAGATATACAGCGCAAAATCAAAAACAAAGGCATTCTGGAGACTTAGCATTTGATTTTGTGGAAAGCCTACAAAACCAGAGATTGCAATGGGGTGGCGGTGGCTGATGCGTGTTCCAAATTGGGATATTAAGTTAGCTGAATATGTCAACAGCTTGCAAGATTATCCTTTTATATGGGGCGAAAACGATTGTCTTACTTTTGTTAATAAATGTGCAGAAGTTATAAGAGGACAGAGTTTTGCAGATGATTGGCTTGGTGATTACACAACAGCAACAGGTGCATTTCGCAAATATAGAAAACTTCTATATACTCAAGAATATGACACAGTTATCGATATGCTAGACGATAGATTGGACAGATTCACAGGTAGATTTCCACCAAGAGGGTCTATAGTCGGTCGTCCAGTAGATCAAACTATCGGAATCATGCCTGTTTTGCTTGGAGTGGTTACGAGCGATTTAGCGGCTTTCTTAGGGGATGATGGCATGATATTCTCTACCTTAGACGAGAATGATTTGTTTTGGAGCGTTGAATAATGGTTCAGCTATTTACATATGTTGCAGGAGCCATATTAGGAACGGCAGCCGGAACTATTGGCGCAACGGCAATTCTTGGAACAACTGTTTCAGTGGTTGTCGGATATGCAGCCGCTACTATTGTCACTTCATATGCTATCAATGCTCTTACTAAAAAGGCACAAAAGAAGGCACAAGCCGCAGCCGCATCGGTACAAGCAGCCCAAAAGGGTTATGGAACAAACGTCAACGCTGTCGCTCCTGCTTCAGATCATGCGATTATATACGGTCAACAGCGTGTCGGTGGTGTTATCTTTTATCGTTCTATAACAGACGATCAGAAATATCTGCACACATTACTCGCTTTGGCAGGGCATGAATGTGAAGAGATTGGCACAATATACGCTGATAATGTTGCTTTGACGTTAGACGGAAATGGATTTGTTACTAACGATGCTTTTCAAATCAAAGATGCTGCTGGCAGCGTAGTTAATTCAGCATTACGAATAAACAAGCATTTAGGAACGAATAATCAAGCGGCTGATGCTGATTTGGTGGCTGAAGATACGGCATGGACGAGCGATCATAGAGCAAGAGGCGTTGCTTATATTTATATCAGGGCTGAATTTGACACGACTGTATTTCCTCAAGGATTGCCAATATTCAGCGCCATCGTAAAAGGTAAGAAAGTATATGATCCAAGAACAACATCAACAGCGTGGTCTGCTAATGCTGCTTTGTGTTTAAGAGATTATTTAATTTCAGATTATGGTCTTGGCGTTAGTGAAGCAACAGAAATAAATAATACTATATTTAATGCAGCGGCAAATGTATGTGATGAGAATGTAACTTTGTCGGGTGGCGGCACAGAAAAACGATATACTGTTAATGGTTCGTTTGTCACTTCTTTACCGCCTGATGATGTCATAACCGATCTCGTGGCATCGATGGCAGGAACAATATTTTGGAGTCAAGGTCAGTGGGGTGTGAAAGCAGGGGAATTTACGTCATCTGTATTAGCACTCGATGAGGACGATTTAAGAAGTAACTTACAAGTAAATACTCGGAATAGTCGCAGAGATAATTTTAACGCAGTTTCAGGTATGTTTGCAGGGGCAGAGACAGAATATCAGCCGACAGACTATCCACCAATTACATCAAGCGTCTTTGAAACTGTTGATGGCGGTGAGAGGGTTATACAGGACATTCCTTTGCCATTTACTAACACTTCATCGATGGCGCAAAGAATTGCAAAGATTGCTTTGTATAAAAACCGTGAACAGCTAACCTTATCTGGTACGTTTTCACTCAGAGCATTACAGCTTCAAATTGGTGATGTTATTAGTCTGACAAATACAAGGCTTGGATTTAGCAGTAAAACATTTGAGGTTGCTGATTGGCGGTTAGGAATTAGTCAGGATAAAGCGTTAGAGGTCACTATGACTCTGCGTGAAATAAGTTCAGCCGTTTACGATTGGAACGCAGAAGAAACAGCATTTGATTTAAATGCAACAACCCTTCCTAGTGCAACTCAAGTTCCTACTGTTGGACTTGGTGTTGATTTTGACTTGCGTGTAGTTAATCAAGCAGCGGTTGGTGTTCTTATTATAGACGTAACTGCTAACGAGCCTTTTGCGGTAGAATTTGAAGCTCAATATAAAAGAACAAGCGATACTAATTATATTTCCGTAGGTAAGCAAAGAAATGGTTTATTTGAGGTAACTGGATTAGGCGATGATCAGTATGATGTAAGAGCTAGAGCTTTTAACTCTTTTGGTGCAGCAGGGCCGTTTACAACAACAGCAGGAAGGCAATTAACAGCCTTTGCAACTCCACCAGATAATGTGACAAACTTCACTGGGAACGTGACAGGTAATTCGTTGAACCTATCTTGGACACCAGTAAGCAATGCCGATTTATCACATTATAAAGTAAGGTTTTCATCAGAAACATCTGGAGCAAGTTATCAAAATGCAGTTGATATAGTTGATAAAGTTGCTCGTCCTGCAAATACGGCTGTTGTTCCTGCTAAAACAGGAACCTACTTTCTTAAAGCAGTAGATAAAATAGGCGGTGTTTCTGCAACGGCTGCAAGTTTTGTTGTCTTAGTTGATCCTAATAATGTTGAAAACTTTAATGCTATTCAGACCATACAAGAAGATCCAGTTTTTGCAGGAACTAGAAGCAATGTTGTTGTGCTAGAGGACAGTGAAGGTGATTATTTGGCTTTGGATACTGTAGATCAATTTGATAGCGCGGCAGGAAACTTTGATGATGCTCTTGGTTTATTTGATGGGTTTTCTGGCACAGTTTCCTCTGGCACATACGATTTTAATACAACAGTAGATTTCGGTGAGGTATATACGAGCAGAATATACCCGAAATTTAAGGTGGATTATTTAGATTATGTTAACGATTTCGACAGTGCCACAGGGCTTTTTGATGCTCGCCTTGGAGATTTTGACGGTGATCCTGCCCAATTTGACGTAACATCAGCTAGATTTGAGTTGCGCCATACTAACGATGATCCATCAGGTTCACCAACTTATACAGCGTATCAGCCTTTTATCGTTGCAGATATAACAGCGAGAGCCATGCAGTTCCGTTGCATATTAGAATGTACGAATGGCGCAGCCTCTCCTGCTATTAGAGAACTTAGGGCTGAAATAGATATGCCAGAGCGAACACAGTCAGAAGTTGATATAACATTCACTGGCACAAAAAGCGTAACTTTCCCGACTAAGTTTAAGGGTGTTCCTGCTATTGGATTGTCCTTGGCAAACTTGGCAGATGGTGAGAGATATGTTATCACAAACAAAACCAGAGCAGGATTTGATATAGAGGTTTTTTCTGGTAGTAGTACAAGCACAAACTCAGTTACACTTGACTATGTGGCTAAAGGATTTGGTAAGGAGATCGTTTAAATGGCACAACATGATATGAATATAGCTAATCAGGGCTTTCCTGCTACGAGGGCGGATTTAAACAATGCCTTGCAAGCATTAGCAACAAATTCATCAGGAACATCTGCACCTAGCACAACATTTGCTAATCAGTGGTGGTACGATACAACAAATAATAAGCTGTATATTCGAAACGAGGCAAATAATGCTTGGATACAAGTTGCAGTTTTAGATCAGACAAATAACGAATGGCAAATAACAACAGGGCAGATTTCAGCGTCCGATGGTGATGGGCTTGTATTTAAAACAGATGATGGCACTACAAGAGTAACGTTATCAGATGGTGGTGATGTTACCTTTGCTGATGGAACAGATGTAATTACTGCTTCAGCCGGAACAGATAACGTCAGAATTGGACAGGGTGCAGGAGATAGTATCGCTTCAGGTGGAGATGATAATGTTGCTATTGGCAAGGATGCAGGAACAGCAATTACCACTGGAGAAAAAAATATAGCTATTGGTTCTAATGCTTTAGATGCAGAAACAGTAGGAAGTCGTTCTGTGGCTATTGGTCACCAAGCACTTACAACACAAAATTTTACTAGTGCTAATAATGTTTATAATGTAGCAATAGGTTTTGATGCAGGTAACTCGATTACCACTGGTAAAAATAATACTATTATTGGTGGTGTAGCAGGTGATGCTTTGAGTACAGGTGGAAATAACGTAGCAGTTGGTACTTCTGCTTTAGGTGCGGCTACCACTTCTAGTGATAATACAGCAATAGGTAATAGCGCAGGGGCAAATATTACAACAGGTGATAGAAATGTTATTGTAGGACGACAGGCGGGTGATGCTCTAACTGAAGGTGCTAGAAATGTTTCTATAGGATATCATTCTTTAAGTACTGATATTTTAGGAAGTAAATCAGTAGCAGTAGGTTATCAATCACTTAGATTGCAAAACCCTGCTAGTGCAGCAGATATGCAGAATACTGCAGTTGGTTATAATGCAGGTGCATCCCTTACAACAGGTCAATTTAACACTTTTATCGGTAGTGAGGTAGGTGATGCAAATACTACTGCTTCAGGTAACTCGGCACTTGGATATGCAGCATTATCAGGAACCACAACGGGTGAATTTAATACTGCTATAGGCCGTGAGGCTATGGAAGCAAACACTGAAGGTAGCAATAATACAGCCTTGGGATTTCGAGCATTAGAAGCAGACACAAAAGGGAGTCATAACGTTGCGGTAGGTAGACAGGCATTAAAAGTACAAAACTTTACAAGTGCAACAGACGGTCACAATACTGCTGTTGGTAATAATGCAGGGATGGCAGTTACAACTGGTAGGGGTAATACTTTAATCGGCTCAAACGCAGGGAACGGTTTAACTGATGGAAATGATAATGTTCTTATAGGATACGATGTTGACCATTCCTCTGTTGGTGGAAGTAACGCTATTGTAATAGGTCAAGGCATCACAGCACCTAATAACGATTTTGCATTTGGTAAACCATCCAATGTTGTAAGTAATGATTTTGACGCAGATGCTAACTGGTCAAGGTCTTCAGATGAAAGACTCAAGAAAAACATTACGGATCAAAAACTAGGTCTAGCCTTTATAAACGATTTAAGAACAGTTAAATATAATTGGAAGCCTAATGATGAATTAGATGCCTCTGACGCTCAACTAGCACATCTTCGAAGAGAAGATGATGATGGTAATATTATCAATGATATGAACACAGAAGCAACAATGCATAACTTTATCGCTCAAGAGGTAAAGGCCGCATTAGATACGGCAGGAGTCTCAGATTTTAGTGGCTGGAGTGAAGACGAGCATGGAGTTCAACAGGTATCGAGGGAGATGTTTGTTATACCTTTGGTTAAAGCTGTGCAAGAACTGTCGGCAAAAGTAGATGCACTTGAAACAGAAAACACAAATATCAAAGCTAGACTAGACGCACTGGAGGCAGGATAATGACTGATATACCAACCTCAGAACAAATTGCACAGAACTACACAGCAATGGGACACTCTGTTAATCTGCTTAACGCAGGAAAACCTGATGACATGGAAGCAGACGAATGGACTGCTATGAAGTCACGAAATGTCGAACACTTGCAACTAATGGTAGCGAAAGACTACTGGACTATAGAAGATATGACGGCTGTAAATAAAGCAATCAAGGATAATTCATAACTATGAACAAACGCAGTGCAGCATCAGCTCATTCTAGGATCGATAGCTTGGAAAAGCAGTTAGTCCAACTGCAAACGACTGTCGATATTCAAATGCGTGATCTATTCAATAGGGTGAAAAGATTGGAATATATGTATCTTGCAAGTTCTGGTTTTATTATTGCTCTATTGTTAAGGATAACAGTGGTGGGGTGATGTCATGGATCTGCCTAAAGTAAATATTTTAACCGCAGGAACGGCTATTATAGCCATAGTCAGCACTATTGGCGGTGGTATATGGTATGCAAGTTCTCAAGCATCTGTAATTCAAGGATTACAATCTGAAGTGGAAAAGTTGACCATTCAGAACAATCAAGCTGACCGCACCAATTTAATCAGAGATGTAGAAGAAAATGCTGAACGAATAACGGAAATCATTGATTATATCTCCCTTGTGGAAGAGGACGGTGGCGAAACTATTGACGAGATTTATGAGGAGTTTGAAGAAGTATACGAAACGCAAGAAGGATTTATTCTACAGTTCAATCAGATCGTAAAATTGCAAGCTAGAGTTAAAACTTTAGAAAACACATTAGAATTTTTAGCAAGACGCCCTTCATTATCTGATGGGAGATAAAAAATCGATCCTATTAGTTTATTATCGTCAATCAAATTAGGCGTTACGGCAGGCAAGTCTTTAGCTTCTCTCAGCAAAGAAATCGGTAATTTTTTCGATGCTACTGATAACGCAAAAAAGCGATTACAAAAGAAGGGTGTCACTACTAAGGACGTCAAAAGTGAGGCTTACTCAAGGTGGGCGGCAGAGATCCAAGCCGCAGAAGCTGAACAGCAACTTAAAGAGTGGGTTTGTGATGTAAGGCAATCAGGGTTAGGCCCTTCTCATTGGAACACTTTATTGAAGATCCGAAGGGAAGTTTTAGCAGAAAAGCGCGAAGCAGAGCGTCTAGCGAAGCGTGAGGCACAGGAAAGGGCTGATTTGGCACTTACTACCGCTTCAATCATTTTGCTTCTCACAGCGGCTTTTATTGGCTCGACTTGGTATCTGCATCATATGGGGTGGATCGATGTCAGGGATTATTTCCGATGATTTACGTTCTAATATTTTTACACTTTGTTAATACCGATCACTTAAAATATTATCAGATAAAATCATTTAGCGATAAAGAGGCTTGTGAACTAGAGCGAGAGAAAAGCAGGGTTTTGATTATGCACTCAAGTCAAGAAGTGGTTTGCCTTGAAATTATTAGAGATTAAACATGGAGTGTATGCTGTATATACAGACGATTATAAAAAGGTTATTATCATTACTAGAGATTTAAATATCGCAAGGAGATACGCATCCGATGACTGAGTTTGAGAAACTGGACACCGATAAAAATGGCTCTTTGGATAAAGATGAATTTAGAGCGTTGGAGATCGAAGATAAAAAACTTATCATGTACGACAACGATGCTAAACGCAATCTGGAGAGAAAACTCGTAACAATGTCGGCCTTTGGTTTAATTTTGTATCCTTTAGTAATTATATTGGCTTCATGGTTAGGATTAGATCAGGCAGCGAGTTTAGTTACAGACGTTGCAAGCGTGTTTGTTGTGGCTAGTAGCGGTATAATTGTCGGATATATGGGTGTAAATGCAATCAGGGAGAAAAATCAATGATACAAGGTTTAATCGGCCCTATAGCTTCACTCGCAGGATCTTGGCTCGATGCAAAGACAACCAAGCAAGCAGCCGAGGCAAAACTAAAGCTAACTGAGGCAGAAGCGAAGAGTAAAATACTTCTTTCCGAGAAAACGAGCGTTCACGATTGGGAGCGCATCATGGCGCAGGGAACGCAGAATTCATGGAAAGACGAATACCTCGTTGGACTGTTCAGTATTCCATTAATTTTAGTATTCACAGGTGAAAAAGGTCGTGAGATCGTTGCAGAGGGCTTTGTGGCGTTGGAATCCATGCCTGAGTGGTATCAATACACTTTAGGCGTTATCGTAGCCAGTAGCTTCGCTGTGCGTTCTGCTACTAAATTCTTTAGGAGATAAATATGAGAGATATTGATGAAATAATTATACACGCAACTGCAACCAATCCGAGTTGGATGGCAGATAGACCTGTCGAGGATGTAGTCACAGAGATCCGTAGATGGCACGTAGAGGAACGAAAGTGGTCTGATATAGGTTACCATGCTGTAATACACAGAGATGGCTCTGTGGGCTTTGGACGGCCTGTGGAGAAGTCTGGCGCTCATGTGGGTGGTAGAAACAAGACAACAATCGGTGTTAGCCTTGTCGGTGGTCGAGGTGGCGTTGCTGATGGAGAGTTCTCTGATAACTTTAGCCCAGAGCAGGAATCGGCACTCAGAAAACTGATTGATGATTATAAGGCTCAGTTTCCTAGCATCAAAGCAGTGACAGGTCATAATGAGTATGCGTCAAAAGCCTGCCCCTGCTTTTCTGTTCGTGCTTGGCTCTAGTGTAGAGACAATATTTCGTTAACGATCTTTCGATCATATTCGCACTGGTCGATGGCTTGCTGCAACATTGTGCAAACTGCTTTCGGGTCAGCGATGATATGATTTTTGTCAAAGTCGTGAGTAAAACGCTCTTTTATATGTTCTATTGCACGTTTTTTATCTGCGATCAGACCGTCAGCATAGGCATTAAAAAAGGTTTTAAGTAACTCAATATCCTCTCTTTTTATTTTGCCACCAGTAAAACTTCTGTAAGGTTTTATTATTTCGTGGTCAGTTTCTACTGATACCCAACGATCCCAAGCTCGTTTAAAAGCCTTGTTCACTGTGTTTTCTAGCGAATAGCTGACTTGTGTTCTTTCTTTAATTTTTACGTCTGGACTTGTTTCATATAAACCATTTAACATTTTTTTTCCTTTTGTTTTTAATCTATAATTTATTTATACCACATGATTCGTTGAATTTGCCTAGTCGCGCCAAAAAAAATCATAAGTTATTGATCTCCAAATAAACTTTACCAAGGTCTTAGTTTGGGTTTCACGCTTCTGGAAGCCACCTCGCTGACCTCACAATGACCTGATATTGCATTAAGCTGATCGTAAAGCGTGCCGTTTTTTGTAAGTATACTCCAACATTTTTCCTCACTTGGAAACCAAATGCTGAACTGCATTTCATGTTCAAGTATCGGATAAACGATAGTCAAAAGCGTCCAGTAATCCATCAGACTTGATTCCTGCTATATTCAAGTCCTTTAACCCTTTTGTTTTTGCTCGGTATCAAATCAACTTTTTCTCTCGGTAGTTTATAGCGGTAGATCGTATCTTGGACTGTCGCTAGCTGTAAATCTAATATGTCGGCTATTTGAATAGGTTTTAATTTATGATGTATCATCTTGTTAATCATTCTAACGCGAGGAGTGGCTTGTATGGAGTCTTTGCGCCTGTGTTTGTTTGACTCCTCCTTATTCCTTTGAACCGCTATCGAAGAGTCTAATATCTTGTTCTCCTTCGATTTAGCATTTAGCTTTTTGTGGCCTTTAGTAAGCTCAACCATCAATGCGCCAACTTCTTTCTCTGTTGGCCTTCGTCCTAGAACCTTGGTTAGTGTTAAAACATGATTAACGCTCATACTTTCACTCCTCTTTCCCTTAGTTTCCTATTGAAGTCTTTCAGTTCTCTTTCTGCGTAATAGTATTCTTGATTAGCACCTTTCTTAGCGTCAGCCAAATATCGTTCTTGGCTTTTTCGATCTAGCTGTTGAATCAGTCTTCTTCTTTCCTTTATCTCGAAGGGTGTTAGTTGCTCGTTGCCCATTTTGATTATCCTTCTTTTTGTTTTCATACTGACAAGCATGGCGCATAGTCGCGCAGCCGTAACAGTCACAATCTGGATTTAAATAATCTTCTTCGTAATATGGATTTTCCCAAGGTTTCATTGCATCACCATAAAGCTGTCTATGTTTAAAGCTGCTATAATCATAATTATAATCATACCCACAAAAATTATTTTATCCTGCCAATCAATCATAAGTTTCTCTCCTTCCATTGATCGTATTCGAAATCAAAGTCGCTGACCTCGGCTAAGTATAATGCCTCATCGATGTCGCACTCGTGATGCTTGTCGATGTGCTTTGCTAGTCTTTCACTTAACTCTCGTTCCTTTTTGGTTTCTGGGTTCGTCCACCAATACTCTTTGTTATCGATACAGTGGTCGCTATCTACATCGGCAGTTACGCAGATCGTTAGCTCAACGCCTTTGATCTCTAATTCTATGTCTGCTTG
>LULO01000146.1_pt1 | contig 23599 bp, 26 predicted proteins | sample 728121 | NCBI WGS metagenome assembly LULO01 (sample SAMN03860287, study PRJNA289734) | marine metagenome | biome: seawater column; feature: ocean; material: water; isolation source: Red Sea water column Station 149 - depth 50m | place: Saudi Arabia: Red Sea | collected 2011-10-15 | depth 50 m | reverse complement strand
GGTTAACATCATTGCGGTTTCTCTCCAGGAATCGGTGTTATTCCGCTCTATGTTTAAATCTGTCTGATATTTGGCTATTATACCGCCTATCACTACGATTAATACTGCATTGATCATTATTTACTCTCCTTTTTTTCTCCGAGGGGTAAGGGTGGGGCGTTGCTATGCGGAGCTACCCCACCCTTTGAGGGAGAAAATTTTATTTTGTTCTTTGATTAATAGTATTGTATTCTTCTTTGGTCATTGCATTAGTAAGTCTTTCTAAATCTTCGTAATTGTCCCAAAATTCATTCCATAAATCACAAAGTCTAGTATTATTGATTTGTGCTAATGGTCTTATGATCTCATTTTGACTAATTACATTATTCCATCTGTCTTGCTCTCTTAAATATGCCCTTCCTTCCTCTTTTGCCTGGGAAAGGGTATTAAATATCCATCCATCACCAAACCCGCTAGGTTCTTTAAAATTTGGCGGCACAATCTCAAATTGTAGATGTCCAATTATATCAAAAGACATTTTTATTTTATAATTTGGCATAGCTTTTATTCTCCTTTGGTTAATTGCTTAATTGCTGTTTAATGGTTTCTAGTTTTTCACCTTCATAGACTTTGTCATGTTTAAACCAATCATGTAACCGATCTATATATTCCAATTCATTTTCAATGATTTCTTCCGAATCCATATTATCAAATAAATATTCGTTGATGATTCCATCTTCACATTTAAATAACATGGCATCTGTATAACCACCCCTTACATCACAACCTCCATGAATTTGTATTAATACATAATCTTCATATTGACCATCTATAAAAAGCCTAATATTTGCGCCTTGTAAAGTTTGAGATAGGTCACTATCATAATTATATGTATTCCATGTATGGATATTATTTGTATCTATAAATTCATATAAATAATCCCAAGCATTTACACCGACTCCATAAGGCTCACAATCTGCCAATTCATCATTTAATTCATTTAGCTTGTTAAATTCCTTTGATACTTCATCTAATTCAAGGTTTGAGCCGTTACCAGCCAAAAAATGAAATACTGATATAGTTCTAAATATTTCATCCGCTTTGCCTTCTTTATTAAAAGCAACTCCAAAAATTTGCTCATCTTCATTGATAAAATCTTCAATGGTTTTGCTTTGGTTTTTTTGCCAATGTCGATTTGAACTACCTCCGCTATCCAAAAAATGCTTTCCTGTATTTTCTGTAAGTTTCTCATATATTAATTGCTGTATGTTATTCATGGTTTTATTTCTCCTTTTTAGAGGGTGAAAAGCAATTCCACCCCCTAACTTTCCTATTAAAAAAGGGTTTATTTATTTTCGTATTGATCCCAAGAATTCATGCCAGTTCTTGCATAAAGAATTGAATCCAATGTTTCTTTATTCCAACCGCATATATTTACAACTAGCTGTATTTCTTGCATGGTTGCAATATTGTATTCGACTAACTTGTCAAAGTATTCGTTTAAATTCATTTTTTCTCCTTGTTAACTGTTTGTATTAGCTCCGCATGAGCTGTCTAATATTACTTACTAATTGTAATGATTCCTAAAGATATATTAAGATATATTAAGATATATTAAGTAAAGATAAGACCGCACCGCGCACCGCACCGCATTATAAATACCTATTTTTATTATACTTACAGCGCATTATATATATAAGAAATCGGCAGTATATATTATAAGGAAGGCAGACAAAACGACGAGCCAAATACATCGGTCAACCACCCCCCCCATACACCGCTCCGACGAACGCACAGGGGGCGTATTATACAACCCAAATAATTTTTTATGCCTAAAAGACTTTTTTCTATGTGTTGATAATGATGGAACTATAAGTGTATGTTTTCGTTATACTTATATGCCGAGAAAGAAGAAGAGTAAGACGGAAGTGATCAAGCAAGCTACAAAAAACGCGCAAGACAATCCTTATTTAAAGACATTTCTTGCTGAATACGAAGAAGAAACAGGCTTAAAAACTCGTTTTACTGCAAAAAAAGACAAATTCTTGACATACTTAGTAGCAAATAATGGTTTTATATCCCATGCTGCTAAAGAAATGGGTTATTTCCCACAATCGGTACGATTCGCAATGAAAGGTGATCCTGCATTTCAGCAGGCAGTCAAAGAAATACAACAAGGATTTTTAACCGATAGATTGGATGAACTCGAAAAACTTTCCTTTACTCAAGCAGGAAAAGCGGGCAATGTAACCGAGCGTATCTTTCAGCTCAAAGCACACGACCCAGGTAAGTATAGAGACAGGACAAATCAACAAAATACACAGGTGAATGTGATGGTTTCTGGCACTTCACCAAAGGATAGGGAAGCAGTATTAAAAAAGATGAAGATAAATTAAGCAGATTGGAACGAGAAGCCATCCGCGACAACATTCACATGACCCCAAAAGATATATTTGAAATATATCTTCGTACTTCTTATGGGTTAACCCCATTTATGGCTAATGAAGCCACACAATTTGCTTTAGATCTCTTCCAATTAGACGATAATGGAAAATTACCACTGGATTGGGAAATGTGGTATAAGGGTCAGGCTTAGTGGAAGTCAATATTTCCTATAGAGATGGGGAAGGAAACGCAACCTCACCTTTAGATCATCAGGAAGAGTATCATTTATTTACAGGTTGGAGCAAACACCAAGTATTAGCTGGATCTTTGGGAACGGGTAAAACAGAAGCTATGTGTATGGAGGCTATCCATCAAAGTGCAGCATTTCAAGGCAATTTAGGGTTAATGGGCAGAAAAGTATTGGATTCGTTCAAGAAATCTACGCTGATCCAGTTGCTCGATCTTGGTCAGGGGTTTATTGACAAACATCGCGCCCAAGACCGAGAAATTATCTTTAAAAACAGGTCTAAAATCGTATATATGGCGTTGGATGACTCCAGAGACTCAATTCAAAGAATAAAATCTATGAATTTAGGGTGGTTTGCATTTGATCAGATTGAAGAGATGACCGAAGCTACCTTTATTGCTGCTGCGGGTCAGATGCGTAGAAAAAACGCGATGCGTTGTTCCTTTCATACTTGCAATCCAGCAGGGCATGACTGGGTATGGAAACGATGGAAGAAAGATAAGGAAAAACAGAATAAAAAGAAGGGTGGCTATAGGTTAATTGAGACTATGACTTGGCAACCAGATGCTCCTCCGCCAAAAACCGACAAGGAAGTACGATTACACTCCGATAATCCGCATTTACCTGCCGATTACATTAATCATTTACTGTCTATGCCAGATCAATGGGTTAACAGGTATGTATATTGCAGTTGGGATGACTTTGCAGGGTTGGTATATCCAGAATTTAAACAGGAGACACATTGTATTAAGTCTTTTGACATTCCAAAGTGGTGGAATCACTATGTAGTCTATGATTATGGGTATCGTAACCCAAGTTCCATACTGTTTGCTGCTACAGATGAAGAAGGCACGATTTATGTGTACGATTTAATCTATGAATCGGAACATACCATAGAAATGTTAGTGCCAAAGGTAGAACGCAGGCTACAACGCGGGGTCAACTATACTTTTTTAGCAGATCCTAGTATTGTACGCACCGAAAGAGATGGCAATAGTGTTGCGGATGAGTGGTATGATTATGGAATTGAATGGGAAAAAGCAAAGAACGATAAGCGTGCTGGATTTGAAAGAGTATCCTCATATTTAAAGCTAGATGAGAATATGCGCTCTAAGTTATTGTTTTTTAATAAATTAAATATGAAACCTTTGCTCGAAGAAATCGTTGATTATAAGTGGAAGGAACTTAAACACGGATTTGAAAATAAAAACTTACCAGAAGAACCCGTTAAAAAGAACGATCACGCAATGGACTGTCTTAGGTATCTCGTACATTATGTCGAAGATAGCTTTTCTCCCCACGAACCTAGTGATGACTATGGCTTGTGGGGTTTTTCACAAAATAAACGAACAAGTTGGATGAGTGCATGAATTTACACGAAATACATGAAGTTTTTGAAGCCATGCTTGAGAATGATTCTCACTGGATGGATGCAGCCGAAGAATCGGCTCGATTTTACACAGGAAGTTTTGGCACTGGTCAATGGGAAGAGGCAGATCTGCAAACATTACGCGCAGAAGGTAGACCGCCATTACAGTTAAATATTATTCTACCAAAGGTCAATTTAGTGACTGGAGTAGAAAGACAGGGTAGATCTTCATGGAAGGCGCGCCCTGTAGAGTCTGATGATGAGAATGAAGCTATGCTCACGACTGCTCTTTTATATCATTTGGACAGAAATCGCAAATTACAGAGCTTATTCAGTCGCGTATTTAAGGATGGTGTGATTACAGGAAGAGGGTGGATTGATGTATGTGTAGAACCAGGGAAATATTATGATGGTGAGTTAACGATAAAGAGAGAGTCGTGGGCAAATGTTCATATAGATCCTGAATGTAGAACTCCAGATACCAAAGATTGGAATTATTTAGCGCGTACTAAGTACCTAACTTTAAATCAGTTACGCTCTATGTACCCTGATGTAGTAGGGGAAATGGAAACGGTAGAGAGTTTTATGGACTTACCTGCCGAAATCGGACATGAAATTGGTAGTTATTACCGAAATGCTGAACCGATTAACCCTGCATATCACCTTGATCCTGCTCATAGAAAGGTTAGAGTCTTGGAAATGTGGAACAGAGAGTACGAAAAAGAGCATTTTATCATCAATAAAGCCTCTGCAAGAATTTCTCCTAACGGTTTTGAGACAAAAAGAGCAGCAGAAAAGCAAATTAAAGAGTTACAAGCTCTTGAAGAGGCTGCAAATGTACCTATGAAAACAGATTTTGGTGTAATTAGTAGAGTAGTTCCTAAAACCTATGTGACTTTATCGGCTGGGATGCACATTTTACAGGAAAAAAAGAAAAATCCGTATATGCACAACGAATTTCCGTTGATTCCTTACTTTTATCACTTTGAAGATATGGGCGATTATATTGAAACCTTTGGTATTGTAGAAAATATGAAAGACCCACAGCGTGAAAAAGATAAAAGGCGTTCACAGATGTTGGACATTATCAACCGATCACCTAGAGGTGGCGGTGTATTTTCAGGAAATAAGGTTTCACAGGAAGAAATGAACGAAGCCTCCACAACAGGTAGGTGGATTGGTATTCCTGGCTTTAAGGGGCGAATTACAGACTTTATGCAGCAATGGTCAAACTCTCACCTTTCTATCGTAGGTAGTATTGCTGCTATGGAGCAAAAAGCGGAGTTTGATGCCAAAGAAATTAGTGGTGCTACTGATCCTATGATGGGTATTGCTACATCAACAAAAGAAAGTGGTATTGCTGCTCAGACCAGAATACGACAAGGTATGATGACCTTACAAGAGCAGATGGAAAACTTAGATATGACTAAGACTACTGTTCTGATGCAGGCATTGAAAAATATGCAACAATTTTATACTCCAGATAAAATTAAAAGAATTATTGGTGCAGAAACCGAAAAAGCAGAGTCTCCAGAAGAGTTAGCGGTAATTAATGAGACTATAGCTAGGTTTTTAACCAACTTTGAAAAATTTGAATTTGATATTGTTCTTGATAAGGGCGAGAACTCACCTACAATGAAAGCTGCCAAAGCGCAGCAGGTGGGCGAACTTGTCAGGAATGGATTTTCGAGTTTATTCCCGCTTTATGTAGAGCTTTCCGACATGGATGCAGGAAGGGAAATCCTAGAGAAATTTGAAGAAGAGCGATCCGCACAAATGCAAGCGCAGCAAATGCAGTCTATGATGACTGGTGAGGACAAATCGTGATTCATAACACCCCCGAAATAAAGGACAAGGTACAATGGAAGAGCAAGTAAACTACATTGATGAGGCTAAAGAATTGGATGGCACTGCCACGGATTCTCCAGAATCAAATGTAACAGAGCAAACAGCAGAGACACCTGTTGCAGAACCAAAAAGCTATAAAGTCGGAAACAAGGAATTTTCTTCTGTGGATGAATTGGTAGAATATGCTTCTAATACAGATAAGTCTTATAGGAATCTTCAGGAACTCAATGGCAGGCAGACCAATGAACTTGGTGAACTGCGTAAGTCTCTTGATGAAATCAGGGTAAATACTTCTCCAAAAGAAGTAGAGCCAGAACTACCAGAATATGATCCGTATGATCTGAATTCGATTTTACCGCATATCTCTAAACAAATAGAAAGCAAGTTCGCTGAACAACGCAAAGTACAAGAAAGAGAGATCAATGAGAGTAGAATGAAAAAAGCTCAACAGGATATGATTGATGGTTTTATTAAGTCTCACCCTAATATGTCCAACGAAGAACTCCAAGCTGTTGCAAAATTCGGAGATGAGCGTGGGATCGCACAAATTGAAGATGCGTACACGCTTATGACAATACAACAGGAGAAAAGCAAAGCAAAAACGGAAGGCGTGAAACAAGTCACAGAAAAACTTACCCAAGCAGATGAAGTGCCAACAACACTTTCTAATGCTACTGGTGGGAATAAAACTGCGATTGACTTTGATGCTATCTCTCAGGCAGATTGGAATAAACTACCTGAAGATGTCCGTATGCAGGCTTTGTTGGAATCCTAAATAATATAGGAGTTTATTATGGCTTGGGACTCAGCCTTAAATGTCTCCAGATGGGCGAAGCAACTTGCGTATGAAGTTGGAAAAGAGATTTATTTCTCTAAGTTCATGGGGGACACATTTGAATCAATGATCGTTTCTAAATCTATGCCAGAAGGCAAAGGTAAAGATATGACTTTTGGTTTGGTAGGATACACAGGAACAGCAGTAACTGGTGATAGTGCATTGGAAAGTAATGAACAAACTTTATCTTCCCATGAATTAACTGTTACCACATCACAAAGGCGTTTTGGTGTAATTAATGCAGGTAATTTTGACGATAGTAAAGTGCTTTATAATTATCGTTCAGAAGCTCTTGCTCAGTTAAAAAGACAGTATGCTGAAGATCACGATGCACAAATTTTTAGTGCATTAACTGTTACTTCTGGTGCAGGTGCATTTTTAAGAGCAGATAATTCTGCATCTGTATATGCAGCTTCTGATCCAGAAGGTGATTTAGCTGCTGCTGATTTAGCTACAGCAGAGGACATTTCTAAGCTAAAGAAGATGGCTATGCTTGGTACTACTAAGAGTTACAAGATGAAGCCTATCAGAGTAGACGGAAAAGATCACTATGTTCTTTTAGTGCATCCTGAAGTAGCTTATGATCTTGCCAACGACACTACATGGCTAAATGCTCAGAAAAATGCGAATGTTAGAGGATCTGATAATCCAATCTTTTCTGGTGCTTTAGGTATGTATGATGGTGTAATCGTACATGAGCATGAAGGAATCACTACTGGTGACTTTGGCTCTGGAGATGCAGTCAAAGGCGCAAGAAATTTATTTCTTGGTGCAGGAGCTGCTTGTCATGCCAAAGTGGATGAAATGAGCTGGGTTGAAAAAACCTTTGATTATGGAAACAAACTTGGTATTGCAGCAGGTCAAATCTATGGCGTAGCTAGAAGCGCGTTTAATAGTAAGGACTATGCAGTTATACAGTATCTAACCGCAAGGACTGATCTGTAATCAGTAACTAACTAAGGGGCGGGCATTTTGCTCGCCCCGCCTTAGAGAGATTATGACATTAACTCAAATTAGAACCGAAATAAGAAATATTACTGGCGTAGAAGATACCAGTGTAGTTGCAGATGCTGTATTAACCGATTTGATTAACAAAGCTCAAATTATTTTAGCAGATGAGGCAAATTTGTTTTATGGATACGCAACAAGAAATAGTGTTGCAGGTACTGGAGAATATCAGCTAGTAAATGGAAATGGCAATACAATTAGTTCTTGGACAAAAGTAGAAAATGCAGCTTCCGCAGGCAGTTCCAATCTAGCAAATATGATTCGTATTTACAGAGTGGATTTTGACAGCGATCAAATGACTCGTATTGGTATGGATCAGATTTACAATATTTCCAGTGATGTTGGTGATGTACAAATGCCTTCTGCTTATGGATATTATATTAATGATGTCAACTTAGGAATATTCCCTATTCCTCAAATAGTAAAAGAAATCAAGGTGTATTATTATCATTTACCTACTGCATTAGATGGTGACAATGATGTACCTATGATAGATACTCGTTATCACGAATGTTTAGTGTATTATGGGTCATGGAAAACCGCAGAAAGGCTTAGAGATATGAATATGATTTCCTACTTTAAGAATGAGTGGTTAGAGTGGAAAGAAAAAGTGGTTATGGATCGTCAACGCAGAGCAGGAGAACCCAAGTTCAGTATTAATTATAAGGACTTTTAATGCCAAGATTACGGATTAGGGATTTCTCAGGTGGTTTGGTAACAAATCAATCTGAATTTGACATATCAGAAAATCAATACACTGCTTTTGAAAATGTAATGAATAAAATGCCTGGTCGTTTAGAGAAATTTCTAAATGATTCGGATGCAAGTGGTGGTATTACATCTTTGAATGATATGCAAACAGAACTTGTTTTATATCGTACAGAAAAAGATTTAATGAGCAACTCTAATACTTCTGTATGGTGGGTGGTAGGAAACGGAACTGTACTACGAAGGCAATCTACTTCAGCAGGTACTAGTGGCACATTTACTACGATTACTACAGGTTGGGGTAGTTATCCTTTATATGATTTTTTAGTTCATAATCAGATTTTAAGAATATCAGATGGTACTTTTGCTAACACTACTAAATGGTATGGTCATATTAAAAGAGATATTTTTGGAAAAAATATTGCAATAGGTGATGCAGGAACAGATGCTAGTACCCAAGTTCCAAGATATGCTGTAGTCACTCACAATACCACCATTAATAATTGGTATGTGCAAAATGCTGAATTGGTAGCTCCAACTGTTGTCAAGATGAATATGGCTCACGATGGTTTAATTTCATTGACAGATTGTAGTTATAATAATAGTACCTCTATTGCTACTGAAAATGATACACTTGGTTTGTCTGTTGGCATGGCAGTATCTGGTGATAATATTCCAAGTGGAGCAACTATTACTCAAATTACGGATGATAACAATTTTGTTATTAGTGCTGCAACTACAGGTGGAGTTTCAGATGAAAAAACTTTAACCTTTACTACATTAAGTAGTAATACAGATGTGGGTTTATTTGTCTATGAACCAAGAACAAAGTATTCTGTGACTTCTACTCCTGATACAGAAAGTGACGAACACAATGCTTGGATTAATGCTATGGATAATGAAACATTTGATCCAGCAGATAGATGGGCAGTTACATATCTTTATGACTATGTTCAGGAATCTTCTTTATCGTTAAATCGAAATGGGGAAATAGGGATTACTGGTTTTGAAGTAGAAAAAGGCTCAGAGGAAGAATCAGACAGCACTGGTACTACTTCTGAAGCATTGGATCTTATTGAAGGCGATATAAGTGTATCAGACGGAACATTATTTTCAACCTATACCTATATTAAGATTGATGAAGAAATTATGTTTATTACTGCAATTAGCAGCAATACATTATATGTTAGAAGAGGTCAATTAAAAACACAAGCCCAAGAACACGCAACAGGAGCATCTGTTTTTTACCGTAGTTCTCCGCAAAAGGGTAGAGCTATTAATTTAGTTCTGAATGGTATTACTTCATCTGGTTATCACAATCCAAGAATAACTGGAATCAATATTTATTGGCAGCCTAAAGATGATGTAGATTGGTATTTGGTGGAGACTTTAGATCTAAATAGAGGATATTCTGATAGTCCTCTTGCAAGTGTACCTAACAATGAAGTCAATGGTAGTAATACTTTATTCCCTTTTTATTCATCTAATGTGTACAATGAATACGCTTTGAAGAATTATGGATATTGGCTGCCTTGTCCAAACTCAGTAGCAACAGACGATGTAATAAATGCAGTGGATGGCAGTGGTAATCAATTTACTTTAAACGCAAGCTATTGGAGTGGGCAAACTAATGAATTTAGATCCACCAGTGAGATAAGCGGTATTGCAATTTTGTCTCGTAAAGAAACCAATGATAGCACCAATTTAAAAACTCAGTTTAATAGATTAGGTTCTTTTTTTACTCCCATTTCTTCCGTTACCAGCACTAACTCAAAAATAAATTTTAGAAAATATAATAATATTAATCGTGTAAATAACTATGCTGCTACTACATCCAATGTTATCAAACAAAATCGGATTTCTACACATAGCGTATTAAGCGATAAAGTTACTACATGGTATATACCTTTTGATGGATTAAAATTAGCTACTTATAATTCATTAACTGGTAGAGCTGCAAAAACAAAATTAGCAGCAATTAAGTGGAATACATCTACTGTGGTAAACAACCGTGGATATTATGCAAATATAGATACCGTAGATGAGAATGATCAGATAGCTAGAGAAAAGAACAGAGTATATTTTACTGATCCATATAAGTTAGACGAAGTATTACCTGGAAGATATTTTGATATAGGTAGAAATGATGGTGATAGTATTACCCGCCTTTGTTCTTATCGAGGTAAGTTATTTGTTTTTAAACCAAATCATACCTATGTGTACAATCAAAGACATCAATTAGAAAGAGTATTTCAAGGCGTTGGCGCAGTACATAAGCACGCAGTGATTGAATCACCTCTTGGATTAGTATGTGCTAGTGAAGTAGGTGTATTTAGTGTAACTCCTACACAGTCTAGGGAATTGACATTTAATATTCGATATACTTATCAGGCGTTAACCTTTGATCAGACCGCAGTAGGATACAGTGCTAAAGATAGCGAATTGTATGTTATGTATGATTCAGATGCTTCCTCTATTTATGTAATGAACCTAGATAATGGTAGCTGGGTAAAACGATCTATTGATGCTACGAATATTTATACTAGAAGTAATTATGTATATGGTACAGGTTTACGCGCTCAATTTTTTAATGTTACTTCAGGAGCTTCTACGGTTAGGAGAGTGGGAACTGGATCTCAAAACTCAGACAGTTTTACAGTGACTACTAAAAGGTTTGATTTTGGTGCGCCAGAGCTACAAAAAAGATTTAAAAAAATTAATATAACCTATCAATCCGCATCTGCGCTAACAGTAGAAATTTATGCAGGGGAGGCGGGTACAGGATCATCTGTAACTGAAACATTAACCTTTCCTGTGAAAACCAGTATTGTAAATGTCAGTAAAGCTATGCGTGCAGTAGGAAAGACTTTAGTAGTAAAAATAACCTCTGCTTCTAATGAATTAAAATTAGAATCTATAGACATTGATTATGATGTGTTAGGGAGCAATCCATAATGGCTGATGTAACTCAAGATTTATTGTTTACGGAATTAGATACAAAGCAAGATACTTTGTTGCCATTAAAACATGGATTGTATTCTAGTGGAGAAGGCAATGATGGGGATATGTGTGTATGTATTAATAATGGGAAAAAAATATTTGGGGTTAAGTTTCAAGGAGAGTGGAATTATACTGAGTTAACTTTAGAATCGGAGACATTAGATAAAGGAATTATACATGAAGAGATTAATAATGACTTTGTATCCTTATTAACACGATATTCAAAAAATATTTCAAAAATTTTAAATCGTACCATTCCAAGAACCTTTAATTTTCCATTTTACGCTAGATCTTTTACCGATTCAGGAAGCGGGGATATATATGTTAGTACCGCAGTCATTGTTCCAGGCGTACAAGATCAATCATTAATGGATAAAATTATTAGTGGGACAGCAACTGTTACTTTAGGTAGTGCTAATGCTCATGCGGTTGTTCCATATAAATGTAAATTAAAATCCGTGATTATTACCGCTACTCATCTTTCTTCTGGAGCTGATGATCGCAGCTCAACAAGCATTATAATGGCAGGAAATGCTTATGACACTTCTTTATCCAGTTTAGGCTCAATGAGTCAAACATTATCAGCTACCGTTGTAAGCTCTTATACAAGATATACAAATGAAGATTTTTCTAATATTACTATTCCAAAATTTGGACATTGGACTATGACAGCTACTGTTAGTAATCCTACAAATCGTAAAGTAGCATCATTAAATGGAATTATGATATTTGAAGAAGTATTATGAAACTTAATAAAAATAATAGGTTATATAACAGTATAGAGGTAATCTGATGAGATATACAAAAAAAGCAAGAAAAACAAAATATACAAAGCGCACAACTAGAGTAGACATTATTGATAATACTACAGGGCAGGTAGTTGCTAGTTTTCCTACTACGGGTGGACAAACACGCGAGCAAGGTGTTGGTATCGCACATAGAAATGCAGATGCAGAACTGGCGAGGTTAAATGCTGCTGCTGAAGAAGCTGGTGAAAATTACGGATCAAGAGAAGAAATGCAAGCTGCTGAAAATGAAATAGAGCGCAGAGAAAGATTGGATGAAGATGTTGCTAAATTTGAAGATCGGATTACAGAAGCAGGAAGGTTACGAGAAGAACTTGCTCAGAATGTATCTGCTAGAAGGACAGGACAACTTCTAAGTCAACTTCAAAGATCTATTTTAGGCACTGGCGGTGATGCAGGAATGGTAGAAGCACTTACTCCTCAAATTACTGAACAGTCCAACAGAAACTTGCAAGATTTAATAACAGGTAGTCAAGCACAAACTCAAAGAGATTTAGCGCAATTTGTTCCTACGGAAATTGGAGCAAACTACAATCAAGATAGACTTTCCGATGCGATGAGTCAATTTTTAATGAATGAAGAAACGCAACGCGCTCAGATACAAGCTAGTTTAGATAGTCAACCTGAATGGTGGGAGACTGTTTTAGGTCAAGGAGCGCAATTAGCTGGCAATCTTGCTGTAAAATATGCAACTGGGGGGATGGTATAAATGGCTTTCAAGTTTAAAGTAAAGAAAAGACCAAGCATGGGTCAAGCAGTTGCAAGTGCATTTGCAGCAGGAGCAATACAAGGTGGAGCTACCGCTTTGCAAAATGCTATGAAAGAGAGGGACGAAAGGAAAAATAATAGTACAAAGGAATTAAACTCATTCAATAGTGTTATTTCTGGTTTACCTTCTACTCCAGAAAATCTATCAAAGATCATACCAATTAAAGCAGACATTGCTACAGGTAAAATTACTGCAAGTACTGGTTTAGATATTTTAGGTTATGATTTAGACTATCAAACAGAAAAGCAAAAACAAGCTGATATAAAAGCAAGATCGGAAGCACTAGACCAAATGATTGAATCTGCTGAAAGAGGTGCGATGGCAGCAAGAAAAGATATTGGTTTAGGTACTCAGCCAACTAAAATGGACAAAGATGTAAGGACTAGAGAGGCTCAAAAGCGTTTAGGTTTACGAGGTGAGGCTACTCCACCATCTACTATAGAACAACAACAACTAAAAAACCTGCAAAGATCATTAATAGAACAAGCTAACCTTGCAGGAATGACATTCGATCAGTATTTAGCTAGTAATGTAAATAATGTAGATGTCAAATTATATAAAGAAATGACAGGTACTCAACCTGTTCAAGATGATGGAATGAGATTAACAGATACAGCTCGCAGAGGAAGTAGGTCTATTATGCAACCTCAATTTAATACAACTCAAGCGGAATCAACTTCTCAACCTCAATCATTTGAAGGTACTAGAGCTGTAAATCCAAGTACAGGTGAAGTGTTAATATTACAAAATGGCAAATGGCAAACGGTAGAGTAGGCTTACCACCATTACCAGAGGGTTTTATTGTAGAAAAAACTCCTATGCCACCATTACCACCTGGCTTTGAGTTAGAATCTCCTAAACTAGAAACCGTAAAAGTTGATGATCTTTTTCCAAAAGAAGATCCACCACCTAAAATTGATGATAGTCAACCCTCATTACGAGCTGCCCCAGAACCAACAGTAGGGAAAAAGTTTAAAAACTTTATTCGTAATATTTTTGAGGATAAGACCGAAACCAATGTAAAAGGTCAAATGATATATCAGATTAGTCAGGATACTGGCAGATCACTACGAGATGTAGAAAAGAATTATGATTTACTAATTAGAGATCCAAAGATCACTGGTATCCAACCCGATCCAAGCACTATGGAATCTATTGAAACTGCATTTTCTGCTGCAATACCCATTGCAGCTTTATCCAATCCTTTAACTCTATCTTTAAGTAATAGTGTATTATCAACATCATTAGGTGTAGCTGCATTTATGGCTTTAGATGAAGCAGAAAACGCTATCATTTCTGCTGTAACAGATGAGGAATATGAATTAGGTGGTGGTAAGAATATTTCTGATCTACTTCCAGAAGATGCTACAAGAACATCTAAAGAATTTGTTGAAATATTAGATTTAATCGGAAAGGGTATGATTATTGGTGGTGTTCGTAATCGTACTAAAGGAGCATTTGGTAGACTTTCTGAGCAGGTAACTAAAAAATATATAGATGAATACAAACTACCTCAAGATATTTATATGGATGCAGGCAAGGTAAGATCTGTGTTAAGAGGCGGTAGAAAAGATAGGTTTAGTCCTGAAGAAAAAGACTTACTCTTAGATCTAAACTTATCTGGATCACAGTATAGAAAAGCACTAAGCGATGGTGTAACAATAAGAGTACCCGCAGAAAAAGTAACTAAGTTAGTAGATAGGGCATGGTGGGGAAAGGTGAAAGAAACTTTTGGTAAACCAAAGTCATCAGAAGTGGTTATTCGAGAAAGAGCAGGAGAGTTAACAGAAGCACCAAGAGGTTTACTCACTGAAGGTAGACCTATAACACAGCCGAAAGTAGAGCCTCCTAAAGTCGAAAAACCAAAACTCACACAAAGAGAATCCAAAGAATTATTAGATTTAAAAGCAAATCTTAATACTACCTTTGAAAGACTTGCAGATCCAAACAGAACCAATACTCAGTTATTACAAGATCAGCGTTCAGCACAACGAATGATTAAACTAATACAGGACAAAGAACCAGAATTTCAAGCTCCTGAACTTCCATTTGAATCTGATATAAAAGATGTGGATGCTAGTAGTTTAAGGCAAGCAAATATTGAAGCATCAGAAAGAGTACAGCATTTTAGTGATACGAATGCAGCAAAAGAAAGAGTAGAAGATGTAGAGAGGGTTAGTAGAGCAGAGATCACTCAATTTCTACGAAATGCTTTCGATGTTACCATTCGAGGTAAGGCTACATATAAAATGAAAGGCGTAGCTGGTTTTTTTAGTCCAGTTACAAAGACAGTTAGATCAGCAATAACCGATGATATTTATGTTTTATCACATGAAGTAGCGCACTTTATTGATAATAAGATTTGGGGTAATCAGCCAAAACAAAGACCGCATTTTAGACCCTGGCAAAATGAACTAGGTAAACTGGACTATGACCTTACTAAACAAAGAACCAGTGAGGGTTTTGCAGAGTTTATTAGGCATTTTGTAAGTACAGGGAAAGCAAAAGAATTAGCTCCAACTTTTTATGATTATTTTGTAGGAGATTTTGCTAAAGCTCACCCAAAGATTTATGAAGATATATTAAAATTAAGAGACTTAATGACTCGATATAATAAACAGGGATCTGTTGAAAGAGTTAAGTCTCAAATAAATTTTGATGGTAAACCGCCTAAGATACCAATTAAAGAGAGAATAAGCGATGGAATCACTGCTTTTCGGCAGTTATTTCTTGATGATGTAGCTTTATTAGAATCTATTTTTAAAAAAGAAAATATTAGCGATTTAGCTCCAAGCAAAGATCCAATACAGTTAACAAGGATGTTTAAAGGGAAAGCAAAGTCAAAAGCAGAAAATGCTATTTTGTATAACACTACTGATTATGTAGGTAATATTACAGGAGATGGTTTAGTCACAGTTTTAAAGCCAATAGCAAAAAATAAAACTGAAATAGAAAACTTTTTATCTTACGCGTATGCTAGGAGAGCATTATCCAGACCTGATATAGATGCAGGTATTGAGTTAACGGATGCTCAGTTTGTCTTTGATAAGTTTGATAGCAAGAAGTTTCGTAAAGCAAGTGATGGGTTAAGTGATTGGTCTGATCGTATTTTAGATTATATGGTTGACTCAGGAGGATTAAGTGTTGAAGCTAAAGTAAAAATTAAAGAACTAAACCCTATCTATTTACCTTTATATCGTTTTTTTGCTGACAGAACTGTGCCTAAAATGAAAGGTAAGTCTGTTTCTGGTGGTAAACCAGTAAAGGGTTTAAAAGGTAGTGGTAGACAAATCTTAAATCCGATCGAAAGTATGATTAGATATGTAGAGAATATTTATAATGCTGCTGATAAAACTAGAATTGCAATCGCATTAAGAGATTTATCAGATCAAAATATATTACCTGGAGGTTATATTGAAAAAGTACCACCACCAACCAATGTAAAAACAATGCAATTAAAGACCGTTGTGGATGTGTTAGAAAAAAATGGTTTAGGAGTTTTTAATAGAACAGGTGAAAGCAAGTCAGAATCAGATTTACTAACACTTTTTACAGTAGGTAAGCAGTATTATGGTAAAGAAAATATTATTCCTATCTATGAGGGGGAACAGGTTTCTTTTTATGAGGTTGAGCCTAAATTATATAGTATGTTAAAAGGTTTAGAGACAGAATATTTACCTCCAACTTTAGATTTACTTTTTGGTAAGTCAACCAGAATGTTGAAGTTAGGAGCAACAGGGTTAAATGTTGCATTTTCATGGATTAAAAACCCAATACGGGATCTTTCCACATACTTAGTCAATTCTAAGCAAAAATTTCCTAACCCAGCAGCTCCAACCATTTCATTGTTAGCAGATTTAGGGATTGGATCAAAGCAAAGTAAAGAGGCTGCAAGGCTTTTTAAAGCACAAGGTGGCGGAGGCACTACTTTAATGGGTAGAGATAAACTCACCAATTATAAAAAACGAGTTTCCCAAGTGTTAAATACCGCTCAAGGTGGGGTTAGGGGCAATATTAAAAACATTACTCTTCAACCAGTAAATACTATTCGGAGAATATTAGAGGTTACAGAAAGCGCGCCTAGAATAGCCGAATATGAAAAGAAATTAAAAGACTATGAAAAAGTTTATGGAAAGGGGTCTGCTGATGCGCGAACTAGAGCATTTAATGATGCTTCAGATGTTACTACTAATTTTAGTCGTATGGGTGAAAAAATTGGATTTATTAATCAAATGACTGCTTTTTTTAATGCTCAACTTCAAGGTGGAGATAAGATTTATCGTGAAGCAAAAAACAACCCTATGAGCTTAATTGTAAGAGGTTTAAGTGTTATTACATTTCCTACTATTTATTTCTGGTATCAAAATAAAGATAAAGAGTGGTTTCAAAAACTGCCATCTGATTGGAAGTATAGTCATATATATGTTGACACTGCTGATTTTAGTGATAAAGAAGATATTGTTTCACTCCCTTTACCGCACGAACTCGGCACATTGTTTGGTGGGATAACAATGGCATATTTAGATGAGGAGTATGAAAAAAATCCGCAAGCTACTGATGAAATTGTTTCTCAATTTTTAAAACAAGCAGTCCCTACACCTGTACCAACTATTATTGAGCCTTTTAAGCAAGCATGGGCAAATGAAAAGTGGTATGGTGCGCCTATAGAAACTCGTTCTATGCAGCGTAAAGAAATTCCCGATCGTTATACCGACTATACTCTACCTATTGCTAAAGAATTAAGTCGCTTTATGTATGACCATAAGCCAACAAAGAAGTTTACTGGTATGTTAGGAATACATGATTACCTGTCTCCAGTAATGATTGAAAATTTTGTGAACTCCAGTACAGGAGGTTTAGTTCAAACAATTAATGATGTTGCTACTTTAGGAGAGAAAGAAATAGAATCTAAAGCCGATATTCCAGCAGTAGGTAAGTTATTTTTAAGAAAAGAACTTTATGAAAATAGACCTACACTTGATTTTGATAGATTCAGGCTTTTACAGCAAAAAAAGGTCAGTAAAACCATTACTCCAGAACAACAAATTGAATTGCGTAAACTAGAAGCTGAGTATAAACAGTATCTAAGAAATAAAAAACGCAGAGAATTGCAAAAGGAAATGGAACAAAATACGCCCTAACTCGTTAATATTATTGAACTAACAGCTCGGTCATGCTTACCATAGGCTTAGAGCGTTGCAAACATTAAATAGCGAGGGAAATATGGGTACATTCCGTGATTTTTCAGTACAGAAGGCAGTCACTCCAGGCGCATCTGTTGTCAACATTACCAATAACAATACTACAAACGATGAAAGTCGTGCTGTATATATTGGTGTTTCTGGCAGTTACGACTTTTATGTGAACGGAGCTTGGGTAGCATTTGCAGGATTAAACGCAGGCTCAATCCTACCGATCAGAGCAACAGGCGCAAGACATACTTCAGGTTCATCCGCACCTGATGCAAACGACATTAACTTTATATACTAATGTTAGGATTAGGATTAAGGTTATTTGCAGCTTATAGACAAGTAGCGAATGTTATTGCAACCAATTTATGGAATAATATTATTACACATTGGGAAGATGAAACAGAAAACTGGGAAGATATAGGATAAAGGATTTACAATGGCAACATTAGAAAACAGAAGTCCATCAGAGACTTATAAAGATTTATTACAAGTATCCAATTCAAATAGTGGTATAGATGCTACTGCAAGAGTTGTATCAGATGGAGAAGGTACAGATTCAAAATTATTTTTGGATACAAACAGAGTTGGGGTAGGAATTGCACCAACAGATGGAACTCTTCATGTGCATACTGCTACTGCTGGAAGTGTAACTGCTCCTTCAGTATCGGCTGATTTAATTGTAGAAAATAACGACAATGCTGGTATAACAATTTTAACCCCAGATGATAAATTGGGAACAATCGGTTTTGGTAGTCCTGCGGATTCTATAGCTGGTATGGTTAGATATGATGAAACCAATAAAACTATGATTTTTGGTACAGTTGAAGATACAAGTGCTGGTAATATAAAACTTATTACAGCTAATGAAGTTACTGCAATGACCATAGACTCAAGTCAACACGTTGGAATTGGAGTAATTCCAGATGGAATTTCATTTAGAGTTGAAAAAGAAGTAAATGGAAATTGGGCTGGTTTAATTGGTAATACTCATGCAACAAATGGAAGTGGATTAAAAGTTCAAGCTGGGGATGATGCAGATGTAGATAGCTTTCGAGTTTCTAATGTCAGTAATAGTACACTTTTTAATATTAATGGAGCTGGAAATACTGGTGTTTTAGCTTCAAATCCTGGCGCAGTAACTCCAAATGGTTATGCTGGTGCTAATGGTATGTTTGAAGTAAGGGCTGGAGCAAGTGGTGGTGATGCTGGAGTTTTGATAAGAAGATTTGATAATAGTGGCGATGGTGTATATGGATTAGATTTATGGACAGACACAAATCAAGCATATAATTATATTGACAGTAGAGGGAATTTAGATGGTGCTAATCTTTATATCCGTACTAAAACTGCTGGAACTCCTGTCAATGCAATAGCTATAAAAGGAACAGGAGACATTGATTATGTAGGCGATGCTAATTATAATGGTAGTTACATAGTAAACGAACAAGGCAGACAGAATTTGACAGCCAATTCCATTTCTTCTCCATATTATGCGCTTAATGGTGTAAATGGTTATATAACTATTGCAGACACCGACCAGCTTTCTTTTACAGATGGATCTGTTGATAAACCATTTAGTATATCATCGTGGATTTATCCGACAGATGCAACAAATTGGGTTATCTTTCAAAAAGGTGTCAATTTTTCATCAAGTGAATATGGATTTTATATAAATGCAAATGACCAATTAACTATCCATTGTGTAGATGCTGGTGGTAGTGGCACAGGAGTTATTGGAAGAAAACAAACAGCTACAATAGCTGAAAATAAATGGCATCATGTAGTTGCTACTTATAATGCAAATGGAACAGCGGGTGGATTAAAATTATATTTAAATGGTATTCAAGTTGACGATGCTGATGTAAATGGTAATTCATATACAAAAATGGGGAACAGTTCTGCTGTAGCACAAATAGGATTTAGAGATTCAGATTATTCTAATGGACAGATAGCTTGTGTGCAAGTACATAACCATGAACTCGATTCTACCGAAGTAAAAGAATTATATAGTGGTGCAAGTGTACCTTTTAAATACAAGTTTGGTGGTGAGAAAATACTTGCTTCTTCTAATAGACAACCTTCTGGAAGTGTTGGTGATTGGGTGTTTAACGGAACTGCTGGAGGAAGCATTGCTTGGGATAGCGGATTAAGTGCAATTAAGGTTACTTCTGGTGGTTCTGGAACAGCAAGAGGTCATTTAAATACTACTTATATGCAACCTTTAAAAACAGGGCAAATTATTGAGTTTACTGCTGAAGTATATATTCCTTCAACAAATGGAAGCTGGACAAAAATAGCCATGCAACAGGCTGATTTAGGTGGAGGAAGTTCTACAACAGAGAACACAATAGCAAATGTAAGCACAACAAATGCTTGGCAAAGTATAAAATCAACAATAACAGTCGGAACTGATTTAACAGGTAAAATTGAAGTTGATGGAGATACTGGAAGTGCTGGGCAAATATTTTACTTTAGAAATATATCTGCAACACTTCGAGGTTGTGTAGCTGAATATGATGGTAGTGGAATAGCATCTGATAAATGGTTTGATAAATCTGGCAATGATTTACATGGAACTGTATCTGGTGCAACTGTAGAAAATGCTCCTTCTGGTGATGATGGTTTGGTATATGAGGAAGGTACTTTTACACCTACAGTAAGCGGTGGAATTACATCGGTAGGATATTCTACACAAGTTGGTACATATGTTAGAGTAGGAAATTTAGTAACATTCCAATTTCATGTTGTAGTTAATTCTGGTTCTACAGCAAGTGCAAATTTTGAATTAGCTACTCTTCCTTATACTTCTCGAAATACAACTGGACTTCAAGGAGGTGCATATGTCGTTTTTCAAGATAATTTTGATGAAGATAGTAGTGAACAAGCAAAATTCAAAATTGAACCAAACACTACAAAAATTGAAGTATTTAAAGAAAATGGGGCAAGGTTTCTTGGTTCAAATATGGATAGTGCAAACATAACATTAAGGTTGGTTGGTCAATATTTTGTCTAATTGGATAATTAGATTGGAACAAAAAAGGAGTCAGTAATGGCATTAGAAAAAGTGGTCGAGGTAGACCAAATCGAAGTAAAAGGCGAATACTCAATACAAGTGAGAACAGCCACAAAAGTAATGGATGATGGTAAACAGATTGGTAGTGTAGGCTATCATCGTCATGTAGTTCATCCAGATTCTATTTTGGAAGGACAAGATGCAAAGGTAAAAAAGATTGCTGAAGCATTATGGGGTGATGCAGAAAAAGAAGCATACTATGTTTCTCAAAATGGACATCCAAGTGGTGAACCAGCAGATAGTTGGAGTGAAGCACAGCTACAGACATATTGCAGTAAGCATAGCGTAGCCTGGACAGATGAACACACCAAAGCACAATTATTAACCAAAGCACAAGCAAAGTATGAGGAATTAAATGGCTAATTGGGAAAAATATGCAGATGATAAAGCAAAGTCATTAGGTGGCTTTGAAAAGAAAGAAGAAATCATAAAAGAAGCTGTTGCTGAAGAGAAAGATGAATTTGATGTGGTAATTGTGAAGGCTGAACCAGCAGAGAAAAAAGAATGGGTTGTTTACAAAAAGAAAGTATGGGATTCATCTACAGGCGAAGCATTACCAGATAGTGAACAGGAATATTCCAAGTGGCAAAAAAGAAAGAAGAGCCTAAAGTAAAAATACTCGGTAAAGAGTATACACAAAAAGACATAGATGCTATGTCACCAGAAGCAAAAGCAATGCTTTCACACAGGCAGGATTTACTCAACAAAATTGAAAGAGCAAATTTTAATTTAGTTCAAATGCAATTTGGATTAAGAGCCTTTGAGGATGGATTAAGAGAGCAAGGTTTGGGTGAAGAACCAAGTCAAGAAACAGCGTAACGGGGATTTTATCGTACTCCATGAAAACACCAATACTTCTTATGATATTCCTGTGGTTTACAGGCTGCGGAAATCAAGGATGGATAATAGCAAACATACCTCTCGATCAAGAGCAAAATACGAATACAGTATTCATCGAGATAGTTGATTCGGATAGTGTTGTTCATTGGTATCACGGCAAAGTCTTTGAGCAGTCAAACTACTGCTATAAACATGAAAGTTTTGAGGATATAAAAATACAATAATGGATTTTTTAGCTTTATATGGGGAAGCGGGGATGATAGGCGTTGTGGGAGCAATGTTTGTCTACTTAGTAGTATCTCTTTCTAATAAATCAGCTAAACAGCAAGAAACATTAAAAGAATTAGAAGTTGAAAATAAAGGTCAATCCGAAACATTAGAAAATTTAGAATCTATTTGCCTCAAATTAATTGATAGATGGGGAAAATCTGATGAAAGAATGGATAGAAAATTTGATGATTTAAATAGGCATATCCGAGATTTGGACTCACAAATAAGTCGTGTGGAAGGTAGTTTAAGTCGTATCAATGGTAAACACTAATGGATAGTTTAAAAGTATCTTCTATATCATTCGCTAATTATGGCATATATCTCGCAGAAATAAACCTCATATTACAATGTGTAGTCGCAGTAATGAGTATTGTATATCTTACTTATAAAATCAAAAGAATTAAAAATGACTGAAGCAGAAAAGAAAAAACTAAAACGATTTGGGTTAACCAAACTAAATAGGGTAGAAGCTCTCCTGCTTATTGGTCAGACAAGTTTTTCTGGAGCAAAGGTGGATTAAAGAAAAGACCGCCTAAATCACAAAAGATAGTAAAAGGAATCAGAAGAAGATGAAAGTAAAAGCACCCAAAGGGTATCACTGGATGAAATCTGGCAAAACATACAAGTTAATGAAAAACCCTAAAACTGGTTATAAGAAGCATAAAGGTTCTTCTATGTCAGCAAATTTTGCTATTATGAAAAAACATAAAGGATAAAATCATGCCATATCACAAGAAGAAAAAAATGAAAACCAAGAAGGTTGGAACTACGAAAAAGAAAAAGATGAAAAGGAAATACTAATGTTAGCAAAACTAATCGCAGATGATTTACTGTCAGATGAAAATGGAGCTGAAATTATTGCTGAAATTAATAAAGCAGTTGACATACCTATCATTTCAGAGAATACAGAAAAAAAGATACTTGAAGCTCTTTGGAAAGTAATTAAAGGTGTATTGCTTAAAAAGATTGGCATATAGCGTTGAGATTGTCCTAGTCTGTTAACTAATTTCTTCTTAATGAGGAATTACGCTTTATACGGATTAGGACTCATCGCCATTCTATACTTGGTATACAACCGAGGAACTACTACTAAAAAAATTACTTACAGAGAAGAAACCATAGATTATGTCTATGTACATGAATATAAGGTAACACGATATGCACGCAAGGAAACAGAAACAGATCAGGGAGCTTATAGGGGACACATTGAGGAAAATAAATATGTATTCCCCAGAGGCGGAGAATTTGATATTTGGGACTGGTCTGGTAG
>LULO01000468.1_pt1 | contig 23682 bp, 20 predicted proteins | sample 728121 | NCBI WGS metagenome assembly LULO01 (sample SAMN03860287, study PRJNA289734) | marine metagenome | biome: seawater column; feature: ocean; material: water; isolation source: Red Sea water column Station 149 - depth 50m | place: Saudi Arabia: Red Sea | collected 2011-10-15 | depth 50 m | reverse complement strand
CGGTTCGCCGGCCCGCCCCGGGTACCGACCCCTATGGCCCAAGTGGCCATCAACCAAGAAACCAACCGCGACCGACTCCACGCAGGTTGACAGGTTCCGCCCACGTCAGGGTCTGTCGGCCGGCCGATGAACCTTGCCAGGCCACCACGCGCAACGGCCCGCCACCCCGGAGGGGCAGCGGGCCGTCGTACGCCGGATCAGGCGTCGAGCTCAGGCGTCGAGGCTAGACATTGAGTCTGGGCTCAGAAGGACGCCTCGTCGATCTCCATCAGCGACAGGTCGGTCGCTTCGGCGATCGCGCGCTCGGCGGCGAGCTTGGGCAGCACGTTCTGGGCGAAGAACTGGGCCGCAGCGACCTTGCCCTCGTAGAACGCCTTGTCCTTGCCGCCGCCGTCGGGGCCACCGAGCTTCTCCAAGGCCACCTCGGCGCCGCGGAGCAGCAGCCAGGCGCAGACCACGTCACCGAGCGTCATCAGCAGACGCGAGGTGTTGAGGCCGACCTTGTAGATGTTGCGGATCTCCTCCTGCGCCGACATCAGGTCGTTGATCAGGTGACCGACCATGGCGTTGGCGTCGTCGAGGGCGGTGGCCAGCAGGGCGCGCTCGTTCTTCAGGCGGCCGTTGCCGCCCTCGGCGTCGAGGAAAGCCTGGATCTCGCCGGCCAGGTGGCCCAGCGCCTTGCCCTGGTCCTTGACGATCTTGCGGAAGAAGAAGTCCTGGCCCTGGATCGCGGTGGTGCCCTCGTAGAGGGTGTCGATCTTGGCGTCGCGGACGTACTGCTCGATGGGGTACTCCTGCAGGAAGCCGGAGCCGCCGAAGGTCTGCAGGGACTCGGTGCCCAGCAGGGTCCAGGAGCGCTCGGAGCCGTAGCCCTTCACGATCGGGAGCAGCAGGTCGTTGACGGCCTCGGCCAGCTTGTCCTCCTCGCCGTTGTGCTCGGCGATGGCGACCCGGTCCTGCCAGGACGCGGTGTAGAGGACCAGCGAGCGCATCGCCTCGGCGTAGGCCTTCTGCGTCATCAGCGAGCGGCGCACGTCGGGGTGGTGGGTGATCGTCACGCGGGGGGCGGTCTTGTCACCGGACTGGGTCAGGTCGGCACCCTGGACGCGGGACTTCGCGAACTCCAGCGCGTTGAGGTAGCCGGTCGACAGCGTCGCGATGGCCTTGGTGCCGACCATCATGCGGGCGTTCTCGATGACCTGGAACATCTGGGCGATGCCGTCGTGGACCTCGCCGAGCAGCCAGCCGCGGGCCGGCTCGCCGCCACCGACGGCGGGGTCGCCGAAGGTGACCTCGCAGGTGTTGGAGACCTTGATGCCCATCTTGTGCTCGACGTTGGTGACGTAGGCGCCGTTGCGCTCGCCCAGCTCACCGGTCTCGAGGTCGAAGTGGAACTTCGGGACGATGAAGAGCGAGAGGCCCTTGGTGCCCGGGCCGCCGGCGCCCTCGACGCCCGAGGGGCGCGCGAGCACGAGGTGGATGACGTTGTCGGAGAGGTCGGACTCGGCGGAGGTGATGAACCGCTTGACGCCCTCGATGTTCCAGGTGCCGTCCTCGTTGGGGGTGGCCTTGGTGCGGCCCGCGCCCACGTCGGAGCCGGCGTCGGGCTCGGTGAGCACCATGGTGGCGACCCAGCCCTTGTCGATCATCATCTGCGCGATCTTCTTGTCACGCTCGATGCCGTTGCGGTGCAGCACGCCCGCGAACATCGGGCCGGCGCCGTACATCCAGATGGCGGGGTTGGCGCCGAGCACGAGCTCGCCGATGCCCCACGAGATGGTCGGGGGCGCGGGGGTGCCACCGAGCTCGGCGAAGGTCTGCAGGCGCCAGAACTCGGAGTCCATCCAGGCCTGGTAGGACTTCTTGAACGACTCAGGGAGCGGAGCGGTGTTGGTGGTCGGGTCGAAGACTGGGGGGTTGCGGTCCGCGTCGACGAACGACGCGGCGAGGTCCTCGCGGGCGAGGCGCTCGACCTCGGCCAGCACCTCGCGGGCGGTCTCGCCGTCCACCTCGGCGAACGGACCGGTGCCGAGGACCTCGTCGCGGCCCAGCACCTCGAAGAGGTTGAACTCGATGTCGCGCAGGTTGCTCTTGTAGTGGCTCACGGGGGCCCACCTTCTGTTCTCGGGAACCGGCTTCGCATGCAGGGCAGTACGTCGGCGTACTACTGGCCGGTAACATAATGATACGCGTGGGTAACTTAGCGTGCAACCACTTCGGGGTGGTGCGGAACGCCTGTGTGGTAACGCGATCGCGGCCGCCAAGTCCACGAAGTCGAGTGATCTGATCGACTCGTCTGACACACTGGACCTCATGCGTGTGTCCGCCAAGTCCGACTACGCGCTGCGAGCCCTCATCGAGATGGCCACCCGCGCCGATCGGGCGGCGGTGAGCGCCGAGGAGCTCGGCAAGCTGCAGGACATCCCGCGCAACTTCCTCCAAGCGATCCTGGCGGACCTGCGTCGCGCCGGCGTGGTCATCAGCCAGCGTGGTCAGTCCGGCGGCTGGAAGCTGGCCCGGGCGGCGGGCGACGTCACGGTCGCCGACGTCATCCGTGCCGTCGACGGGCCGCTGGTATCGGTCTACGGCCTGCGGCCCGAGGCGGTCGAGTACAACGACCGGGCCGAGCCGCTGCAGCAGGTCTGGATCGCCGCGCGCCGCTCGCTGCGCGACGTCTTCGAGCACGTCTCGATCCAGGAGCTGGCCGACCAGCGGCTCCCGGAGTGCGTGAGCCGGCGTACGGCGGACGAGGACGCCTGGGCGCCGCACTGATTCCTCGCGCCCCGGTGGTCGCGGACGTCGAGACCACCCGTTCTCGAGCGTGAGTCCCTCAGCCCTCGGCGAGCGCCGCAGCCAGCCGGGTCCGGAGCTTGGCCTTCTTCCGCTCCAGCTTGGCGTTGCGCTTCTGCAGCTCCTCGGCGCGCTCCCGGGTGCGGGCCAGCTCGACGAGCAGGTCGGCCAGGGCGTCCGTGGTGCTGGCGAGGCGCTCCTCGAGCGTCGGGTCGGCCGGGGCCGCGACCGGCGCGGCGGCGGGCAGTAGGTCCGAGGCGTCCCCGGTGACGGCGTACCCGCCCTCGGCCAGCGCCTTGCCCCACGCCTCGGCGAGCTCGGTCAGCTCCTCGTGCAGGTCGGCGGGCACCGCGGTGGGAGCGTCGGTGCTGCGGACCAGGTGGGCCTCGACGAGCTGGCGCTGGGTACGCCGGTCCGCGCGGCCGTCGACGGAGGCGTTGACGTCGCGCAGCACGGCCAGCGAGGCCGCGTCGGGTGCGGTGGCGGTCGCGGTCACGGGCAGCGCGTCCGCGTCGGCCCCGACCAGCCGCGCGATCGTGGCCCAGCCCGCCCGCGCGGGGTCTTGCTCGGTGCCGGGGACGACGACGTGGACGCGGTCCGGACGCCGCAGCTCGGCGGCCCAGCGGTCCAGGACCGCCGGCACGTCCTGGTCGGCCCAGAAGGTGGCCGCCTCGTCGAGGCGACGGTCGGGGTCCAGCACCCGCCGGGCGTAGCGGCGCAGCTCCAGCTCGGAGCCGGCGCGCACCGCGTCGGTCCAGGCGGCCGCCAGCTGTCGGGCGGGGTCGGCGAGGACGGCGACCACGTGGACCTCGAAGCCGGCCAGGCTGTCCAGCAGCAGGGCGATCTGCTCGCGGCTGGCCCCGGCGAGCAGGTCGTCGGAGACGACGACCGCGTCGTGCGACTTCGCCCCCTCCTTGCGGGCCCGCTTGCACAGCAGCGCCCAGGTGCCTTCGACCTCCTTGCGCTTGAAGCCGTAGGTCGAGTGCAACCGTCGCAGCTCCAGAGCGGCGCGGCGCGCCTCGTCGGCGCTGCGCGCGGGGACGCGGACGCCGACCTCGGCCAGGGCGGCGGCGTGGTCGCTCAGCGCCCCGGCGAGGGAGCCTCCGCCTGCGTGGGGGAGGCCGATGTGGATCACGAACCTGCGCTTGGCCATGCCCGCAGGGTGGCCGGCGCAGGGGAGCGGCAGGTGAACGGCCGGTGGTGGCCCGGCCGTCGCGCGGTCTAAGCCTTGGTGAAGGTGGCCATCGTCCGCTCGGGCTCCCAGAACGCCTTCATGGAGGCGACGCGGCCGTCGTCGTGGACGACGTAGACCATGATCAGGTCTGTCGTCGTGTGCGAGCCGTCGGGGAACGACGTGCGGATCGAGCCGATGTTGGCGCAGGTGTTGCTGCCCGCGTTGGCGAAGGAGTCGGAGATCGTGAACTCGAAGGTCGCGATCGGCGCGATCGCCAGCTCCCAGAAGGCCCTGATCCCCTCGTGGCCGTGGTGGCCGCGGCCCTCCGGGTCGAACATGGAGGGCCCGACCGGGTCCTCGAGCACCGCGTCCTCGGCGTACACCGTCAGCCACTCGGCCAGGTCGCCCTTCGCGACCGCGGAGTAGGAGCGCATCGAGGCCATCCGGGCCGGGTGCTCGTCGGTGGCGGCGCGCCAGTCGATGGCGTCGGAGGTGATCGCGGCGGGACGGGAGGCGTCGGTGGAGGTGCTCACCCGCGGGATCGTACGCCGGAACTGGAACGTGTTCTAGTGGTCGGACGTGCGTCGCTCAGTCCCGGACGTGCCGCTGGACCCACTCCACGAACGGGCGCAGCGTGCGCCAGTCCTCGCGCACCAGGTCCAGCGCCTCGGGGGTGTGGATCACCGGCTCGAAGCCGTGCTGCCGACCGAGTGTCAGCGCCTTGTGCCGCAGCAGCCCGATGCGCGGGTGGTCGGCGTCGAAGCCGCGCGGCTGGGTCTTGAGGGTGTCGCCGCCGACCTCGAAGCCGGCGCTCTCGAGCTCGGCGACCAGCGCCTCGAGCTCGGGGCCGAAGGTGTCGTGGGCGACCGCCTCGCGAAACGCGGCCAGGCGGGTGCCTGAGGCCTCGTAGAAGCCGGCGCCGGTGCGCAGGCCCCGCGGGCTGATCTCGACGTACCACCCGGTCGCGGGGCCGACGCCGACGTAGGCCCCCTGGTGTGTCTTGTAGGGCGTCTTGTCCTTCGCGAACCGGACGTCGCGGTAGGGGCGGAAGATCTTGGCCTTGCCGAACTCCGGCTCGAGCGACGCGCACAGAGCGGTCATCGGCGCCCTCACCGACTCGGCGTAGACGTGCTTGTGCGCCTCCCAGAACGACTTGGTGTTGTCGACCTCGAGGTCGTCGTAGAAGTCGAGCGCGGCGACGGGAAAGCCTTGGAACTCCACGGCCCCGAGCCTAGGTGGCGGCCGGGGGACGTCATACGTCCGGAGGGAGGGGACGTCCTGTCCGTATGACGTCCCGGGTGTGGAGCGGATGACGAGACTCGAACTCGCGACATCGACCTTGGGAAGGTCGCGCTCTACCAACTGAGCTACATCCGCACGGCCGGTGTGACCAGCCGCGCACATGCTAGACGATCAGGTGGTGGTCCGGTGCGGCGGCCGCGCCAGCGTGGGCCAGCGGGGGTCGAGACCGTCGCCGGAGGAGCGGCCGGTGAGGCGGCGGTGCACCCAGGGGGCGGCGGAGTCGCGGACCCAGGTGGCGTGCTGTCGCCACTGCTCACGACGGGCGAGCTCGGTGATCTCGCGCGGGTCGGGGACGGCGAGGTCGTGCTCCACGCCGAGGGTGTCGAGGACGGCGACGGCCATCCGCTGGTGGCCGGCGGGACCCATGTGCATGCGGTCCTCGTCCCAGTAGCCCCAGTGGCGGTACTCCCGCATCCGCCAGAAGTCCACGACGGTCGCTCCGTGCCGGTCGGCGGCCTCGCGGACCAGCTCGTTGTAGAGCGCGAAGCGGCCGCGCAGGAGGCGGTACGTCGCGGAGCCGCCCGGGTCGAAGGCGGTGAACACGACCACCCGGGCACCGGCCGCGGCCAGGCGCGCCAGCCCGTCGTCGTACGCGGCGACGAGCATGTCGACGTCGACGCTGGGCCGCAGGATGTCGTTGGCGCCGGCGTAGACGGTCACGAGGTCGGGCTCGAGGGCCAGGGCCGGCTCGAGCTGCTCAGCGAGGATCGGCAGCAGCTTGCGACCGCGGATCGCGAGGTTGGCGTAGCCGAAGTCGGGCTCGCGCTCGGCGAGCACCTCGGCGACGCGGTCGGCCCAGCCGCGTACGCCGTTGGGCCGGGTCGGGTCGGGGTCGCCGACGCCCTCGGTGAAGGAGTCGCCGAGGGCGACGTAGCGCTGGAAGCTCACGACCCCATCGTGCCCGGGCGGTCCTCGTCCCCGGACGCCGAGGTGGCTCCGGCGGCGAGAGGGAGGGTTCGGCCCGGCGTACGGACGATAGGTTGACCCCGTGCTGCTCTCAGACCGGGACATCCTCGCCGAGATCGACGCGGGCCGGGTCGTCCTCGACCCCTACGAGCCGGGCATGCTCCAGCCGTCCTCGATCGACGTGCGGCTGGACCGCTTCTTCCGGGTCTTCGACAACCACAAGTACCCCCACATCGACCCCGCGCAGGACCAGTCCGACCTGACCCGGCTGGTCGAGCCCGACGGCGACGAGCCGTTCATCCTGCACCCGGGCGAGTTCGTGCTGGGGTCGACGTACGAGACCGTCACCCTCCCCGACGACATCGCGGCGCGCGTCGAGGGCAAGTCCTCGTTGGGGCGCCTGGGTCTGCTCACCCACGCCACCGCCGGCTTCGTAGACCCCGGCTTCAGCGGCCACGTCACCCTCGAGCTCGCCAACGTCGCGACGCTGCCGATCAAGCTCTACCCCGGGATGAAGATCGGGCAGTTCTGCTTCCTGCGGCTCTCCTCGCCCTCGCAGCACCCCTACGGCTCGGCGAAGTACGGCTCGCGCTACCAGGGCCAGCGCGGCCCCACGCCGTCGCGCTCCTTCCAGAGCTTCCACCGCACCTCGATCTGAGGACTACTGGTTTGGTGAGGCAACCCTAAGTTAGGGTGGCCTCATGACGATCACCCAGACGGCCCGCCCGTTCGTGCTCTGCGAGGCCGAGGTCGTGCTGGCGCAGCGGCTCTCGCCCTCCTTCGTCCGCGTCCACCTCGCGGCCCCCGAGCTCGCGGAGTTCGGCACCGTCGGACCGAGCTACGACCAGCGGATCAAGCTGGTCTTCCCCCACGAGGGCGGCCCGCTCCCGGTGCTCGGCGAGGGCCAGGACTGGTACGCCGAGTGGCTGGCGCTGCCCGAGGCCCAGCGCGGCCACATGCGCACCTACACCGTCCGCGACGTGCTGGGCTCGGGCCCCGACACCCGCGTCGTGGTCGACCTCGTCACCCACGGCACCGACGGCCACGGCGAGGCGGGGCCGGGCTCGCGCTGGGCGGCCTCGGCGACGGTCGGGTCGCGCGTGCTGCTGCTGGGCCCGCGCAAGGGCGTGGTCTACGGCGGCATCGAGTTCGCGGCGCCCGAGGACTCCGAGCTGCTCCTCGTCGGTGACGAGACCGCCGTCCCCGCGATCGCCGCCGTGCTGGCCCAGCTGCCGGTGGACGCGGCCGGTGCGGCGTTCCTCGAGGTGCCGCTCGGGGTCGACGTGCAGTCGCTGGTCCACCCGCCGCGGGTCGAGGTCACCTGGCTACCGCGCGAGGGGCGGCCGGTCGGGTCCCTCCTGCACGAGGCCGTCCTGGGTCACCTGGGCGCGGGCGCCGCGCCGGTCGAGGTGCCGGAGGCCGAGGTCGAGGTCGGGCTGTGGGAGACCCCGACGTACTCCTCCTCCGGCGACTCCCTCGACGAGCACACCACCTCGGTCGGCCACGACCTCGCCGACCTCTACGCCTGGATCGCGGGGGAGTCGCGCGTGGTGACCGGGCTGCGTCGCGCGCTGGTGCGCGACCTCGGGCTCGACCGCCGGCAGGTCGCCTTCATGGGCTACTGGCGCGAGGGCGTCTCGATGGGCACCTGAGCGTCGTACTCCTGCGGGAGGGTGGTCTCGACGCCCGCTCCTCGCTGCTCGACCACCGGACGGCGGCAGCGGCTCAACCGTCGAGCCGGTCGGCGACGCGGCGCAGGCTGGTCGCGAGGCGGTGGCGCTGCGTGACGCGCGGCATCCGGGGCTGCCTGCTGCGGACGAGGCGGTCGGCACGCCGGGCGCGCGCCTCGGCCTCGAGGGTGCTGGGGTGGTCGAGCATGACGAGCTCCTTGCAGGTGGTCGGTCTGTGATGGCTGGTGGGCGAGAGGCCGAACCGGCTCGTCCTTCCGGAAGGTCGCGCCGGTTCGGCGGGGGATGGGTCAGACCTGGAGGAGGGAGACGTTGCCGCTGACGGTGGCGGCGCGGACCTCAACGTGGTCCTGGCCCTCCTCGGGCTGGCCGGCGCCGGCGAGGGTGGAGTGGATGCGACCGGTGAGCGAGCTGATGTCGGTCCACACCGGGACGCCGGCCGGGACGCCGACCCGGACGTCGCCGGAGGCGACCTTGGCCGAGATGCGCCCGCGGCGGATCGCGGAGATCCCGAGGCTGCCGGAGCCGCTGGTGAAGGCGACGTCCGCGCAGGTCGCGTCGACGCGCAGGTCGCCGGAGCCGGTCTTGGTCAGGACGGCGCCGTCGGCCGTGGCCACGTGCACGTCGCCGGACCCCGACGACACCGACAGCTCGTCGAGGACCTCGCGCAGGGTCACGTCGCCGGAGCCGGTCCGCACCTTCAGCGCGGCCCCGGCCCGGTCCACGCGGACGTCGCCCGAGCCGGTGTCGATGCTGCTGGGGGCGTCGAGGCTCTCGACGCTCACCTCGCCCGACCCGGTCCGCAGGCGTACGCCGCCGGCCGGCCCGGTCACGCTCACCCCGGCGCTGCCCAGCTTGGTCGCCACGTTGCTGCGCGGCGGGGTGGTGACCGTGACGTCCAGGGGGCTGTCGAAGGCCGACAGCAGGCCGCCCCGGGGGGCGACCACGCTGACCTGGCCGTCGCGGTCGTGCACGTCGACCCGGTCGGCGTCGCGACCCTCGACGGTGACGGTGGTGGTCTCGGTGCCGGGGGTCTCGGCGCAGCGGACGCGGACCTCGCCGCGGCCGATCTCGACGTAGACCGAGGCGGGTGAGGGGGTGGCGAACTCGAAGCGGGGCACGGCGGTCTCCAGTGGTCGGCGGGGCATGAAGGGTGTGCGGGGCCGCGGGGCCGGCCGAGCCGGTCCCGTGCGGCGGGGGGGGGGGGGGGCCGACGTGGACGGCGCCCTCGTGGGTCGCCGAGCGCACGGCCTGGACCAGCCAGGTGTTGAGCGAGGAGCCGGCGGCCGCCGCCGCGTCCTCGGCCTTGGTCTTGAGCGACTCCGGCAGTCGCAGGGTGATCCGGGCGACGCTGGCGTCCTCCTCGACCTCCTCGGGGCGGGGCGGCGCCGGGGGAGCCGGCGGCGTCGGGGGAGCCGGGGGCGCGGCGTCGACCACGAAGTCGAGGTCGCGACCGTCGAGGCGGACGTCCACGCCGCCCGCCGGCATCGAGGCCGTGATCTCGGCCGCGGCCTGGGAGAGCGCCTCCATCAGGGCGAGTCGCGTGGCCGGCTCGAGGGCGTAGCCCAGGCGCTCGGCCGCCGCGGCGACCTCGGGGCCGCCGGCCTCAGCGGCGGCGAGGAGGTCGCGACGCAGGCTGTCGACGTACGGCGTGATGTCCATGCGCACCACGATGACATCACTGTGACGTCACGTCAAGCACCAGCGACGTCACAGTGGCGTCTCGATGGTGCCGAGGTGGTGCCCAGGTGGTGTCAGGCGGTCCCCGAGGTGCCCGGAGGGGTGGGGACGGCGCGGTCCACGGGTCCTACCGTCGGCGGGTCGTGCCCGGCCCACGCGGTCAGCCCCCAGGGCGCGACACCTCTCGGAAAGGAAGCGCATGCTCCACGCGCCTGCACCCCTGGCCAGCGACACGATCATCTCGGCGAGCTGGGTCGACTACCTGATCGTCGCGATCTACTTCGGCTTCGTCCTCGGCATCGGCCTGATGGCCCGGCGCGGCGTGTCCGACTCGGTGGACTTCTTCCTCTCGGGCCGCTCGCTGCCCGCCTGGGTCACCGGCCTGGCCTTCATCTCCGCCAACCTCGGCGCCGTCGAGATCATGGGCATGTCCGCCAGCGGCGCGGAGTTCGGCCTCCCGACCGTGCATTACTTCTGGGTCGGTGCCATCCCGGCGATGCTGTTCCTCGGCATCGTGATGATGCCCTTCTACTACGGCTCGCAGGTGCGCTCGGTGCCGGAGTTCATGCTGCGGCGCTTCGGCACCGGCGCCCACCTGGTCAACGCGGTGTCCTTCGCCGTCGCGCAGCTGCTGATCGCCGGCATCAACCTCTACCTGCTCGGCTCGATCATCCAGGCGCTCCTGGGGCTGGACCTCTTCCTGGCCGTCGTCATCGCGGCGGTCATCGTGCTCTGCTACATCACCCTCGGCGGGCTGTCGGCCGCGATCTACAACGAGGTGCTGCAGTTCTTCGTGATCGTCGCGGCCCTCACGCCGCTGACGCTGCTCGGCCTGGACCGCGTCGGCGGCTGGCAGGGGGTCAAGGACGGCATCGCCGAGACCGCCGGCCAGGGGGACGTGCCGCCGGCCGCCGACCAGCTCAACAGCTGGCCGGGCACCGCCCTGACGGGCTTCGACTCCGAGCTGCTCTCGGTCGTCGGCATCGTCTTCGGCCTCGGCTTCGTGCTCTCCTTCGGCTACTGGACGACCAACTTCGTCGAGGTCCAGCGCGCGATGGCCACTGACTCGATCTCCTCGGCGCGCAAGACGCCGATCATCGGTGCCTTCCCCAAGATGTTCGTCCCCTTCATCACGATCATCCCCGGCATGATCGCGGCGGTCCTGGTGGCGGAGATCGCCGAGGTCAAGGCCGGCGGCGACGTCAGCGGCGGCGCGGAGGGGTCGGTCACCTACAACGACTCGCTGATCTACCTGATGCGCGACGTGCTGCCCAACGGCCTGCTCGGTGTCGCGATCGCGGGTCTGCTGGCGGCGTTCATGGCCGGCATGGCCGCCAACGTCTCGGCCTTCAACACCGTGTTCAGCGTCGACCTCTGGGAGCGGTACGCCGTCAAGGACCGCTCCGACGGCTACTACCTCCGCGTCGGCCGGTGGGCCACCGTCGGCGCGACGGTCGTGGCGGTCTTCACCGCGCAGCTGGCGGCGAGCTTCTCCAACATCATGGACTACCTCCAGACGCTGTTCGGCTTCTTCAACGCGCCGCTGTTCGCGACGTTCATCCTCGGCATGTTCTGGAAGCGGATGACCGCCACCGCCGGCTGGGCGGGGCTGGCCTCGGGCACGCTCGCCGCGGTCCTCGTCGGCTTCCTGGCCGAGGGCACCCTCGGCTCCCTGTCGATCGGCGTGCTGCCGCTCTCGGGCCAGGGCGCGGCCTTCGTCGCCGCCGGTGTCGCCTTCGCCGTCGACATCGTCGTCTCCGTGGCGGTGTCGCTGGTGACCACGCCCAAGCCCGCCCACGAGCTGGTCGGCCTGGTCTACTCCGAGACCCCGAAGGAGGACCTCGTCGACGAGGCGGAGGCGTCCTACCCGTGGTACCGCCGCACCCTGCCGCTGGCCGGCATCGCCGCGGTCCTGACGATCATCCTCAACCTGGCCTTCTAGGAGTGACCATGAGCGAGCACACCCCGAGCGACGGCGCGGCCAGCACACACAAGGCCGGCCTGCTCGACATCCGCAGCATCATCGGCGCCCTCATGGGTGTCTACGGCGTGATCCTGGTGCTGATGGGGATCTTCGCCGACCCCGAGACCGACAAGACCGGCGGCACCAACGCCAACCTCTGGGCCGGGCTGGCGATGCTGCTCGTGGCCCTCGTCTTCGTGGCGTGGGCCCGGCTGCGGCCGGTCCGGGTGCCGGAGGAGCAGGAGGCTAGCGCCGCTTCTTCCTGACCCACGGCACGGTCAGCTCCGAGGGGGTCTCCGGGCCGGTGTGCACCGTGATGACCGACAGGCTGCCCAGCAGCACCGGCAGCGTCGGGAGCAGGTGCGGCACGTCGAAGGCCTGGACGGCCACGCGCAGGCGGTGGCCCCTGCGGATCTTCGCCGCGGTCGGGAAGACCTCGACGTCGACCGGCTCGATGCCCTCCAGCGGCGCTTGCGACTCCTCGGTGAAGGGGTGCCAGGGCTGGATGATCTTCCCGTTCAGCTTCCGGCTGCGCCGCCGGTCGGTCTCGGCGAGCGAGAGCACCTGCCAGCCGCCGGTCAGCCGGCTGACGGTGCCGTCGGGGGCGACGTCCTCCACCGACACCGAGAGCATCCCGTCGCCGCCACCGGCGACCGAGGTGTAGAGCCGGGCGTTGATCGGGCCGCGGAAGGCGGTCGCCCGCTCCATCGGCTCGGTCTCGAAGACCACGCCGGTCAGGTCGTTGACGCGGGTGTCGTCGAAGCAGGGGTTGGGGAAGGGGAACTGGCTCGCCCCGGCGTTGAGGATGCCCGCGGTCCACTGGTTGGCCGAGCGGGTGCAGGCGCCCGACACGGGCACGGGCAGCACGTCGGCGGTGCCTGCCTCCGGCGTACCGGTGGTGAGGGAGCCGTTGACCAGGGCGGTCGTGGAGCTGCCGGAGAGGTGGTAGGAGCGGGCCCGCAGGTCGCGGTCGATCCAGCGCTTCGACCGCGTCCAGCGGCCGCTGCCCTGCTCGTAGTAGGTGAGGTTCGCGATGTCCTTGTGCAGGCGCTTGTCGCGCTTGCCCTTGACGTAGTGGTCGAACCACCGCAGCTGCAGCTCCTCGAGGCTGCCGTAGCCGGCGTCGCCGATGTCGGCGGCCGAGGATCCCTGGAGGTGGTCCCACGGTCCGGTGATCAGCTTGGTCGGGACGCCGTTGCGCTGCAGCGCCTCGAAGAGCAGCGGGGTGCCGCGCTGGAAGAGGTCGTACTCGCCGGAGACGAAGAAGGCGGGCACCTCCACCTGGTCGATCACGTTGATGACCGAGCGCTGCTCGTAGAACTCGCCGTCGTAGGCCGGCTCCTGGGCCAGCAGTGCCGCCGGGATCACCTGGGCGGTGAACCCGAACGAGGCCGGTGGTGGTGACCAGTCCGAGCCACAGCGGGATGAACCCGACGTCGATCGCACCGCCGCTGGCCACGACGTCGCGGTAGACGTCGGCGCCGGGCACCTGCGGGAAGATCGCCTTGAGGCCCTTGGGCTGGGCGGCGGCCGCCCAGAGCTGGGAGATGCCCATGTACGACGGGCCGGTCATCGCTGTCCTGCCGTTGCTCCAGGACTGCTCGTGGGCCCAGGTCATGATCTCGCCGGCGTCGGTGTTCTCCCGGGTGTCGAAGGCGTTCCACTGGCCGCTGCTGGAGCCGGTGCCGCGGGCGTCGACGGTCAGCTGGGCGTAGCCCCGCTTGACCAGGTAGCCGCCGTCGCTGCCGCCGAGGCCACTGTTGGCCAGCACGGACTTGTTGTACGCCGTGATCGTCACGACCACCGGGAAGCGCTTGTCCACCTGCTCGCCGTCGGCGTCGGCGGGCAGGGTCAGGTCGCCGCGGAGGATGACTCCGTCCGACATCGGGATCTCGAGGTCGGTCAACGTGACCGTGTCGGCGTACTGCTCCTTGCGGGGGGACCAGACCTTCGCAGCCTTGCCCTTGCTCTTCTTCGTGGTCTTGCCCGTGGTGACCGTGGCGCCGAGGTCGACGGCGGCGGGCGAGGACGTCGCGGCGGTGCCGGCGTGGGCCGCACCGGTAGTGACAGCGACCGGGCTCGCGACCAGCGCCAGCGTCAGCAGCCCGCCGAGGGCGCGACGGGAGCGGGTGAGGGGGGAGCGAGCGGGCACGACGGGGGACCTCCGGTGTTGACGGTGCGTCAAGAAGGCTAACGAGCGCCGGTGACAGTCGTCACGGATGTCCACGCTCTGCGCCGCGGCCCGCTGGACGCCGGGACGTGGGCTCCGGAACGACCGGAGGGCGTGCCGTGACACAGGGTCACGACACGCCCTCCGGTCGGGCTGCTCCTCGGCTCAGAGGTCGAAGAGCGACTCCGTGCCGTCGATGTCGGCGTCCGTGCGGGGCTGGTGGGCCTCGCCGCTGGAGACCGGCTTCGGCTTCTCCTCGACGGGGGCCGCCTCGGTGGACGCCTCGGGCTCGGGCTCCTCGGTCGTCTCCGCCTCGGTCGACTCCGCGGTCTCCGGCTCCTCCGTCGACTCCTCAGCCGTCTCCTCGGCCGCTGCCTCGGGCTCCGCCTGCGCCGGCTCCTCCGGGGCAGCCGCCTCGGTCGACCCGGTCGCCTCGGGAGCGGCTGCCGGAGTCTCCGGAGCCGCGGGGGCGGCCGGGGCCGGGGCGTTCGCCGGGGCGGCGATGTCGAACAGCGAGCCGGCCGCGTCCAGGTCGACCGCGGGTGCCGCCGGCTTCTCCGGTGCGGGCGTGGGCTCGGCCTTCGCCGCAGGCTCCTCGGCCTGCGCGGGCTCGACCTTCTCCTCGGCCTGCTCCTCGGACTTCTCCGCGGCGGGCTGCTCGACCTCGGGCTCAGCCGGGGTCTCGGCCGCCGCGGGGGCGGCCGGGGCCGGCTCGTCGGCCGGGATGTCGAACAGCGAGCCGCCGCCCGAGAGGTCGACCGACTCCGTCGGCTCGGACGTCTCCGCCGGCTTCTCGGCCGGCTCCTCAGCCGCAGGTGCCTTCTCCTCGGCCTTCGGGGCAGCCGCGGCGGGCTCGTCGGCGGTCAGGTCGAACAGCGAGCCACCGGAACCCAGGTCCGTGGACGGCTCCGGGTCGGCCTCCGTGGGCTCGGCCGCGGGCGCGGCCTTCGCCTCGGCGGGAGCAGCGGGCTCCTCCTCCGCGGCGGGGGCCTCGTCGCCGCCCAGGTCGAAGAGCGAGCCACCGCCCAGCGACTCCTCGGCCGGAGCGGCCTTCGCCTCCGGAGCGGCAGCCTGCTGCTCGGACGGCTTCTCCGCGGGCTTCTCGGCGGGCTCGTCGAACATCGACGAGGCGTCGTCGAAGAGCGACCCGCCCTTGTCGCCACCCTTGTCCGCGCCCGTGTCCTCGGACTTCTCAGGGGCGGCCTTGGCCGCGGGCTCGTCGTCGAGCATCGAGGAGGCGTCGTCGAAGAGCGAGGAGCCGCCGGAGGCCTTGGCGGCCGGACCGGCGTCCGCGGTCTCGGTGACGGTGTCCTCGGTGACCGTGACGTCGCCGGCCTCGGGCTCGGCCTTGGTCGCGACGTCGGTGTCGCCACCAGCACCGCCGGCGGGGGCCGCCTTGGCCTTCGCCGGGGCAGCGGCCGCACCCTGGCCGGGAGCCAGCTTGGTGGCCTGCTCGCCCTTGACCGAGGCCAGCAGCATCTGCGCGACGTCGAGGACCTCGACCTCCTCGCGGGCCTCGCCCTTGGACTGCTTCATGGTCAGGCCGTCGGAGAGCATCACGCGGCAGAAGGGGCAGCCGACGGCGATCTGGTCCGCCCCCGTGCCGACGGCCTCGGTGGTGCGGTTGATGTTGATCCGCTCGCCGAGGTTCTCCTCCATCCACATGCGGGCACCACCGGCGCCGCAGCAGAAGGAGCGCTCGTTGGCGCGCTCCATCTCGACGTACTCCGCGCCGGGCAGGACCTGCAGCAGCTCGCGGGGCGGGGTGTAGACGCCGTTGTGGCGACCGATGTAGCAGGGGTCGTGGTAGGTGATCGAGCGCTTGTGGGCGCCGGCGCCGTCCTTGACCGGGGTCAGCTTGCCCTCGCGCACCAGCCGGTTGAGCAGCTGCGTGTGGTGGACGACCTCGAGCTCGACACCGAACTCCTTGTACTCGTTCTTGAGCGTGTTGAAGCAGTGGGCACAGGTCGAGACGACCTTCTTGACCTTGTACTCCTTGAAGCTCTCCACGTTCTGCTGGGCCAGGCCCTGGAACACGAACTCGTTGCCCGCGCGGCGCGCGGGGTCACCGGTGCAGGTCTCGCCGTTGCCGAGGACGCCGAAGGTCACGCCGGCCATGTCGAGCAGCTCGGCGACCGCACGGGTCGTCTTCTTCGCACGGTCCTCGTAGGCGCCGGCGCAGCCGACCCAGAACAGCCAGTCGACGGAGTCGAGGTCCTCGATGTCGTCGCCGACGACCTTGACGTCGAAGGGCAGGTCCTTGGCCCAGTCCATGCGGGCCGAGCCCGACATGTTCCAGGGGTTGCCCTTGTTCTCCAGGCCCTTGAAGAGACCGTTGAGCTCGGCGGGGAAGTTCGACTCCACCAGGATCTGATGGCGGCGCATGTCCATGATGTGATCGACGTGCTCGATGTCGACGGGGCACTGCTGGACGCAGGCGCCGCAGGAGGTGCAGTTCCACAGCACCTCGGGGTCGATCACCGCGGCGCCGTTGGCCGGGTTGTAGAACCACTCGCCGTCCTCGAGACCGTCGAGACGGCCGCCGGTCTCGCCGACCAGCGGCTTCTCGACCTCGGTGGCCAGCGCGGTGTTGCCCTCGAGGAGCGCCTCGCGCTCGCCCTCGGGCGCCTTGAGGTAAGGCGCCTTGGCGTAGGCGTGGTCGCGCATCGCGGTGATGAGCAGCTTGGGCGACAGCGGCTTGTCGGTGTTCCACGCCGGGCACTGGGACTGGCAGCGACCGCACTCGGTGCAGGTCGTGAAATCGAGGATGCCCTTCCAGGAGAAGTCCTCGATCGCGCCCACGCCGAGCGTGGCGTCCTCGTCGAGGTCGTCGATGTCGTCGAGGGTGACCGGCTTGCCGTTGTTGGTCAGCGGCTTCATGCCACCCAGGGCCGTGGTGGCGCCGTCGGTGTCGCGGCCGACCGACTCGCGCTTGAAGAAGATGTTGAACCAGGCGGTGAAGCGGTGCCAGGCCACGCCCATGGTCAGGTTGGAGGAGATGACGATCAGCCAGGTCATGGCCAGGACGACCTTGATCATCGCGATGATCACGATGATGTTCTCCAGGACCGCCTCGTTGCCCTCGACGCCGGCGGGGAAGAGGAGCTCGCCGACGGGCCCGGAGATCGGGAAGTGGAAGAGGGTGAAGTCCTCGGGGTGGTCGCTGTCGATCTGGCCGAGGTTGTACTCCGCGCCGCGGATGAAGAGGATCGCCGAGCTCTCCAGCAGCACGAACGCCTCGACGAAGTAGGCCTGCCACTGGGTGGAGCCGAAGAAGCGGCTCCTGCGCCCCTTGTCGCGCGGGTGGTTGCGCTGGCGGTGGATGATCAGCGCGATGATGCCGATCGTGCCGAGCAGGCCCAGGCCCTCGCTGACCCACTCGTAGATGAAGAAGTGGCCGATGATCGGCAACGCGAAGTCGGGGTCGAACAGCTGGACGAAGCCGGTCGCGACCGCCGCCGAAAGCACCAGGAAGGCGGCGTAGATGAACCAGTGCATCGCACCGATCCAGTGCCACTGGAGCATGCGCGTGTGGAGGAAGGACTCCTTCAGCAGCGTCACCGCCCGCTTGCCGGGGTTGTCGCTGCGGTTCATGGCCGGCTGACCGAGGCGTACCGTCGCCACGATCTGCTGCACCGCGCGCGCCGTCATGGCGACGGCGACAGCGGTGAAGGCCAGGGACACCACGATGGCGAAGGTCTGCATGGATCTCCTCGTCTCCAGCACCTGCCCAGGGGGCGACAGGTGCTCGCGTGAGCCTAGGGGGGCCCGACCATGTCCGTCAGGCCCGTCCGGGGTGAGGTAGATCCTACCGGTAGGTAACTTGCGGCGGTGGGTGGTCTCGACGCCCGCTCGTCGCCGGCGTGGCGCCGAGGGTCAGGTGCGCTTGACCTTGCGCAGCTTGCCCTTGCCGTTGAACGTGGCGGTCAGCTCCACCTTCTTGCCCCGCCCGTCCTTGGCGCAGAAGCCGTAGCTCCTGCCCAGGCGGGTGTAGGGCTGGCCGACGACCTTCATCACCGTGGTGGTGCTCATGCCGCGGCGCAGCTTCTTCTGCACGGTGCCGACCGGGAGCCGGTTGCCGGGGTTGCGGCAGGAGTCGGGCGCGATGCCGTAGGCGCGCTCCCACATCTGCAGGTAGGCCTCGGCCCCGCGGGACATGTCGTCGAGGATCTTCGCGCCGTCGCCCTTCTTCGACGCCTCGGCGATCAGCGAGAGGTCCTGGATCCAGTCGGGGTAGAGGCCGTACTGCGCCACGCCGTCGACGTTGATGTCGTAGACCCGCTCGCCGGCCACCTGCTGGTCGACGCGTACGCCGCCGAGCCCCCGGAACGGGTAGGTGACCGGGTTCGGGACGTCCTCCCCGCGGGGGCCGCCCTGGGCGCCGAGCCCGTTGATGTCGGCGCCGAAGCCGAAGCCCCAGTAGTAGCGCGGGTCCGCCCAGCCCTGGTGGGAGCGCCACTTCTCCACGAAGCCGGTGCTGCCGCCGGCGTACGCGGTGATGATGCCGCCGGCCCGGTAGACGCGCGGGTAGGCGTCGAGCGTGGACCAGGAGTGGCTGGAGATCAGGCCGTGGTAGCCCATCTCCTCGATCTGGTCGAGCGTGGCGTTGCGGGCCTTCACGCTCATGTGGTCGGGGTCGAAGATGATGTGGCGCTTCGCGAGCTCGTTGATCGTGTACTCACCGAGCGTGGTGAGGCCGCGGCTGTTGCAGTGCAGCGGCGTCGGGTAGAGCGGCAGCGCGGGCAGCGCCAGCGTCCCCGACAGCATCGCGATGGCCCCGAAGAGCGCGTCCTGCTGGCCGGCGGAGATGTCCGGGGCGGCGTACTGCGTCTTGTCGGCGCTCTCGCCGTCCTCCGGTTCGCAGTGCTGCATGTCCCAGAAGGTGCCGGTCTCGAGGAAGTTGGCGCTGTTGACCAGCACCCCGGTCTCGCCAGCGTCCCCGGCGATGCCCGACAGCGCGTTGTCGAACTTGTTGACGATCTCCATCTGACGCACGCCGAGGTCGTGCATCTCGTCGATCTGGGTGGCGATCTCCTCCTCGTCGCACGCCGGGACGTCGCCGACGAGCGGCACGTTCTTGAAGGTGCAGCCGAACGGCACGGAGGTCTCGATGCCGAGGATCACCGCCATCTTGCCGTCGTTGATGACCTCGCGGGCCTCGTAGGGGCTGGTGACGATGCGGTAGAAGCCCTTGCCGGGGCCGCCGAACTGGGCGTCGACGTAGTCCTGGAAGGCGTAGGTCTGGGCGGCCTGCAGGCGCACGGAGTCCATGTCGTCGCAGGAGTTCCGCTTCAGCGGGTAGAGCTGGCACAGCTGGTTGTTCTCGACCAGCAGGTTGACGAAGATGCGCTGGCCGCCGCGCCAGGCGCGCTCCATCCAGCGGTAGTAGGTGCCCTCGTGGGTCAGCGAGTCCGGTGCCGGCCAGTCCACGAACGTCGGCCAGCCGACCGGGTCGTGGCTCGGCTTGCCCGAGAGCGCCGCCTCGAGGACGGCGCCGTAGCCGCCGGTGGTGGTGTGGTCGATGCAGTCGACGAGGGCGAACGGGGCGCCGAAGGGGTCCCAGGGCTTGCCGCAGTGGGCCATGCCGCCGAGGAACTCGAAGGCCATGTGGTGGGTGTGCCCGTCGACGTACCCACGGACCTCCTGGAAGTCGCTGACACCGCCGTGCGGGTTGCCGCGGACGTTGACGCCGGCCTCGGGGTACGCCGTGCAGCCGGACGCCCGGGTGGCGCGGAAGGAGCTGGCGCCGTCGATGGTGAGCGGCTCGCCGTCCTGGGTGAGGGTCAGCTGCTTCCCGGTGAGCTCGGCGGTCCACACCGCCTCCGCCGCGGCCTCATCGACGGTGCCGCCCGGCACGAGCAGCTGGGAGTCGGGGTCCTGGATGAGGTAGGTGCCCAGCGCGGTCGGTTTGAAGTAGAGCGGGGTCCCGCCCGGCACGAGCGTGTAGCAGCCGTTGGCCAGGGCGTACTTGGTGCGCGGCGTCTTCGTGCGGCGGGGGTAGGCGCGCGTGCCGCGCAGCTTCGGGTCCGGCAGCGCCCGCTCCCGGTCGACGTAGCGCGTCGAGGCCGCCCGCTCGGCGGCGGTCGTCGGGTCCACCGGGTCGGAGGCCGACGTGCCCGCCCGGGACAGGGCGTCGCGCTCGCCGTCGCCGACGGCGCCATGGATGTCGAAGCGCTCGCCGCGCGGCCCCTCCAGCGTCATCCCGCCACCGCTGCTGGCGCGGTGCAGCTCCTTGAGGTCCACCCGCGGGGTGGTCGGCGCGTGGCCGGGCAGGGCCATCACGGCGGCCACGAGGGCGGCGGCGCTGACGCCGGCGAGCACGAGCCGGGGAGTACGTCGACGGGCGCCGCCGATGGGGTGCTGGGCCGACTGCTGGGCCGACTGCTGGGCCGGGCCGGCCGGGTCGTGCTGGCTGCGGTCGCGGCGCGGGAACCGACGGGAGCGGGGCTGGCTGGGCATGGGGGGACCTCCGAGGTGACGTCCGGAGAATCTGACACATGTTCACATCCGTGTCGAGGGAAACGGGGTATTCGGTCACCTGCGGTGCGCAGGGTGCGGCCCCGTGCGTCCCCCGATCCGCCGCTCCCGGCTGCTGCCCCTGCTCCTCGTCCCCGCCCTCGCGCTGACCCCGCTGGCGACCCAGTCGGTCGCTCCGGGCGAGCGCCTGCTCGCGCCCGCCGGCGCCGAGACCGAGGACCCGGCCACCGGTGTCCCCGACCGGGTCGTGCTGAACCCGACCGAGGACACCACGACCTCGGTGATGGTCACCTGGCGCACGGCTGCGGGGCTGGAGGACCACCGCGCCCAGGTGCGGCTGCCCGGTGGTGGCCGGCTCGTCGGTGAGTTCCCCTCCTCGCACGAGGAGTCGGCGATGTCCCAGCCCGAGGCCGAGCACCACAGCACGCTCATGGACGGCCTCGAGCCGGGCACCGCCTACGAGTACCGCGTGGGCGGCGAGGCCGGCTGGAGCCGTTGGCGCCCGATGCGCACCGCCGACGAGGGCAGCGAGCCGTTCACCTTCCTCTACTTCGGCGACGCCCAGAACGGCCTGACCGACTGGTGGCCGCCCGTCGTGCGGCGGGCGCTGCGCGGGGAGCCCGACGCCCGGCTGACCCTGCACGAGGGCGACCAGATCAACGAGGCCGACAACGACCCCGAGTGGGGCGATTGGTTCCGCGGGGCCGAGCGGCTGCTGACCTCGACGCTGACGCTGACCAGCCCCGGCAACCACGAGTACTCCGGTGACCAGTTCATCACCGGCTACCGCGCGCACTACGAGTACCCGCTCAACGGGCCGCTGCTGCTGCGCCACGAGGACGTCTACTACGCCGACTACCAGGGCGTGCGCTTCATCGGCCTCAACGCCAACCAGCAGCTCGGCGCGCCCGACCAGGCGATCTGGCTGCGCCGCATCGCCCTGACCGAGAACCCGATGGACTGGACGGTCGTCTTCTTCCACCACCCGGTGTTCAGCGCCTCCGAGGGCCGCGACAACCCGCAGCTGCGCGCGTTCTGGCTGCCCACCTTGGAGGAGCTCGGCATCGACCTGGTCCTCCAGGGCCACGACCACACCTACGCCCGCGGCCACCTCACCGAGAACGAGACCGGACCCGGCACGCACGTGGGGCCGACGTACGTCGTCTCGGTGGCCGGCTCGAAGTACTACGAGCTGGCCCCGGCCGACGACAACGTGTGGACGCAGAACGACGCGACCCGGGTGCTGGCGCACGCCCAGACCTCGACCTACCAGGCGATCTCGGTCTCGCAGGACCGGCTGGTCTTCCGCTCGGTCATCGGTGCGAAGGGGGAGGGCAGCACCACCGACCGCGAGCGGGGCGACCTGCTGGACGCCTTCACCATCACCCGTGGCGAGGACGGCACCAAGGTCGTCGAGGACGGCCTGCCGACGCGGGTCAAGGTGCGGCGCACCCGCGTGAAGGGCCGGGAGGGCGTCGTGGTGGCGAGGCTGCTGGCGCCGCGGCACCGTCCGACCGGCCGCGTGACCGCGTGGGTGGGCGAGGAGAAGGTCGGTGCCGGCCGGCTCCGGAAGGGTCGCGTCCGGGTCACGCTGCGCGGCCTGCCGCGTCGGGCCGAGGCCGTCGAGCTGCGCTACTCCGGGGACGGTCGGGCGTGTGCCGCCACCAGGGCCGTCCCGCTCGGCTGAACGAGCGGGTCCTCCCGGCCGAGACCGGCCACGGCGGCGAGCACCAGCGCGGTGCCGAGCAGCCCGAGCGGGCCGATGCGCTCGTCGAGCAGCACCGCGGCGACGGCCGCCGCGGTGACGGGCTCGAGCAGGGTCGCGACGGTGGCGGCCGAGCCCGAGGTGGTGCGCAGGCCGGCGTACAGCAGGGCGTAGGCCAACGCCATCGTCAGCACGCCCAGGTAGGCGAGCAGGGCCAGTGCGCCGGGGTCGTCCGTGAGTCGCGGGCCGTCGACGAGCAGGGCGAGCGGGGCCAGCCCGACGGCACCGACGGTCGTCGTGGCGGTGGTGAGCGCGAGCGGGGAGGTCTGCCGGGCCAGCACCTCGCCCTGCGCGGTGGCGAAGGCGTACGCCGACCCCGAGGCGAGCGCCGCCAGCAGCCCGAGGCCCGGGCTGGGGCCGGTGCCGCCGCCGTGGCCGGCGCCCACGCTGACCAGCACCAGGCCGGTGAGGGCCGCGACCAGGACGAGCGCCCGGGTGCCGCCGGGCGGCCGGCGGTGCCGGAGCGACTCCGCCGCGGTCAGCAGCACCGGCGCCAGGCCGAGGCTCACCACGGTCGCGACGGAGACGCCGACGAGGGTGACGGAGGCGAAGTAGAGGGCCTGGTAGGCCGCGGTCGCGGTGCCGACGACGACGGTGCGCCGGGGGTGCTCCCGCAGCAGCCGCAGGAGGGCGGGGGCGCTGCGGGTGGCGAGCACGGCCACCGCGAGCACGGCGGCAGCCAGCACCATCCTCCACGCGCTGATGGTGACGACGTGCATCGGCACCCGCTCGCGGACCAGCTGCACGACCAGGCCCCCGGTGCCCCACAGGACACCGGCGAGGCAGACCTGGAGCAGGCCGAGGCGCGCACGGGCGCTCATGGGCGACCTCCGAGCCGCGTGGTGAGGAGCTGCGCGGTGCGGCGTACGTCGGCGGCGAGCGCGGCGGGGGCGACCTGCTGCTCGTCGACCGGGTAGGTCACCGCGATGCCCGCGGCCGGATGGCCGGTGTGGTCGAGGACCGCGGCCGCCACGCTGGCCAGACCCTCGGTGACCTCGCCGTCCTCGGTGGCATGGCCGCGCTGCCGGGTCTCGGTGAGCAGCGACCGCAGTGCCGAGGGGGTGCGAGGGCCGCGACCCGTGCGGTCGACGAAGGAGTCGGCGTGCGGGTAGAGCGCGCGCACCTGGGCGGCGGGCAGGGCCGCCAGCAGCGCGCGGCCGCTGGCGGTCAGGTGGGCCGGCAGCCGCACCCCCACGTCGGTCACGAGCGGCGGTCGGCCCGGGGCTCGCTCCTCGACGACGTACAGCACGTCACGGCCGTGCAGGACCGCGAGATGAGCGCTGTGGCCGGTGCGGTCGACCAGCTGGGCGAGCGCGCGGCGACTGATCCGCTGCAGCGGCTCCTGGCGGGTGTAGCCGCTGCCGACCTCGAACGCCGCGACCCCGAGACCGTAGCGGTGCTCCTCGGGCAGGTGGGCCACGAAGCCCTCGGCCACCATGACGCCGAGCAGGTGGTACGCCGTCGACCGCGGCAGGTCGCAGGCGCGCGCGATCCGCTCCAGCGGCACCGGGTCGGGCTGGCTGGCCAGGAAGCGCAGCACCCGCAGCGTGCGGGTCGCGGCGGGGACCTGGCTCATGGGGTGAAGGCTCTCACCTGGGGCGGGTGCGGGGTCTCGTGGCTCGTGGCTGGCGCTCCTCGCGCCTCGACCAGCGGGGTGGGGCGACCGGCGGTGGGGCGACCGGCGGTGGGGCGACCGGCGGCGGGGTCACCGCAGCGGGTGCTCCTGCTCGGCGGGGACGAGGGGGGCGGCGAGGAGCGGGCAGAGAG
>LULO01000303.1_pt1 | contig 23754 bp, 23 predicted proteins | sample 728121 | NCBI WGS metagenome assembly LULO01 (sample SAMN03860287, study PRJNA289734) | marine metagenome | biome: seawater column; feature: ocean; material: water; isolation source: Red Sea water column Station 149 - depth 50m | place: Saudi Arabia: Red Sea | collected 2011-10-15 | depth 50 m | reverse complement strand
ATCATATAAAGTCCAATAACCATAATCAAAACCAACTTGTATACTTTCAAAAAAACCGTAGTTTAATTTTGTAGGTTTTGGCATTTGGTTCATAATATTAATGCCAATGACTTTATCTTCAGAATCAAAAGGAATCGTTACATCAAATAAACTACCATTTCTTAAGATTTCAAGTTCCATATAATCAGCATTAACAGACTTATTACTCTCAAAGTCATCCATCTCGTAAATTTTGGATCCATTAACTCTACTAATAATATCCCCTTTGGTTAATCCTGCATATGATGCAGGTAATCCAGAGATAACAGAATCTATAACTATGTCTGGAACTGGAATAAATGATAGCATTTGACCAGATTCCATCATTCTTGTTCCAATATTCTCAGGAATATTTATAATTTTTCTACTACCATCTTCAGAAATTACTTGAACCTCTGTGAGTCCTCTGGTAAACAAAATTTTGTTGATGTCAAATTGATCAACAATTTCTTTTCCATCAACACTTAGAATTTTATCACCGTCAGTAAATCCAACCTCTTGCATTAATTCAGAAACCTTAAAACCAGAATTCAAATTTTCTTCAGTGTATACGGTCTTTCCCCAGACAAACATGATCATCATATAAAGTAAAAAACCAACAATAAAGTTAACAGTAACACCACCCAAAAGAATAATTAATCTTTGCCAAGCAGGTTTGGACCTGAATTCCCATTCTTTAGGCTCCGATGAGGTGTGATCAGTATCAAAACTTTCATCTACAATTCCAGAAATTTTGACATATCCTCCAAGTGGAAGAGCTCCAATACCAAATTCTGTTTCACCAATTTTTTTCTTAAAAAAAGTAAATGGCCAATCAATAAAAAGGTAAAATTTCTCTACTCTACATCCAAATAACTTGGCTGGAATATAATGACCAAATTCATGAAGAACTACGAGAATTGATAAACTTAGTATTAATTGAAATGCTTTGATTAAAACTACTTCCATATCTTAAAATTGGATGTCAAAAGTAACCTTTTTTGGTATTACAAAAAAACTTAAAAAAAATATTTTAAAAATTATAAATAAGTTAATTTTGCCAGTTCATATGAAAAATAGTTTTTTAAAGAGATACGGCCTTATAATTTTATTTTTTATTGTTTTTTCAGTTGTTGGAGTTTCATCATTCAACTACGTACAAACTCCAACTAAAAAACTTCCTATATACAGCCCATCAATGGTGAGCGATGAGTTGGTCGAAGAGGATTTAAGATATGTAAAAAAATACCATAGGATTAGTGATTTTTCATTGTTTAATCAAAATGGTGAAAACGTAACTCATGATAATTATAAGAATAAAATATATGTTGCTGATTTTTTCTTTACTACATGTCCAGATATTTGTCCAATAATGACAGGAAATATGTTATACCTACAAGAAAACTTAAAAAATGTTGATGATATTATGTTTTTTAGTAGCTAAAAAAATCCACAATGAGGAAACTCATGGTATGATTCATACAGAAAATTTTGTCTTAGTTGATAAAGAAAAAAGAATTAGAGGATATTACGATGGCACAAATATTGAAGAAATGGATAGGTTACTTGATGATATTAAAATACTTTTAGATTCCTATGAAAGCTCTTAAAATCTTATTTTTCTTTTACATATTATTTTTTTCATCATTTAATATTTTTAGTCAAGAATTAATAATTGGAGAGGAAAGAATTGAACCTGGTATTGTTTTAATTTTTGAAGGTGCTGTTAAAGATGTTGTAATTCCCAAATCCAATAATTTGAGTGTTGAAGAAACTAATGTACATATTGAAGCGAGAGTTAATTGGGATTCTTTAAATATCCCCGAGGGGTCTCCGGCAGGTGGATTTGTACCATTCTTAAAAATAAGTTCTGTTATATTAAATCAAAGTACTGGTCTAAAAACATTTGTTGATCTTACTCCTCATATCAATCTAATTGATAACTTTCATTATGCACGAAATATTGCCCTTCCTGGGAAGGTTGATGATTTATATACAGTTGAATTTAAAATCAATCCTCCACACGTTTATGATTTAGCTTTTCATAAAGATTGGGCTGAAAAATTTGGTAAAGACTTATTCAAAGGAAAATCCTATACTTATGAAGATGTTGACTTTGAGGAGATTGCAAAGGCTAACAGAGATTAAAATTTTTTGCTAAATTTATTTAAATCAAAAAAATATTATGAAAAAGTTACTATTTATAGTTAGCCTATTATTAATTGGCTGCGAGACAAATCAAAACAGGGATAATGCAACATGGACATTTGATGCATCGACTGGAGACTATATTGAATGGCAAAGTGAAAATGATTTTGCAAATGAAATGACAAATGCTGCTTTTGTTCATTTATATAATGTTGAGTATGAAAAAGCAATGGTATTTTTCGAAAAAGCATTGGAATATGACCCATCACTATTTGGACCACATGTAGTTTTAGCTGGATTTTCGGAAGATGGATCTGATAAACAACAAATGCATATATCTAAAGCCAAGGAATTGGTTGAAAATAAAAATAATACTTCGAAACTTTTTGTTTCACTTTTAGACTTAGATAAAGGAGGAAGTTGGCCACTTGTTACACAAGGTGCTCATGATGTTTGGAAATCAATGAGAGATATTGAGCCAAAAGGTAAACTTATTCATTACTATTATGCATTTACTATTCCTGGAATGGAAAATAAAATTCAAGAAATGGAAACACTTTTAGCTGAGCTAAAAGATGGTACTGGTGATAGTGAATCTCTTGCTGTTAGCGGTGATCATTCATTCATGATAGCTCCAATAGTAAATACACTGGGCTATTTTTATTACAACATTGGAAATAAGGAAGAGGCAAAAAACCTATTTGAAGAGTATCTTAATCTTTATCCAGATGGATATAATTCATATGATTCGATGGGTGAGTTTTATTACAATGAGGGTGATATGGAAAATGCTCTAAAATTTTATAAAAAAGCAAAAGAAATGTACCCAGCTGCAACTTCAGCAAATATGATGATTGAAGAAATTTCAAAATCTTAAATTATATTAAGGGTAAAATCTAATAACGATTTTGCCCTTAATTATTTTCCACTTCTAAAATTAAATCAATTTCTACGGCAATATTCATTGGTAATGAATTCATTCCCAATGCTACTCGTGTATGCTTACCTCTATCACCAAAAACTTCAACTAATAAATCAGAACATCCATTTATAACTTTTGGTTGATCTGTAAAATTAGATGCTGAATTAACCATACCATTTACTCTAATGATTTGTTTCACATTTTTAAGATCACCAATTGCAGATTTAATTGTAGAAATCAAATTTATGCCTGTAGCTCTAGCTGCTTCATAGCCCTGATCAATAGTCAAATCATAGGTCAGATGGAATCATTAGTTCAATTCCTAACTCCTTCAACTTAGATTCAGGATCAAAATTGGAATCTTGATCTTTCTTTTCTGGAACACATGCAACAATTAATAGTAACAGTAAATAAAATGTTTTCTTCACTTTCATATAATATTTTAAATTAAAAATTATCCAAGATATACATCAAGGCTCATCATGACAATGAATCCAGCAATTAAACCCATTGTTGCTAAATCTGTATTTCCACCTCTCTGACTTTCAGGAATTACCTCTTCAACAACAATAAAAATCATTGCACCAGCAGCGAATGATAATGCATATGGTAATATTGGCCAAACAAGAATTACTAATGCAGCACCAATGACTGCAAAGATTGGTTCTACTATAGCTGATAGCTGTCCCCATATCCAGGATTTAGTTCTGCTAAAACCTGCTCTTCTCACAGGCATAGATACGGCAAAACCTTCAGGAAAATTTTGAATTCCTATACCAATTCCTAATGCAACAGCAGCTCCGAGTGTATATACATTAGCAAATTCTGGAATAACTAAAGCGCCAAAAGCAACTCCAACTGCTAGACCTTCTGGTATATTATGAATAGCAATAGCTAATACAAGTAAAGAAGTTTTTTTAAGATCAGTCTTGGGACCTTCTGCCTCTTTCATTTTTCCAAAAATATGTAAGTGTGGGATTGCCTTATCTAATATGAACATGAAAAGTGCTCCAATGAAAAAACCAATTGCTGGAGGTAAAAATGATGGCAAAGTTGATTGTCCTAACTCATTCTGAACCTCAACTGCATCAATAGCTGGTGCTATTAATGACCAAAAACTTGCAGCAATCATTACACCACCAGTAAATCCTAAAGCCATATCAAGAACTTTTCTATTTGAGCCCTTGAACAAAAAAACAAGAGCAGCTCCAATAGCTGTCATGATCCAAGTAAATAGACCAGCATATAGTGCTTGTAATATTGGACTGGTTTGAGATTGACTACTTATCAATGTTTTTAGAGGTTTTGAAAATAACTGTTTGGATGCAAATAATTCTCCAATTTGCCTGGGTAATTCATTGTCGTACTTTTTGAGTATGGAATTTATTGGGGAATAATTTTTAACTAAATCTTTTGTCTTTACATCAACGTTAGCATTTTTGAATAAGTCAAATACTTTTTGAATTTTAGAACTATCATCACTATTTGAATCATTATATAACTGATTTAAAGTTAGAGAATCATCTTTATTAGAAATTTCTTTAAAAACATGGTACATTACCGTTTTTTTTCTCTTAATAATATCTCCACCAATTTTTTTTCCTATTAAATTTTGATTACCAAATAAGTCTAAGTAATCATCTTGTATTTGAAATGCTAATCCTAAATTTAAACCAATATCGTACAATGATTCTAAATCAGTTTCATTGACATCATTTATAATGCCTCCCATTTTTAGAGAAGAACCAAGGAGAACAGCCGTCTTATATTTTATCATTTGAATATAATCTGAAAATTTTAATTCATTTTCTTTTTCAAATTCAAGGTCTAACTGTTGTCCCTCACATATTTTTAAAGCAGTATCATTAAAAATCTCCATGAGTTTTTTTTGAATTTTTGCTTCATAATTTTCCAAACATTTATAAGCCAGTATTTGCATGGCATCACCAGAAAGTATTGCCTGATTTACATTCCATTTTAAATGTACTGTTTCATTACCTCTTCTAATTTTTGAAGAGTCCATTATATCATCATGAATTAAAGTAAAATTGTGAAAAAGCTCATTTGCAAGTGCTGCTGATAATGCATAATCAGTATCGTCATTATATAATCTACTTGATATCATAGTTAATATTGGACGAACTCGTTTTGATGGTAATTTTAAGAAGTATTTGATAGGTTCATATACTGAGTTATCATTTAAGTCATTAATAAAATTATCAATGTAACCATTAAATAGATTTATGTGATCTTTAAAACCTTCCATTATATAAATGCTAAAATACATTATATAAATATTAAAAGGTAAATTAGAGGTTTAGAAACTTAAGAAAGTTATATAGTTTTATAGTTTCTTTTAGATATTTGTAATTATGTACAGAACTAATAATTGTGGAGAGCTTAAAATTTCAGATGTTGGAAAAACTGTAACTCTTGCAGGTTGGGTTCAAAAAATAAGGAATAAAGGTTTTTTAATTTGGATTGATCTCAGAGACAGGTATGGCATAACTCAGCTTATCATAAATTCTGAAAAAAGTTCAAAAAAAGTTATTGATTCTGTAAAAGATATTGGAAGAGAGTTTGTAATTCAAGTTGAAGGAGAAGTAATTAAAAGAGAAGCAATAAATAAGAATATCCCAACTGGTGAAATTGAGATATTAGTTACAGAAATAAATATTTTAAATTCATCCAAGGTACCCCCTTTTACAATTGAAAATGAAACTGATGGAGGTGAGGAATTAAGAATGAAGTATAGGTATCTAGACCTAAGAAGACCAGCTTTAAAAGACAACATTATTTTTAGGAATGAATTAACTTTTCAAGTGCGTAAGTACTTAAAAGAGGAGGGATTTATTGATATTGAAACTCCCTATTTAATCAAATCAACACCTGAAGGAGCAAGAGATTTTGTAGTTCCTTCAAGAATAAATCCTGGAGAATTTTATGCACTTCCACAATCACCTCAAACATTTAAACAGTTGCTTATGGTATCTGGATTTGATAAATATGTTCAAATTGTAAAATGTTTTAGAGATGAGGATCTTAGAGCTGATAGGCAACCAGAATTTACTCAAATTGATTGTGAAATGTCATTTGTCAATCAAGAGGATATCCTAAATACTTTTGAAGGATTAGTCAAAAATTTATTTAAAGTTTGTATCGGAGCATCTTTGGAAAAATTTGATCGTATATCCTACGCTGATGCAATGGAACTTTATGGGTCTGACAAACCTGACACAAGATTTGGAATGAAGTTTTTAAACCTTTCAGAAAAAGCTAAAGGAAGTGGTTTTAAAATTTTTGATTCCAGTGAATCTATTTATGGATTTACTATTGAAAATGGTGAATCTTTTTCAAGAAAAGATATTGATTAAAATCAATGACAGGCTCGAAAGCTGGAGATCTAACATTTATAATTTCTGGTGATAAGAAAAAGACACTTACTCAACTTGGGAGTTTAAGAATACATGTTGGTGAAAAACTAGGGCTTAGAGATAAAAATAAATTTAATGCATTATGGGTTACTGACTTTCCTATGTTCGAATGGGATGAAGAAGCTAAAAGATATCATGCAATGCATCATCCTTTTACATCAGCTAAACCTGAACATTTAAAATTGTTAGACACAGAGCCTGAAAAAGTTATTGCAAATGCATATGATTTAGTTCTAAATGGAAATGAAATAGGCGGTGGATCAATAAGAATTCATGATCAAAAACTACAAGAGGAAGTTTTCTCTATTTTAGGGTTTTCTAAAAAAGAGGCGTTTGATCAATTTGGATTTTTACTAGAAGCTTTTACTTATGGAGCACCTCCACACGGCGGTATTGCATTTGGGTTAGACAGATTAGCTGCAGTGATGAAAGGTGAAGAATCAATCAGAGACTATATAGAATTTGTTTCTACGAATTTTACTATACATTATTTTTATTCTGGATTTAGCTCTACTGTTTTTCGGATTGTATAAAAAGAATACAGACATCGAACTTGGAGAAAAATTAATTGGAAGTAGTGTTCTTGCTTTCTGTTTTATTTTCTTACCTATCTTTCTTTATTACCGCTACAGTAAGAGGAATTTAGAGGATTATATTTACAAAGACTAAGTTTTCTTCAGTTTCCTTTTTTTAATAAAAAAGGCATCAATTAGTAATTTACACTCATTAGATAAAACTCCATAAGAAACTTTTGTTTTAGGATGTAATGTTGTATTTAATTTTCTGTATCCTCTGTGAGGATCACTAGCTCCAAAAACAAGTCTTGATAATTGTACCCAATACATAGCACCAGCACACATTTGGCACGGCTCCAATGTAACATATAATGTACAATCATTTAAATATTTCCCACCTAAATAATTAGCTGCAGATGTTATAGCTTGCATTTCAGCATGAGCAGTAACATCATTTAGCATCTCTGTTAAATTATGAGCTCTAGCAATAATTTTATCATTTGAAACAATTACAGCACCAACAGGAACTTCATCTTTTTCAAAAGCCGTTTTGGCTTCAGCAAGGGCTTTGGACATATAGAAAATATCTTTTTCTTTCTGGTTCATTAACTTAATTTTTTATACCATTCAAGTGCTAATCCGTCGGTTAAACTAGCAATAAAACAACTAACATCTAAGAGACTTGAATATAAATCTGTATCTCTGTTTAAATATTCCTTTGGAATACATTCCAAAGCTAATTCATCAAATGCACTTACTTTGTCATTTCTCCAATTTATAACTGAATTTGTAAACGTCTTCAAAAGGAAATTTAAAACCTTATATCCTGTGAGTTCTTTTTCAATCACCTCTTTAGACTTATAGACTTTTTCAATACTAATCTCAATTATTCCATCCATTTGTACTTTAAATTTACTTATGGACATTAAAGATTTATCGAATGTTCCATCCAATATTTTTTCTTCATTTTCAATAAATATTTTTACTGCTTCATTAATTAATGTGTTAATTGCTAATGCTCTCAAGTATGCAATTCTTTGAGACTTCAATCCCATTTTTGAATATTTTTCTTTATCAATTGTATCCTTAACAAGCTTAACTAAATATTCAAGAGCAAATTCTTCAGGAATCCAATCCAGATTTATTCCATCCTCAAAATCAATTAATGTGTAACAAATATCATCAGCCGCTTCAACTAAAAAAGCTAAAGGATGTCTATTGTAATTTGAGTCACCGATTTTTAAATTTAGTTCCTCAGCAACTTCATCAAAAAAGATATGTTGGTTAGAAAAGAAACCATATTTTTTATCCTTAATATTCTTTGTTGGCTTGTATGGAAGTGAGGCTTTTGGGTATTTTGTAAATGCTCCTAGAGTTGCATAGCTTAATCTCAAACCTCCTGGTGATCCAATTTTACTTTCTGTTAATATTTTAAATCCATTGGCATTCCCCTCAAAATTACACAGGTCATGATACTGAACTTTTGTTAACTCGCTTTTATATTTTTCTCCTTCACCAATTTTAAAAAAATCTCCAATTGCTGACTCTCCACTGTGACCAAATGGTGGATTCCCAATATCGTGAGCTAAACAAGCAGCAGCTACAATACTCCCAAAATCATTTGTTTGAAATCCATGAATTTGATTTAAATATGGATACTTTTCTAAAATGTGTTTTCCAACTGTACGCCCTAAACTTCTACCAACGACAGATACTTCTAAACTGTGTGTTAATCTTGTATGGACGAAACTTGTTTTTGAAAATGGTACAACTTGTGTTTTGTCTTGAAGTGTTCTAAAAAATGATGAGAAAACAATTCTATCATAATCAACATCAAATCCAACTCTCGTTTCATCTTGCTCTGACCTAAGTCTTTTTAAACTATCTCCATGTCTTTTTAATGATAAAAGGTTTTCCCATTTCATTAATGCAATTTAAATATTTTTGAGAATTGGAAAGATGAAAAAATAAATGTTTTATAATTTAAATTTCATCAACCTTGCAGCTGAGCTACTTTTTTCATCTTCAGAGGTTATCCAGAATGTTGTTGGATCAATAATTTTTATAGCCTCAACCTGAGTTTTCCCGATTGGGATTTCATACATATCAATTTTTTGATTTTTATTGTTTAAACTAAAATCAGAAATTATTAAAACGTAATATTCATCAAACTTGATAGTTGATGTCAGAGCTAATGTATTTGTTTCTTTATCGTAATCACCACCAGTGACTATTGAATCAGTATTTAAACTACCAATTTTTTTTGCCTGATAATTTCCTCCATTTTTTGGAAGAGAGTAGATTTCAGTAATTTTTTTTCGTTTATTTTTTGTGAATATTAACAGTTTATCCTCAAAAGAGATTAAAGCTTCAGCATCATACTCTGATCTTCTATAAATTCTCCTAAATTTTTTTTGTTCTGGATATGAAAAATTTATCACCTCAACATTTTCATTAGAAGACTTTTGAATTGGGATTTTAACAATAGATAAATTTTTTCTTGTATCATAATTATTCCCCATGTTAGCAACATATAAAAACTCTTCGTCTTTAGTTATGTTTTATAATCTCTAATCCAGATGTTTCATCAATAATTTTTGATAAACTTATGTCTGTTGTAATTTTCTGCGAATAAGAAAATTGAAATACAATAAGTGTAAGTAGAATACTAATTCTCATTTATAATTTTTCTCCAATCTACTAATTTAAAATTTTGATTCAAACCATCATTATCATCATCTTGAGCAATAAAAAATCCCTTAGGAAATTTTTTAGTAGAAATTGAAGTTACATCAATACCATCAGTTTCAGTTGTACCATCAATAGTTTTTCCAGAAATAACTCTAAAAAAGGTCTTAGCCTTTAATGATTCTCTATCAATAAGTAAATAACCATTAGATCCTTGAACAGAAGAAATTAAATACCCTTTACTGTCGCCATCGTCCCTCAATGCCAAACCTTCAAAGTCAGGTTTAAAAAATTTATTTTTCTTAAATATTAATTTTCTTTCCTCATCAGTTGTTGGAAAAACATTAATTTCCCATATACCTTTTCTTTCTTGACCTATGTAAACTTTTCCTTTAGATTCATCTGCTACTATACCTTCAACTAAAGAGGAAAATCTTAATTTTCTTTCAAATTTAATTTCGGGACTTGATTCATCATTATTATAACTCCACTGCTCTACATTTCCTTTTTTATCACTTACAAATAAATATGTATTATACTTATCATCATAAAAAGTAATTCCATATACATCTTTTAAACTTGGAACTACTTCACGAACTATATTTTTTTCTAATTCTCCATTGGAATTAAAAATATAAAGATCTATACTATTGTATGTTCTATTTGTTCCGGCAACTAAGTATTTTTCTTGACTGAACTTGGATGGAATTATGTCCACATTATTTATCCTCCCAACCTTATAATCATAGAGCTTATTGCCCTCTAAGTCATATACAATTATGCCGAATTTTTTATCAGATGAAACAATTAAGCTTTTTTCTGGATTGATTAGGTTTTCTAAAACACACATATCATCTGCTGCATCATCACCAGCAAAAACTGGCTCTGTTTCTACATCAGCTTCAACTTCAATATATAACAAAGAGCCTAATAAATTAGGCTCTTGTGAATTTAAAATGCTAGTAAAAATAAAACTAGCAAAAAATAATTTTTTAAACATTAAAAATCATATTTTAAACCTACATTCCAGCTTAAATTATAATATTCAAGTTGCATAGTTTTTTCAACAGTACCTTGATAATATCTTAAAGGCTGATTTGTTAGGTTTTTCCCCTCAGCAAATATACTAAGTTTGTCAGTAATTTTGTAGTTAGCATTTACGTCCAAAAATGTTTGCTCATCATAATATCTGTCTTCATAAGCATCTCCACTCAACTCATCCAATGCTTCACTTGCATAATTCATTGATGCCCTAACAAAAAATTTATTTGCTTCATAGGCTAACGATAAGTTATACATATTATCAACTTGACCAACTAGTGGAATGTCATCTCTACCTTCAACTCTGTCTGTCGAAGAATTGGTTGAAGTATAGTTCCCCATAAAAGTGAAGTTATTCAAGAGCTTAGTTTGAAAACCAATTTCAAAACCATTCAAAGTAGCTTTTTCACCATTTCTAAGTTGACTCATTTCATAACCATCATCACCAGCATATGTATAATTATTAGTAGCAAACTTATAAATCCAGTCATCAATACTTTTATTAAAAAACCCTACAGAAAATAAACCTAATCCTTTAAAATAATATTCAGCCATAAAATCAATGTTAGTTGATAAAGAGGCTTTTAAATCAGGGTTTCCAAGTGCAAGTTCTTTATCATCAGAATTTGAATATTCGTATGGAACTAGATCATAATATGATGGTCTAGATAATGATTGAGTTAATGCAAAGTTAAAATTCAATTTATCATTTAAATCCCATTGTAAAGTTAGATTTGGAAGAACATTAGTATAACTATTATCTCCAGTTACTGATCCGATATCTGCTGGTGTCTCATCCTCTTCTTCATCAAAAACCTGACCTGTATATTCAACATTTGTACTTTCAATTCTAGCTCCAGCAATTAAAGTTAAATTATCTCCTAACTTATCTTTAATCATCGCATAAAATGCAGTTATATTTTCATCTGCATCGTAATTACCTCCTGCAAATTCATCCATAACATAGGAGTCAAAATTAGGATCACTAGGGCCTCCTAACGATAAGCTACCTAATGCTTCAGCAGTCATAAAATTTCCACTTTGATATTTTTTTCCAGGCTGGTAATCAGAAAGTGTAGCATTAAAAAATGAAACTCCATCCATGTTAGGTAAGTCGTTATCATATTCATACCAAATATCATTTCTGTCTTTGGTTTTACTTTTGTATTTGAGTCCAAATTTTATTTCATCATTGACATTATATGGTAAATCAAAGTCTAATGAAAAAGAAGTATTAGTTTCTTCAGTACCTTTAAATGCTTGCTCAGTTTTTTTGTAACCAAACTTACTTGCTTCAGTCCAATTATCTCCTTGATAAATAAAATTTGGGAATCTTGGGTTTGAAATATCAAGAGAAGAAATTGGAACTCCTTTTTGCTCATATCTTACATATCTTTCATCAGGCCTATCCTCACTAGCAGCTGAAAAACTCACTTTCCAATCCATTCCAAGTTTACCAAATTGATGATCACCACCTAAAGAATATTTCTGAGTCTTTTGGTCCTCTAATCTTGTATTTTTATTTCTATCATTATTACCTCCACCTTTAGTTTGTCTTCTAACTCTAACTCTATCAATTCTTGAGACGATACTCCATGCCAATCTAGAATTGGAAATAATTTTTGCAGGAATGGCAAAAATTCTATACTTCAACATCCACTTAGCTAACCGGTCTATTCCACTACCAATTCGACTACGTCTCTTTGCCATTATATGGCCCAAAGAGATTTCACAGTTAAGACCAACTAATATTTTTACCTAAATAAATTATAATCCGAAATAAAATCCGCATTTTCTATTTTTTTCAATAACCCTCTATCAGGATTTACAACTATAATTTCTGCACTAACCTTCCATACATCCATGTCATGAATACTATTTCCTGCATATCCAAATCCATTTTCGCCAAATCTAGAGACTAGCGCTTCTGCTTTCTTATTTCCTCTGAGATTAAAATCTCCATCAGAAGCCATTACATCAGAAAATAGACCTACATATCCAGCAATCTGTTCTGCTACAATCCTATCTGATGCTGTTGCTAGAATAATCTCCCTTCCCTTAGCATGTTCTCCTGTCAACCAATCAAGAAATTCAGAGTGGTATCTCAATTTACTAGGATCAAATCTGAGATTACTCGCCAATAATCTTTTCCACTTTGCCCTTCTACCACTTATTTCATATTTAATGAGATTAAGAAATAGCCATGGCTTCCTCAAAATTACTTTTCGAATACTTATCCAACTCATATCAGTCAGAATTAAAGTTCCGTCCATATCTACTGCCAGAGGAATATCCTGTGTAGCAACACTCATGAACGGTCCTTGGGTGTTTATACTACAAGTCTTTTGACCGATTCAATGAAGCCTAACACCTCTTCGTAAGTATGTGAATGCGTGGAATGGAGAGTGGAGACCTTCCGCTATGAAGGGAATTGAATCTAACACACCTACTCCTGAAGGATTTCGAAATCTAACTTTAGCGGGTTTAGGATTAAGATGTGAAATAACTGAACCTGTCCAATTATCAAATATCGAGGATTGGAATCTAATAGTATCCAAATTAGAATCATGGGGACAAATTCCTGAAACAAATAAAATTAATTCAATCTCTACCAAAGAATTTAATCGCGGATTAGTTGCTAAAATTTCTACAGACATTGAATGGACAGCAGAATTCTTACCTTGGAGTCACGATAGTCAATTAAGCACAATTTCTGAAGCTAACATTAGTGTTATAATTCCGTATGTTGGTGGATACAAGTGGGAAGGAAGAGATATTATTGTCTTCAGAAAAAATCAAAATGATGATAATACATTTTTCGAGAAATTAGAATCTTCAATAAAACAAAATGATATAGAAAATACAAATAAAATACTATTCAAATGTGGAAGTATTCTAGGTCATTATCATTCAGAGGTAGAGTCAATATTGACTACTCCTTATGACCATAAAAGATGGAATGGTAGGATAGAATCATTAGAGGAAAAACTCAGGGCTAGCTTTATTTGGAGGGGTAAATTTTCCAAGAAAACACCGTGTATTATCAGTTTAAGAGATATACGTTTTTCTGATTTTCAATCAGGAAAAATAGTAATTAACAGACCAAGACTATCCGATTGTTTAGAAGTTCCAAATTGTGATTTTCCTGCAATCAGGGACCTTTCATCACTGATTCATGACTTATCTAGGATGATTTACAGACTCAATGATAGAATCGATATTACCAGTCTCAGATCTTCACTAATTGAAGGTTGGAAATCCACTGCACCAGAAAATTGGGCATCAAAGGAAGCTTTCTATGCCTACTATGGTGGACTTGTTATTTGGGAATATGAACAATGTCTACTGGATGTAATTGAGGCTACAGCAAACCAATCCGGACCTCCAGAACCGGCAATTACTACACTAGCATACGTTAAATCATTTCAAAAAAAGATGTTCAATAATCGTACAATTGCAATGTTAGGATGGATGGGTATGTTTTTCGGAGCAAGCTCATTAATTAATTCAATACCCTCTGAACTCATGGATTTACCAATTCCATTAATCTTTTTTACCGGCGGATATGGACTGTTGAAATATTATCAAAAACTAGCTCCACCACCTGAATTTCCTCTTAATAAGTCCTTTTTATGACTCCATCTTCATAAGAGTAAAATTGCGGAATTCCAGTAGGAATTTCTAGGTTAACAATTTTTTCTGGAGTAATTTTCTCAATATACATTACAATAGATCTAAGTGAGTTACCATGCGCTGAAACCATTACATTCTTTCCATTAATTAAATCAGAAATTACTTCTTCTTTAAAGTAAGGGATTGTTCTAGCAGCAGTCATTTCCAAGCTTTCTCCACCGGGCGGCGGAATATTGAAAGATCGCCTCCAAATTTTAACTTGCTCTTCACCATGTATTTCAGCAGTTTCTTTCTTGTTTAGTCCCTGTAATGATCCATAATTCCTTTCATTTAAACTAGAATTCTTTTTGATAATTGGGTTAGAAATTTTATTATATTCTAGAATAATTTCTGCTGTTTTTTGAGCACGAATAAGTTCACTTGTATGAACAATATCAATTTTAATTTCTGCCAGATTAATTCCAGCTTCTTTAGCTTCTTCTTCCCCTTTTGTAGAGAGCTCAACATCTATCCATCCAGTAAAGCGATTGGCAGCATTCCAGATTGATTGTCCGTGCCTAATCAATATTAATTTAGTCAAGGTATCACATGCCTATTTTCTCTGTCTAGGCTCATGGAATGATATATTACATTCTTTAGCAGATGCTTTCGCCAATAACAGAATTTCTTCTTTAAATTCTCTTTGAGTTTCCGCGCTCGATTTGCAATAAAAATTCCCTGAAGCAGTTATTTTTGGTGGTAAACTATCAGTAATCTTCACCCACGAATCATCGTGCATGATTGCTCGGGCATCGGATAAAACCTTTCCAAGTAATATTTCGCAAAATTTCTTGAGTGATTCTTTATCAGAATCATCCTCAAATTGAAAATTTGGTCTAATTCTTCTAAATCTTCTCAAACTGAAATTTTCAACCGGTGAATTAGTAATATTAGAGTTAGGAACAGTTACTATGGTATCATTTCCAGTTCTTATCATAGTAGTCCTTAGACCAATATTTACCACTTCGCCTTCAATCCCTTCTACTATAATCCAGTCACCAACATTGAATGGCTGATCAACTAATATTGAAATCGCTCCAAAAATATTTGCTACCGAGTCCTTGGCTGCTAATGCTAAAGCAAGACCAGTAATACCTAATCCTGCAATTAGGCCATTTAAATCCATTCCCGCGAGTCCAGCAATGATGAATATACCACCAACAAATACTGCTAATCTTCCTACCGACTCTGCCACACTAGCTAAAGATTTTCTAGCCGCAATATCATTTCCTTCGACCACTATAAAGGCGTCTAGATAATCTACTAGTCGATATGCTGCAACAAGCATCAATATTACGAATGCAGCCCAACTTATATTCGAAATTGAACTCATCAATTCACCGTTCCAGATTGGATTTGAGTTATTAGAGATCCATTCTATAGATATATGGAAAATCAAAAATCCAATCATCCATGCTAATGATCTTGGGGCGAAAAGAGTTCTACCATCAATTCTATCAGTTTTTGATAATATATTCATTAAGATGGGAAATAAATATCTTCTCGCAATAATTCCGGAAATAAGACTTAATGCAATGATGCCTAAAAGAATAATCAATGTTCCATTCGAAAATCCTGCCAGTTCTTCTTCTCCACTCAAAAAATCATTTAGGGCGCTCATATAATTAATCCACATGGCCCATGACATAAATATAGCTCTATTCAAGGTACTAAATTCCGGACGATTCAAGACCTATCGGCTTCTCGGGACATATAGATGGATGACGAAAATTTACTCCTTGTTAATAAAAATCCAATTTTTCGTACTCGAATACCTGTCTTAGCACTATTAATGCCCTTATTCTTATCCCTATTCTCACCAATGGCTCAATTCAGTGTAGAAGTTCAAGCACAAGAAAACTCTGATGGTATATCTCCTGAAGATATTTGGTCTGAAGACTACATTAACCAAGTTTTTCCATGGGGGCAGCATGGAAATCCAGATTTAACCCAATTCCGAGATTATTATGATTATTTCTCGATGAAAGAGAGGATGCAGACATTGGCTGCATATTATCCCGAATTCTTACAATTCCATGAGGGCCTCCTAGGTGGAGTTAATGCTCGAGGAGTTCAAACGACATTAGATGACTACAAGGGATGGCATTACAATCATCCTAGTCCATGGATTAAAATCACAGGAAATGTTCAGGGTGGCGAGTATAATCCTTTCAATGACGACGACGGAAACTATGCCGATAGACCTGATGTAATGTTAGTGGGGAATCATCATGCTAGAGAATGGATGTCCTATGAAGTTCCAATGTTTTTTTTGGAAACTGTTGCACATTATTATGGAAAAGCGGGAATTGATAATGATGGAGATGGTTTGGTAGATGAGGATGGATGGGATGGTATTGATAATGATGGAGACTGCTTATCCCTAAATTCTTCCAATCAAGACAGTAATAATGACGGAAATCCTTGTGGCCCAGGAGATCTGGGGGTAGATGAAGATTTTAGTGAACAATTTATCACTGATATGGTAAATACTAGAGAAATATATCTTATACCAATGTTGAATGTTGATGGAAATAGATATGATAGAGAAGTATTTTGTGGAGAACAAGCATACGATGGATGCGATTCTAATTCACCAGGGTGGAGAAAAAATCTCAGAGATAATACCGTAACTGGATTCACTCCCATTCCTGATACAGATGAGGAAGTGAATGATGGCTGTGATGGCGTCGATTTGAACAGGAATTATCAGTTTGAATGGGGACTTCTAATTGGAGTAACTCCAGTTCCGGGAATCTGTACTTTCGGTGATCCAGACTTAGCTCAGACATATCCAGGTCCTTTGGATACTGTAGATAATGATGGTGATGGAAGAGTAAATGAGGATCATGTCGATGGAGTAGATGATGATGGAGACGGTTTAGTTGATGAAGACTGGATTGGTGGAAATAGTGAACCAGAAACAAAATTTATCCAAGATCTCACGGAAATGAACGATGATGATGGTGATGGAGCATCTGACTTCAAGTCCACATTATCATGGCATTCTTATTCCGAACTAGTTTTATGGCCTTGGGGGCACTGTAATGACTGTGTAACTACCGATGATGAATATCTGGTCTATCACGGAAATAAAATGGGGGAGATGACAGACTATGAGCCAATGCAGTCATCAGATTTGTATCCAACTCAGGGCGACTTTTGTGATTGGCACTATGGGGTACATCAATCATACTGTTACACAATTGAGATTGGTAATAATTTCCACGAACAGCCTGAGGATATTGCTCATATTTCTGTAAGGAATCTAGGAGTGCCGTTCTACATGCTCGAGATTGCTGATGACCCAAGATATAGGGCAATTGTTGGTATTGAAAATACAACAAACTCACAATACCTCGAAGCTCCCGAAGATGTTACTATTCCATCAAGTGGAGAGATTCCGATAGGATTATGCCTAGATCAAACATTCCCTTTCACTCCCGATGTAAATAAAACACATCTAATGTGGAGATTTGTTGAACCTACAAGGCAGCAGGATGACTTTGGACCAACAGAATGGGTTTCAGTTCCTTGGTCCAGAGCCCAATTTAATGACGCAAATCAGGATTGTCTACTCAAAGATAATTCCAACGGAACTAGAGTAGAAGCCAATATTCCAATTCCAGATAATCTAGTAGGTAAAATTCAGTATAAGGCAATGCTGGGGACAATCAATGGCGCTTTCCCATTCACATACCCGACTGTAGAAGATGGTGGAAACTACTATGAAATATTCCTCCCTTATCGTGCAAATTTCGGTTCTGCAATTCTTAGCGTAATTATGTTTCTGATTATAGCTAGTTTCGTTTGGGGTGGACTAGGTTTCTCCCTAAGTCAAATGTTTTCAGAGGATGAAAAAGTTTTGGGAATGCCTGATTCAGAATTAGAAGATTAATTTGGTGATAAAATGAATCCTCAGTCAGAATCATCTAGTGACGAATTTAGTGGTAGATTGGGATTGATATTTGCTACAATCGGAGCTGCAATAGGTACAGGGAACATTTGGCGATTTCCTAGAATGGTTGGAGCAAATGGCGGGGGTTCATTTTTGATTCCATGGTTAATTTTCTTGTTCCTTTGGTCAATTCCTTTAATTATTGCAGAATTTGCACTTGGAAAAAGAAGTAGAGTTGGAACTGTTGGAACCTTCCGAATTTTTGCAGGAAAGAAATTTGCTTGGATGGGACTTTGGACGGCATGGATTTCTACCGCCATAGGATTCTACTATGCTGTAGTAACTGGATGGTGTATTAATTACTTCCAAACTGCTATCAGAGGTGGACTCGGGAGTGAAGTCGATACAACCGAAGTTTGGAATAATTTTCTACAATCTCCCGAACAAGTAATTTTTTTCCAGGCTATTGCTGTTTTGATAACTATGGCCGCTATTTGGGGTGGTGCGAAGGCTATTGAGAAAGCTAACGTTACTCTGATGGTTTCGTTATTTATTCTACTATTTACTGCTTTATTTCTGGCATTCGTCATGGATTTGAGAGATGGTAGTCTAGACGGTTTTGTGTACATGTTCAGTATTCAACCTGAATATTTGTTAGAACCAGAGACTTGGATAAATGGGTTATCTCAATCAGCATGGTCTTGTTCAGCTGGAATGGGAATGGCTATAACTTATTCAGTTTACATGAGAAAAGATGAAGATACCACTTTGAATGCTGCAACAATGTGTTTTGCTAACAATAGCATCAGTATAATAGCTGGACTAACTGTAATGATGGCGGTATTCTCTGTAGCAGATGATCCTTTGGGAGCAGTTTCTGGGGGAAGTTCAGCAATTACATTTTTAGTTCTACCAGAGGTTTTCGCACAAGCACCTGGTGGGCCAGTGGTACAATTATTGATGGTAACCGTATTCTTTCTAGCACTATCTTTTGCTGCATTGACTTCTATGATTTCAACAGTTGAATTGTGTGTAAGAAATTTCGTAGATCACGGGTATGATAGATCAAAATCTGTCGGACTAACGACTTTGGCTATTTTCCTATTTGGGCTACCAAGTGCTATGATTTGGATAAAGGTAGACTCTTCAACTGGAGTTGCATTTCCAGAATTCTTAGAAGTACAAGATCATATCTGGGGTTATGGATTAATGTTTAGTGGTCTTTTCATAGCATACACGATATGGAAATATGGATGGAATAGATATCAAAATTGGAGAGTAGAGAATGATATCGATGAATTTGATTTCAGGGATTATTTAGATTACGGAGTTTCAGGATTCAGAGATGATTTCATTAATACTGGAGATAATGATTGGTGGATAGGAAGGTGGTGGGACTACATAATGTATCTTGGATTCCCAATCATGTTTTCCGTACTAATGTTATCATATTTTACCGATTTGTTAGCCAATGTAGATGATCCTTGGAATCCAGCAAACCCACATGGAATTTCAATAATTTTACTTTTCTGGGGAATTACAGCAACATTATTTATCGGATTTAACAAATTCCTAGTTTCCAGACCACTGTACAGAAATGTACCAGAAGGCGCGGAAGTACCCATCGACATGCTACCTGGTGGATCTGATTCATTAGTTCTAGAGGTTGGCGATAATCCCAATCACAATGTAGATTCAAAGAATCAAAAAAATATGAAACAAATTGATTCAATTATTGACGCAGAAGTTGCCTAGGTTCGGATAATATGCCCGAATTCGCACGTTGGGAAATGCATTGGTCAGAAGTTTCAGTTTTTGATAGAAATGCTATCGCATTGGGTATCGATGAATGGGAATTAATGAATTCTGCAGCGGACGAATTAGTGAAAGAGATAACTAAATCTTTTGCTGGTAAAGATGTACTTTTCATTTGTGGCCCAGGGAACAATGGTGGTGATGGATTTGTAGCATCAAAGAGATTACTTCAACTAGGATGGAATGTAGGAATTTTAGCTAGTCACGATTATTCTAAGACTAAAATTTCATCAAAAGCTAGGAGTGAAATCGATGATAATATTATTCATGTCTGGCCTAAAGTTCCTGATCATGAATATTCTTTGATTATTGATTGTTTGCTGGGGGCTGGTTCGTCAGGATATGGAATTCCTCTTCGCTCACCAATCAATGAAATCGTTTCGTGGATTAAGAGTAAATCAATTCCAATTTTATCATGTGATATTCCTACAGGTCTTGGCGGAAATAATGCCCTTATTCCAGTAAAAACTCTAACTTTTCATTCATCAAAGAAATTTCTTAATTCATCCGAAGTCGGTGAAATTATCGTTGCACCGTTACCTTGGCCGCGAGAGGTAGAGGATTGTGGAATTGGAGATATCCTTCGCTATCCTAAAATCTCAAAAAACGCTAGAAAAGGAGATCGAGGACGTTGTTTAGTAATTGGCGGGGGGCCATATCATGGAGCTCCAATTCTAGCTGGAATGGCAGCAGCAAGGAGCGGGTGCGATTTAGTTTCAGTTGCGATGCCAACTAATGCATCGAATCGTGTTAATTGGCCCAATAGTTTAATTCCTATCCAATTACCCGATTCAGATTTTTTAACTAATAGTTCATATGACAAAATAGAAAATCATATCACATCAAAAGGCATAGATTCAGTAGTCATAGGTCCTGGATTAGGAAAAGATGAAACTACTAAGGATTCTTGTAAAAAATTACTAAAGTTTGTAGCAAAAAACAAAATAAAAACCGTGATTGATGCAGATGCAATTTCGGTATTACCGCCAGAAACATGGCCTGATGGGATGTTAGGGGTAGCTACACCACATAAAACTGAAGCGAAAGGTTGGCTTAGAGATTCTACTCCAGATCAAGCACTAACTAATACCGTAGGAGAAGAAGCAGTAATTGTTATCACTGGTCCATTCGATAAGTTAACGGGACCAGAAGGAAGAAACTGTTATGCCAAAGGTGGCAATCCTAGAATGGCCGTAGGTGGGACAGGTGATTTGTTAGCAGGATTAATTGGTGGATTAATGGCTCAGGGAATGAATCCCTGGCCAGCATCAAGATTAGGATGCTCATTACTAAGAGAAGCTGGAAAGAAAGAATCAGAGAATTCTGGACCGGGTATGATTGCAGATGACATCATTCCTCAAATTGCTAGAACTATTACTGAATGGTTGGATTAGAAAATGATTGTAAATGAAGACTACCCAATTACCAAATTAGGCAAGGAATACTTGACCTATTGCGCAGTTGGAATTATCAATGTCATCGTAATGTTCATTCTATACTACTGGTTCGAAAGAATGGTACTGGTAGAAAGATTTCCAGCTGCTAGTGCATGGGCCTTGTCATATCTAATCAGTTCATGGCAAGCTCACTTTTTGCATCGATGGCTTACTTTCGAGTCCTTATCTCCTTACTCGAGTAGTTTAATAAAAATGTTAATTATTTATGGAGTATTTTGGATTATATCCACTGCATCAATAGCATATTTTAGCGATACTTTGGGTTTTAACCATATTATTGTATTTTTTGCAAATCAATTATTCTTCGGATTCTTATCTTTTGTATGTCTAAGACTAATTGCGTTTCCATTATCCGATGGAACTATTTCCCCTAAAGAAAGGCTTGAGAATGCCAGAAATCGTCGTAGGGCTTGAAGTGAGTTAGTTGATTCCGATGACATGGCCCAGGGTGTTCGTGGTACTCGAGACTTCTATCCAGAAGACATGAGGATCAGAAATTGGCTATTCGATAAATTTCATAATGCTTCAAAATCTCACGGTTTTGAGGAATATGACACTCCCATAGTAGAATATGAAGAATTGTATACTAGAAAGGCCGGTGAAGATATTACTCAACAGCTATATAATTTCGAAGATAAAGGCGGTCGTAAACTTTCCCTTAGGCCCGAAATGACTCCATCCTTAGCAAGAATGATAATGGCAAAAGCAGGAACTTTGCCCATACCAATAAAATGGTATTCAATTCCACAATGCTGGAGGTATGAAAGATCCCAACGAGGAAGAGGAAGAGAGCATTATCAATGGAATGTGGATATTTGGGGCGTTAGTGGGGTAGAAGCTGAAGCCGAACTCTTCTCAATACTGATTCATTTTTTCTCAGATGTTGGTCTAACATCTAATGACCTAAGAATTAGAATAAGTAATAGAAAGATTCTCGAAGAACTTCTGAACTCTTTGAGCATTACAGGTTCGCAATTTACTCAAACATGCATAGTTATGGATAAAATGGATAAGATTCCGATGGAAGCAATAACCGAACAACTTTCTGAAATAGGCATAAATGATGAAGCAATTTCTCAGATTTTAGATTGCCTCAACATAAAGAAACTTTCTAATCTAGCAACTATTCTTGGTGAAGATAGTACAGCTTTAACTGAATTAAATAATTTATTCACTCTGATTGATTCTTACAAATTAAATGATTGGGTTGAATTTGATACTTCAGTAGTTCGAGGACTTGCATATTACACAGGTACTGTTTTCGAAGCATATGACAAATCTAGAGATCTAAGAGCGATTTGTGGCGGCGGTCGTTATGATAAATTAATTGGGACATTAGGTGGGAATGATATGCCTGCCACTGGTTTTGGATTTGGAGATATGGTAATTTTAGAGTTACTTAAGGAAAAAAATCTCATCCCAGCTCCTAAGTCAGAAAATCAAGATATTGTTTTCTGCTTAGATCAAGAGCTTCGAAGTGCTGCAATGGCAGTCGCATCTAAACTCAGAAAATCTGGAAGATTTGTAGATTTAGTTATTGAAAATAAGAAAATGAAGTGGGCATTCAAACACGCAGAAAGATCAGGAGCTCAAAGATTAATCATGATTATGCCTGAAGAATGGAACTCAGGAATAGTCAAAATCAAGGAGTTGAACACCGGAGAAGAAATCAAAGTAAAATTCAATGATTTATAATTCAATCACTTTTCCTGTTTGTATAGCTTGTGGCTGCTATTGCTAGTGCTGAAATTGCACCCAATAATCCAAATCCTGGTAGGAATCCACCATCCTCTTCTCCTTCAGGATTTTCACCATCAACCATTCCTTCACTCATATTTACTACTGGAAAACTCATCTCTGGAGGCTGCTCATCTTGGGTATTCGAGTAATAAAATCTAAAATATGAATCACAATAAATGGCTACACATTGCAATCCCGCATCAGCAACTCCAACCCATCTAAAATTAATTACCGGCTCCTCTCCCGATTTGTTCCATCTAGTCATATTACTATCTACATCAATTTGCCAAGCTCTTGAATCAGCGTTTCCACTGTCTATTCCATTAAACTGCTCCTTAGCTACTTGAACTGTTCCTTGATAGATTGTTACATTCAATTCCTCACATTGATTAGCTTGTGTACATTG
>LULO01000128.1_pt1 | contig 23772 bp, 47 predicted proteins | sample 728121 | NCBI WGS metagenome assembly LULO01 (sample SAMN03860287, study PRJNA289734) | marine metagenome | biome: seawater column; feature: ocean; material: water; isolation source: Red Sea water column Station 149 - depth 50m | place: Saudi Arabia: Red Sea | collected 2011-10-15 | depth 50 m | reverse complement strand
CATTTTGGACTCGATGAAATTACAAAAGATCAAATTAAGCAAGGTTATAATGTTGCAATGGTATTTAATAAGAATAAAAATGAAGACTTGCCAAAAACATTTAATAGTCAAATTGTAGTTGATGGAGATAAAACAGACTTAAGAACAATTAAAAACGATGGTAAGAACATTATTGTAGGTTTAAGGGCGAAAATGTCAAAAAAGAACATGAATAATGAATTAAACAAAACAAGCGGTTTAAAATTTTTGGTGAGATCTTAAAATGAATAATACATTAATTGAATTAACATTTTTTTTAATAACATGGATAATTTTATTATCAATTACTTTAAAGGTGAAAAAATGAGTGTAATATATTACAATTTTTACGAATTACTTGATTTTTTAGAAGGTAACCCTTCAGAAAATAAAATTGAAGAGTACTATATAAATAAAATCTTAATCCATACAAAAGACTCAATAAAAGAAATTTTGGAAACAAATCTTGATACTTTAAAATATCAATTAAAAAGTTCTAATTCTGAATTATTAATTAAAAGATCTAATAGGATTAAAAACATTTTAAAAAGATACGAGGATTAAAAACGATTTGTTACAATTGAAAAATAATATTTTTTTAAAAAGTAATTTTTGAAAATTTATTGATATTTTGGTCTTAAATTTATAATTCTTATTTATAATTTTGGTTTATATTTTTGGATTGGATTTATATTTTCTCCTCGGTAAATCAAATAATATTAACATTTAACAAAGTTTTTCTTGACTCTATTTATAATTCACCATAATTTTTTGTACACTAAAAAAGGAGTTTTAAAATGGAATTAAATAATGAAATGTCTTTATTGACAAAACAACAAATAACCATCGCTAATTGGATAAACAACTTAAGTTCTGATAGAATTAGAGCAAGAGAAATATTATATCTTGTAAGAAAAGTTGTTAAAGAAGATCACGATATAGAAGATCATGGTTTTGATGACTTATTTACAAAAAGCCATAAAATAGTTGATGGTCATGTTCAATACTTTTATAAAATTAAGGAAGGTGTATAATGTTAAATAAAGTCACTAAAAAACAATGTCTTGATGCAATCGAATATCTTTGGGGTATGGGATACACCTTAGAAATGACATCCGATAAAAAGTATTATACTGAAATACTTTTAAAGAAGGTAGCTAATTTATATAATATCAAATTAGGGGAGGGTTCAGAATGAGAATGAATAGGCAAGGTAACACCTTAAAAGGGCGTATTAAGTCTAGTTGTGCTAATTGTGAGACTAACTTAAAATGTTTAGGAATAGTATTTAAAAAACAACCTACATTAAATAAAGTTATTATAAATCAAGTTATTGATTCTAAAATTGCGAACAAACCTTGTCAAGTTATAAATGACAAGGAATGTTCCTATTATAATAATTTTGTTAAACCTATAATTGGAGAGATATAATGAAATTGACACTACCAAAAAAGAATATGACTAAAAAGAATTATAATAGCTTGACTAGACAAGTTTGTGTAATTCCTAACTCAGAAGAAAACCGAAAAGCTATAAAGCATTTAAACACTCTTGCAAAAGAGCAACATTCAGAATATCGTTTTTCTTTTAAATATAGATGCCCTAAAAAAGGTTCATATGGTAGATATGGAGAAGTAGCAAAAGATAATGCAAATGGACTCGGCTTATATATTGATGGTGCTAGTCATTCAGATGCTAAAGCAGACTTAGAAGCTAAAGATCAAAGAATATATGAATTACATTCACAAATAATTGATCTAAAGAAAAAACACAGTTCTCTTTGGGATAAATATATCGATGTAAAAAGATTAATTAGAGAGAAGGAATTAATAAATCAAAAAATAAAGGAGTTAATATAATGAAGGTATTAGTAGCATGTGAAGAAAGTCAAGCAGTTGCAAAGGCTTTTAGAAAACTAGGTCACGAAGCGTATTCTTGTGATATTCAAGATTGTAGTGGTGGTGAACCTCAATGGCATATAAAAGGTGATGCATTAAAAGAAGCATATAGCGGTAAATATGATTTGATGATTGCCCACCCACCTTGCACTTATTTAGCAGTTAGTGGTGCTAGATGGATGTATAATAAGGATGGTTCAGTTAATAAAGAGAGATTGACCAATCAAAGGAAAGCACTTAATTTTGTACAGAAATTACTTGATGCACCTATTGAAAAGATAGCATTAGAAAATCCCGTTTCGGTTATATCTACTCAAATCAAAAAGCCCGATCAAATTATACAACCATTTGAATATGGACACTCAGAAGCTAAAAAAACTTGTTTATGGTTAAAGAATCTACCAAAGCTAAAACCTACCAAGATTGTAAATAAAGGTGAGTTTGTTGAGTGGATTGATAAAAATGGCAAGAAAAAAAGACAAGCTAAATGGTATTTAGATGTATTGAGTAAAGCAAAGACAAAAGCAGAACGCCAAAAGCTAAGGTCCAAAACATATCAAGGGATTGCAGATGCTATGGCACAACAATGGAGTATATAATGAGTTTTGATTTTTTTGATTATGATACAACTAAACCTATACAAGAAAAAAAACATGTGAATTTTGATTCTAAATTAGCAGATCAATATATCAAGTATTGTTTACAATGCAAAAGATGTTGGGAATTAAGTTCTGCATTTAGAGTCAATAAAAAGAATGGGAAAAGAAACATTGAGGATTTTATATCTTATTATGTTAATTTTCCAACATATGGTAAACAAAGAAAACAATGCCCTAGATGTAAAAAGGAGAATCAATAATGGACATTCCAAAAAAACAACAGTATCAATTACAAGTAAGTGGCTTTACGCCGCAAAGTAAGTTAATAGCAATTTACCCTAAATTAATGGAGAGCGAATATGCTTGGAATTATTTATGTAAAATGCTAGAAATCGATCCTTCTAAATATAAAGATGGAGTCTTTATAAAAACCATAGGAGTTAAGGAGGTATGATTAATAAAGAGACATTTGCAATGCAAGAACTACAAAAGCATAATTTAAACTGCACTCTTATATTTGATAGTTTAAATTTTAATGGCAAGTATGATGCAGATTCAAACACAATTTATATTCATAAAAGCCTTTCTGAAAAAGAGTTTTTAATGACTCTATTTCACGAAATCAATCACGCTATGTATTGTAAGGAAATGGGATTGGATGCTTATAAAAATGATTATGAATTAGAAATGGAAAGATGTATAATTGCAGACCTTGATCCTTATGAATGTAATTATTATGAGGTTCAAGCTGAGAAATACGCTAAACAAAAAACAAAGGAGATGACATGGGTAAAATAAAAAACCTAGTAATCGAGTTAGGATATGAAGGTGCTAAAAAGTATCTTCAAGAAATAAGAGAAGAAATCAAAAGTAAAAAAGGAGTAAAAAATGGAAATCAATCTAGATAGTTATGAGATCACCAAAGCAATAAAAATGTATCTTAAAGCTAGGGGTGTTAGTTGGGAAAATGACTACCTTGAAATGTATCTTAAAAACGAAGAGCAAGATATTATAAATTTAAATGCTTATAAAAGAGATGAACATTATGATGAGGAAAAGAAGGAGTTTATTCTTGATGCAAAATATAATGTTGAAGGGCTTTTTGTAAAGCGTAAAAAGGAAGGTCAGAAAAAATATGAATATGTTCCTTTTGATCATGCATATGTTAGAAAATATGTTGATGTAGGTGAGGAATCACTTGCTAGGTTAACAGTATATGAGGGGGAAGAATGATTATATTAAACTGTGCCGAATGGCTTGTATCGTTCTTTTTATTCAGTTTATCTTGTTGTTTGATTCTTGCCGCCTTGATTGTATTTGATTGGTTCGCCAGGAAATGGGTAGAAAGAATATGGGGAACAAAATAGTTGGTTTATATAATACTAGTATAAAAAGTATATTATGATTATATTTGTTGGGTATAAAAAAGGAAAAAGTTTTAGTGATGGTGGTTACTATATACCCAAATGTGTCATACCAACGACTCGGGGGGAGTTACTCCTTTTTCTTCCCCCAACCACCAAAAAGGAGAAACAATGAAACATGCATACATAGGGTACATCCCTTCAAATGTTAGGTATGATAATCTTTTATCTTGTAGAGAAAAATTATTGTACTGTGAAATAACTGCAACTTTAGATAATGGTTACTGCACTAAAACCAATCTTTATTTTTCAAAAGCTTTAGGTTATAGTCAATCATCAGTATCAAAATATTTAGGCACACTAAGGGAGTGTGGACATATCAATCTTAACCTTATAAGAGATGAAGTTACGATGAAATATAAAAGTAGATTAATATGGTTAACCACTCCTCGCTACGAAGAAGTGGAAAAGAACAAAATTAATGATGCCACTACGCCACAGACAGAAGTGGATCAAGATAAAAAGAAGCGTTCTGTAGTGTTTAATCACGATCAAAGCCCTATTTCCACTACCGCCCCCCACGATATATATTATTATACTAATAATATTATACACAGTAAGTCTAATAAGAATCCTCTGGAGATAAAGCTTTTAAGAGATATTAATGAAAAGCAGTATGAATATTTATATAGAATTGTTCGTCAATTTTATAATAAACAATCTAAGGTGCATAGTAAGTTAGTATCTAAGTATTGGAGTCAAGATAAAAACTTAGTTAATGAATCAATTAACAATCTTTTTAAATTAATTAAGGTTGATAAGTTTGAAGATACTGAAGTTTGGTCTGTAATTGAATGGGCTACTTACAATGATTTTTGGAGTAAAAACTTATTATCACTTCGTTCATTAAGAAAGAAATCAAAAAATGGGCTGACGAAGTTTGCTAATATTTATAGCAAATGGAGTTCAGAATGAATTTTGAAGATCATGGAATATATATTAGTAATGGGTTTGGCGAACAAAAAGTTGTATGTCCTAAATGCTCATCTACTAGAAAAAAATCTTATGACCCATGCTTGGCAGTTAATATTGATGAAGGTGTTTGGCTATGTCATCATTGTGGGTGGAGGGGCAGCTTGAATAAAAAATCTAAAAAAGAATATATCCCTCCAATAGAAAAACCTAAAGAAGAAGTTATAAGTGACCTTCCTGGAAAAGTTGTGAAATGGTTTGCTGAGAGGGGGCTTTCTGAGAACACACTTATATCTGAGAAGATTGGTTTTAAAGATCGATGGATACAGTTTCCATTTTATAAAGGTGGGGAGGTTGTCAACATTAAATCTAGAACAGCAGATAAACAGTTTAAGCAATGTAAGAATGCTGAAAAATGTTTTTATCGATTTGATCATATGGTTGGGATGGAGACCATCATTATAACTGAAGGTGAAATGGATGCTTTATCTTTAGTGGAGAGTGGATTTACTAATGCGGTATCAGTTCCTGATGGTGCTATTGCTCCAAATTCAACGCCTACAGATAAAAAGTTTTCATATTTGCTTAGTGCTGAAGAACATTTAATGAATGCTAAAACAGTTATATTATGTACTGATAACGACCCAAATGGTAATGCATTACAAAGTGAACTATCGAGAAGGATTGGAAGGGAAAAGTGTTTTAAAGTTACATATCCCGAAGGCTGTAAGGATTTAAATGAAGTTCTTGTAAAGTATGGTAAAGATAAGATTGTTGATATTATAAGTAATGCTCATCCTTATCCAATAGAAGGAGTGGTATTAATTGAAGATATAACTGATGAAGCTATTGAACTAATGAATGCTCCAGAACATAAAGGGTTAAGTACAGGGTGGATGTCTGTAGATGATCATTATCGTGTTAGTCATAGTGAAGTAACTGTTGTAACTGGAGTCCCTAATATGGGTAAATCTGAATGGATGGATGCTCTTATGATAAATATGATCCAAAATCATGGTTGGAAGTTTGGTATATTTTCAGCAGAGAATTTTCCTATAAAACATCATCTACTTAAATTAGTGGGCAAGTTTGCTGGAAAACCTTTTTATGGAGAGCATAAAATGTCTGAACAAACTGCTAGAGATTCTATGTTTATATTAAACGATCATATCAAGTTTATAGGTACTCAAGAAGATTCAGTTAGTATTAAATCTATTATGGATACCGCAAAATTGTTAAATTATAGGCATGGATTAAATGGATTAATTGTTGATCCTTGGAATACATTAGAGCATAAATTTGGAAGTGGCGAAAATGAAACTTTATATATTTCCAGAGTTCTTGCAGAATTAAATGCCTTTGCTAAAATTAATGAAATGCATATATGGGTTGTAGCACATCCAAAGAAAATGGAAAATGACAATAATAGAAGACCGATTGTACCAACGCCTTATGATATATCTGGATCAGCAAATTGGTTTAATAAATGCGATAATGCAATTACAGTTCATAGGCATAGAAGTGAAGATGAAGATTATGTTGGTATTCATGTTCATAAGATTAGGTTCCAGTACAAAAATGGACGTCCTGGAATGGGTAAATTAAGTTATGATATCAAAGGAGGAGGTAGGTATGTCGAATACCAAGAAGAACCTAAAGAAGCACTTTTTGACTAGAATTAAAGATTTTAATTTTACAGAAGAGTATGATTATAATAAAAGACATATGCGACAAGTTTTATGGGATGAGTTTGATAAAACTTGGATACGCTATAATAATAATGAAGCTACATTTAAAGAATGGGAATATGCATTAGAAAAGTGGCTTAGACTTGAGAGTATGTAGGAGGTAACATGAAAGTCAAACGATATATAGTAACACCTGATAAACATTTTCCATTGCATGATCAAAGAGCAATTAATGTTTTATGTAAAGCAATCGAAATTGTTAAACCTGATGGCTATATTGACTTAGGAGATGTGGGAGAATGGTTTGGTTGTTCTCATTGGCAATGGAAGAAAAAGAAACGACCACCATTAGAAGTACAAATGCCTAGAATAGATCAAGATGTCATTGATGTTAATAAAGGTATGGATCAAATTGATGAATCTTTAGACAAAGCAAATGTCAAAGAAAAATACATGATTGAAGGTAATCACGATGATTGGATGAATAGATTTTATGAAGAAAATGAACATAAAGTATTTCAAGTTTATAAATTTAAGAATGCAGTTAAGTTAAAAGAGCGTGGTTATAAATATATGCCAATAGGTAGGTATTTAAAGATTGGTAAATTAAATTTTTATCATGGGCATCATTATGCTGGAATCCAACACACTAGAAATCATTTACTTAGACTAGGTGGTAATGTAATGTATGGACATCATCACGATGTACAACAATCATCTATAACTCATATAGATGGAACTAAATCAGCTTGGAGTATTGGCTGCCTAAAAGATATGAGTGCAGAAAAAAACGATTGGCTAGGTGGAAGATCCACTAATTGGGGTCAAGCTTTTGCAATAGTAGATTTTTATCATAGTGGATTATTTACAGTTCATGTGGTTCAAGTAATTAATGGTAAAACATCATTATGGGGAGAACTAATAACAGGATAAAATAACTTGATACTTATAAATAAAAGTTATATTTTCCACAACCAAAAAGGAGAGATAAATGGCAATATGTACAGCGACAATTAAGTTTAATACAAAAGAAGTTTTAAAATGTATTAATGCTTTAAAAGAGTTTTTATTTGCTAGTGATAGTGCTGATGATCTAAAAAATCCAGATAAAGAAGGATATTATAAACTATTAAAGGATTTTGAAAAGATCTATGAGGATATGCTAGAAAAAGAAGATCAAGGAGTTCAGCATGGACAATAGACGATATTATGGTACAGTATGTTGGGATGGGTATAAAGATTCTAAGGATGGAGAAGAAACTACTGTAGCTGATAGTGTAAGATCTTTAGTTGAAGGTATTGAACTAAGCTTAGAAGATCATAAGAAAAGAGGTGCTTATTTCGAGTGTGCTTCTATTGAATCCAATACATTTCATAGAGGTTATAAAGAAATAACAGATTTAATTAAAAAACAACTAAAAGCAAGGAGAAAAAATGGAAAACAATGATTCATTTAAATTAAACCCTTCATCAGATAATATTGTAGAGTTGGCATTTGATGAACCTAAAAGCGGTACAAATAATTTTGGCAGATGGTTTTTATATGGAGTAAATAAAGAAGGTCGTGAAACATCCTTTTTTACTAATTCAGCTAGTTTACATAAGAAGTTAGGTGAGTATGGAAAAGGTGCTAAATTAAACATCAAAAAAGAAGAGTATGCTCCAGGAAAATACGCTTGGGAAGTTCATGCCTTAGAAGGTACTGTTCCATCAAAATCACAAGAAAAAACCTTAGATAGCTCACCTGTTTTGGATGCTAGAACACTAGATATACATAAACAAGTATGTCTTAAATTAGCTGTGCAAAGCTTAGAGCATGTTGAATTTGATATCAAAGCTGTTGAAGAAAGAACCTATCAGCTATTAGATGTATTGCATGGGTCTAGACCAAACAATATTACAGAAAAGGTTAAAGAAGTATTTGATACAAAGGAAATGCCATTCTAAATTAAATTAACAGGGTGAGTAAGGTTTTCTTGGTTTCCCTGAAAGCCCTGTTAAGCCTATGAAGAAAACATTAATAAAAAAACTAGACAATGCTTGGGCAAGTAAAATAAAAGAATATGGCATGTGTGAATCATGTCGTAAAACTACACATTTAAATGCTCATCATTTTTATTCTAGATCAATAAGGGCTGTTAGGTGGGATATACCTAATGGCTTTTGTTTATGTGTAGGTTGCCATGTATTTTCTTCTAAGTTTTCTGCTCATAAGACTCCAGCAGAATTTGTTGAATGGGCAATTGAAAAAAGGGGATTAGAGTGGTATGAAGATTTAAAAGAGCGTAAAAATACTACAGTAAAGTTTATAGATGCAGACTATCAAGACTTAATAGATAAAATAAATAATCAAGGTATTTGATATTTTCAAATATTTATCATAATTTTTAATACATTAAAAAGGAGATTAATATGTGTTTTTCATGGAAAAGTAAAGAGCAACAAACTCTTAATGACATAAAAGGTTCAGTAACTGATATACTGAATGAAATGGAAGGGTATTACACCAATGATAGTGAGATGGGTTTTTATATGACGATGTTAAGAAATACTATCAATCAAATTCAAAAAGAAGAGGACAAAGCTAAAGAAAAGGATGCTAAGTTTTTTGATAAGCATGTTTGTTCTCATTGTGAATCTAATAAAATTTACATTTGTGAGCCTTGTATGAATGACATGGCAAAGCAATATGACAATTACTCCAATTAAATACGTTTGTCCTGGAAAACATAAAGGGATAAACATTTTGCAGAGATATTAATTATTTACTGTGGGGAATGCGAAATGACAAACATGGTTGGCTGCCAAATTAATTTCAATAACCTAATTGGAGTAAAAATTTAATAAAAGGAATAGCATATGGATAATTTAACTAACATTAAAAATATTGTAGAAAAGCAATTAAAAATCAATCCTAAGTTAAGAGATAGTGACAGTAAGCTAGTGGCTACAATATGGTATAATTCAACTCATATAAAAGATATGTCAGCACTAGACTTATTGAAAGCTATAGGTAATGGAGATCTAGTAAGTTGGTCATCAATTACAAGAGTTAGAAGAAAGCTACAAGAAATTAATCCAGAACTTAGAGGTAAAAAGTATCAAAAAAGACAAGAGTCTACTAAAAAATATGTAGAAAAAATAAGAAAACTAGAATTATTTTAAAATAAGGAGATGATTATGTTTTACATACAAGAAGTATTACAAACCCAAGCGTTTGATACACTCATTCAAACTATTATGTGGATTTCACTATGGGTTTTTGTTATAATCAGATTAAACAGAATAGAGGATAAGTTAGATGAAAGAGTATAAACCATATATATTAAGGAATACTACTACAAAAGCTATCAAATTACCTTCAGAAGTGTGGAAAGAAGCTGGGTGGGAATTAAATGATGATGTAGAAGTTGTATGCTGTCAAGTTAGAGTAAGTCATAATAAATCTTATAATTCAATTTCAATAGACAGAGTTAAGGATTTAAAAAAATATGAAAAAGAATTATATGAGGAAAAGTAGATAATGTTAGTTAAAGATTTTATAAAATGGGCTGAATCTATGCAAAAAGAAGAGCATAGAATTATGCTTGATAAAGGAAAAGAATATACTGTTTCGGATACAGATAAATTTAAGAACTTTAAGAGTATAGGTGAGAGGCTTAATTTAGCCCCTAAAATGGTCGTAATGATTTATTTGCTTAAACATATGGATAGTATAAGAAACTACGTTTTAACAGGCAAAGAATCAAGCACAGAGACTATTATGGGAAGAATCCAAGATGCAAGAAACTATTTATTATTATTAGGTGGAGTCATTGAAGAAGAAAAGCAAAGATAAGTTTGGATCTATTCAATGGGTAATAGATAAACTAAGCACCGAAGTTAGAAAGCCTGTTTGGAATGCAGATGGTTATTGGAGAACTGATTCTAGTAGGGCTGATAAAAATACTTTTTGGTGTCCTAAATGTAGAAGAAAATGGAATATCTTTGAGAAAAGATTATGGGCTTCACCAGATAGAAAACTTTGGAAGGAGAAAATATGCAGAGATTGCGATTCAGTTGTAAAGTAGAAAATGGTAAAATGTTTATAATTGACAGAGAAAGTTTTGACTCTGCAATAGAAAAGCTAGATGGTAACTACTATATAGAGTTAAAAGAAAGTGGAGTTAGGTCTACTCAACAAAATAATTACTATTGGAAAATTGTTAATCTGTTGGCAGATGATATTGGATATACTGATAAAGAAATGCACCAGGCTATTAAAGATCACTTTGAAATCAAAAGCACTAAACATTTATCAACCTCTGAGTTTTCTAAGTTTATTGAAAAGTTAATACGTTGGGCAGCTATAGATTTTAATGTTGTAATTCCTGACCCCTAAAACTCTTCTTCTATTCTCATATTTATATTAAATACATCTGGAGCTACTTGAGTCATATCAAGTGAATTTTGACCAAATCTTGCAAACATATGTTCTGATTCTGCACCACCTCCAGTAGAAGAATTGTCAATACTAAAAATAAATGGGATATGATTCCCATTAACTTTATTCCAAACATCCTCTATAACAGTATCATCTCCAGTTTGAATATTTGTATATTCAGTAGGCATTATATCTGTACTAGCTAAATAATTAAATGCCATCTCATATCTTAATCTACCTCCATACATTTTTTCAGGAAAAGATGTTTTTATAAATGGAGATCTTGTAATGGTCGATGCTGATTTACCAAAATTTGACATATTAGAGTATCTTTGTCCTCCAATACTTTGTTGTATTGTATTGTTATCAAAAATTACAGATCTTTTTACTGATAATTCTGGAGCATGAGGCATATCATAATATTCTCCTATCATAATACAACCTATAAATAAATCTGTGCTTGAAAAATTGCCATCACCACTAGCTGTTTTCCCTTCAAATTGAATACTAAAATATCTATCGTCATTTTCTGCAAATGTTACAATTGTTGATCCATTAATGCTAGGCGTAATTAGATAAGGGTCTGAAGTTCCCATAGTTGCAGCGTTGACAACTTCTGTTGCTTCTATTTCACGAGCAGCAGATTCATGGTCTACAGTAATTACATTTCCTTGTGTATCATTAGAAGCAATTCTAAATGCACCTTCAGCAGAAGCTAAGTTGTGATTTAAAACAGCAACAAAATTATATTTTTTACTTGTATCTCCTTTATCTATTACAATACCAATATGACCATCGGTATCAGCACTTGTATTAAAATCAACTTTATTTAGTGGTCGCATATCAAACAATTCAGCTTCAGTTCCGTTTTGAACTCCTATAAAACCTGATCCAGACATGACATCGTAAACATAGTCTGTAGTATTTGCAATTCCATTTTCAGTTTGTGTGACTCCTCTTGATAGTTGATAGTTTACATCATCTACATAAAATCGAGGCGTTCTTATATTTTGATTAGCCATTTTATATTTCCCTTAAATTTAATGTAAGCTTTCCTAAAGTTCTTTTTGTTCCTATAATAATAAACTGAATATTATTCCAACTACTAGAGTTATGACCTAATGGAGTTTCTGGAAACATATTTGTAGAATCAAACCCAATAATATCACCTACTTCAATGGGTTCTGATGATGCATTAACCCATTTAGTTGGATTTATAACATCAACTGTTATTAAAAGCTTTATATCTCCAATAATTTTATTGTAATAAGAAATAAAATTAGCATTTCTATTTTCTCCAGTAGGATCAGAATCCCCTACACTTGCAATTAACATATCTAAGTTAACTTCTTCAATATTCTCGTCTGTTTTTATATTATATTTAACTCGTTTATTAGGAGATGTTGAATCTGTGTATGTAATAGACTCTGAATATTTATTTTCTGTTGGATGTTTAATGTAATTTACAATTCTAGAAGTTACAATATCGTTATAATCAGTTGTTTCTATATTAATATTAGCAATATCATCTTTTGAAAGTGTGTAAACTGAAGAAGCAGTATCTTTAATATAAATATAGTGAGGTTTATTAGGATCTCCTAGTTTATAGCGAAAGATAAAAGCTCCTTCAAATTGAACTCTTTCTAGTAAATCTTTTAAAGTTGTTTGATCTAACTGCCAATATCTTATTGTCCATGCATCTCTAGCACTATTTAAATTATCAGTCCAATTACTTGGCGTATCTGTAGTCATCCCAGCATAATCTATTAATAAATCTCTATGCATATGATGTATTCTAGTTATTGTAGAGTAATCTCCCCATGACTTGTCTCCTCCATCTGATGCAGTATATAAAATAGGTGTCACATCTGTATTACTTTTTTTATATTGACTATTAAGTTTAGTTTCATACAACTCTAAAGCAAATTGCGGCATGTGAGTAGCATTATGAACAAATTGAGTTACATCTTGTATAATTAAAAATACTGTACCAGCAGTAGGAAAGGCATCTCCATTAGCATAATTAAATGTTTTTTCTAATACTTGATCAGTTAATGTTCCACTTGTTAATTGATAAGACCCGCCTGATCCTGAGCTAGCAGTTGCTACAAATCTATATTCATCAAAAACATAATTCCAACTTCCATTAAAAAGACCTAAATAAACCCTTAAAGTTATTTCATCATTTGCACTAAAATTAGAAGGAGCATTAAAAACTAATGTATATAATGCAGTTCCTTTTCCTTGTATTCCTTGACCTTCTGGTTCTATATATTGAAAAGATATTCTTTGAAAATCAGATTCAGTTATACTTGTAGCTGGAAATGATGTTATAGATTCTAAATCAGTTAAAGTGCCATAATTATTAACATTTAAAACAGCTCTAGTTGAATTATCTTGATCTCCAATATTTGAACTACTTAACCAAGCTATAGTACCTCCTCCATGCCCTCCTCCATCTCCATTCATAATACTTCCTCCACTAGCAGAAATATCAGATGGGGAGTGTTTAAAAGATCTTGTTAAATCTCTAGCTGTATGATTATACTGAACTGTATTTGTTCCCTCTGTAGAAGTTTCGTGATTGACTTCTAAAGGCAAAAAAGACTCTAGAGATTTGTCATAAAAAGCTAATCGAGCATTGTCTCTATTTTGATCACTTTGAGCAACTTCTGTTGCAGTAGGTGAATGAAATAAATATCTATCTCCATCGGCATTAGTTTGAGTGTAAGGAACTGGTCTATAAGCTATATTTGTAGTATTATAATACTGTATTCCAGAAGAATATGTTCCATGAGTATTAGGAATATAATTTCCATAACTAAGCGGAACAAAAATATTAGCAGTAGACTTTTGTTTTGGTTGCTTAATAAAATCCCAAGGTCTGTGTGTATTTAAGTTAATAGAAATTTTAAAACCATCCGATGTGATTTTTACTAACCTAAAGTTACCAATTTCAACAGGAGATTCATTATTAATAACACTTAAAACTTTTACTTGATGATTTAAAAATACTTTAGTTGCACCAAATAAATGAGTTGATATTAGAGATCCTTCATATTGATAGTCTGGTATGTTTATAGAAATATTAGATGTTTTTGCTTTAGAACTAACAATATCTATAGACTCTCTAATTGTTGCTTTGTTTGTAACTACACCTGGATAAAACAAAGTGTCAATAACAATATCTGAATATGCCATAGGAATAAAATTATACCAATATATTTGAGTATTATCTGTATGAGAGACAACACTTGTACCAAATGCTCCTCTTTGAACAGTAATTACATCGCTTGTTGGTATAGTTGTAATTTTCATAACTTCATTATCAACTTTTATAAAATCACCTACAACAAATACACTTTCATCATCAACATTAATATTTGAATCAGAATTATTTAATGCACCTCTTAATAAATTAAGTGAACCATTGTCTTGAGTTACCTTACTAAAACCACCATCTCCATTACCATCGCTATCCCCATTATAAAATCCAAGTTGGAATATCCAATTATCTGATATATTAGAGTTTTTTATTGCTGAAGTAAATGCCATATTATGCTAAATTTTGTCTTTGTGCTTGTTGTATTTTTGGAATAATTACATCTAAAATTGTTTCATCTACTAATGGGGCTGAAACATTAATTGTTAATCCTGGCGATGCTCCTTGATTAATCTGATTCATTGTTTCTAAACCAACAGATTGAACAGCTTGCCTAGACATTACAAACTCTCCTCTTTCAGCTTCTATAACTGTTCCACCTTGAGAATGTCTTTGTCCTCCAACTAATCCACCTTGTTCAAATTGAGCTAATCCTTTATCTATTAAGCCAGAAACAACAGCACCGCCTGCAGCAGCTAAAACTAAGTTAACAGGAAAAGGAACGTCTTTTAAAACACTTGAAATATATCCAGCAACTGCCTCCATAGATTCTGCTTTAATTACAGCCTTCATAGCATCTTTTGCGGATTGACCAGATAAAGCAGCATTTCTTAAATCTTGAACCATATTTTCTCGTTTAACTTTTCCTAGCTCAATTTGACTAGCTATCCCATTAGAAGTAACTTTTTCTATTGTTTCCGCTGTTGCTAATTCGACATCTTGTGCTTCTTTTGAAAGTCTTATTGACATTTCTTGAGATTGCATCAAATCATTATATTCAGAAATTTGTTCTCTTAATAAATCAATTGCAGATCTCATTTGATCTGGATTTAATCCAATAGTAAGTTCATCAATTGGAATTCTATTTGCAAATATATCTTCTACCGATGATGCTTGCTTATCTATTTCATCTGTTCCACGACCCATTAATGTATTGTATTCGTCTAGCAATTTATTTAATTCTGATTGTCTATCAATAGTTGGATCTAAAAATTCTGACATATTATCTGCAACTTTACCTATATCTTCTGCAAGAGATGCAAATAGCGGTGCAAATCTTTTAGAAATTGCAGTTCCTAATCTATTCATAGATGTACCAAGCTGATCAAAAGTATCTTGAGCAGTTAAAGTTTCTTCTCCCAAGTCTTTTATTTTTTGCCTAGCAGATATCATAGTAGCCTCAAGAAATGCTTGTTTTTTCTGTGCATCATCTAAACTACTAGCAGATAATCCTATTTTTTCTGCATAAGCTTCATAAGCCTCTTCAGATTTTACTATAATACCAATGTTATCAAGCATAAGTCTTGATTGTCTACCAATACCAGTAACAAGTGATTCAACAGAAGATGCAGTATCCCTACCTAATGCTCTACCTAATCTTTGAGCAATATCAAACATTTCAGCCATTTCATCTGAATTTCTACTAACTCCAAGAATCATAGCATTGTTTGCTTGTTGAAATAAATCAAACTCAGACATTGTATTGTTAGTAGCTTCTCTAAGCTTTATGATAGCTTGGGTAGAATCTTCTGTTGCTCCAGTTAGAGTATTAAACGCCCTTTCCATAGACTCTACTTTAGAAAAAGCAGTTACCATTCTAGACATTTGTGTAATCCCTAAACCTAGTGCAAAATTAACTAATAAAAGTTTAGAACGTAAAACAGCAAGTGTACCTCCTAAAATTCGAGTTTGTTGTGCTGCTTTTTTTTGTGAATCGGTAAGTTTATCTTGAGTGTTTTTTACTTTTTTACCTTCTCTAGCTAAGCTAGCTTGTGTTTGAACAAGTTTGCGTGTTTCTCTACCTAATGCTTTAATAGCATTAACTAAATCCTTATCACCTTCTGGTTTAAATTTTACAGTTATTGTATTTTTATTTTCAGCCATTTTTCATCGCCTTTGCTTTTTCTTTCTGTATAATATTATTGATTACAAAGCTTTTTTCTATCCACTTTTGTGGTTGATCTCCATAGTTTCCAGGATAAGGAGGTACATTATTATCTCTACAATATATATATCTAGATATATCTTTTTGAGATTGAGCATCTGCCATAATATTAGAGCATGCAAAAAAGGGCAGTTGAGCCATTACCGATGAACCGATACTAAAACTACCGCCCTCTAAATTTGCTTGTTTTGTTTCTGCTATAATTAACTCAATAACAGCCCAAACATCATCATTTGATGTAAAGGTACGCTTTTGATACGATCCATCGATTAAGACAGGAATTTGAGCCTTATAAGGGTATGTATGATACATACATCCCTCACATCTTTCTTTGATTAAAAGATTGTACTCTAATGTGAGGGCTTCTACTCCCCCAAGCGTTGATACTCTTGGATTGCCAATGATAACTCATTTTTCTCTTCGTCTGTTAATGATTTGATAAAAGCATCATCAGCACCTTCTACACCTTTACGAATCCAAGCAGTTCTTGCTTTTGCTAGATTTGTAATTGCAACAATCTGATCGTTTTCATATCTCATTTGAGGTAAGTCGTTACAGTAGTCCATGTCGTCTACAGACATTTCTTTTAGCTTGACTTCTTTATTAGTAGACAATTTATGAGTCTTCATTATGATGATGTTACATCAAAAGTAATTAATGCATCTGCACCATCATCAACAGATTTAATAGAGCAATCTAACATCATAATATCGCCTTCGTTATAAGCAACATTAGTAAATACTCCATTTTGCATATCAATACCAAAAGCATTATCATTTGTTATAACAAACATATTACCATCTTGTGCTGCTGTTTGAGTATCAAAGGAATTAATAAATCCTTTAGTATTCCCATCGTACTTAATTGTTGTATCTGCCGTAACTGATGTTTCTGATCCTCTAGTAACGCTCTGATACCCTGTAGATTTAAATCCACTAAAAACTGCTGGAGAATCAATAGTTGCTGAAAATGAAGTCATTATCACATCAGTATTAAAAACTTTAATACCACTTGCACTAGAAAGAAAACAATCTGTTGTGTTTGCATAAATATTACTCCCTGGCGTAGTAGATGCTTCGGCTAAGTCTGGTACAACTCCACTTTGCAATGTAGCTGAAAACTTATATCTGCCGCCTTCAGTTCCTGTGTCTGCTGATAAAACAAAATTAGTAACCATCATACCAGGCATTTCTAAAGAAGTTTGATTAGAATGATCTGATGATTTAATTACTACAGTTAAAGAAGACATTGCATTAGCTACTGCTGATCCATAGATTTGTGTTGCTGGTGTAAATCCTGTTGCAACTGCAATATCTCCACTAGCATCATTACATATATTTTGCAATAACATTTTATGACCAGCATCATTATGCATAGTTCCAGAAAGTGATAATTCTAGAACTCTTAATTTGTTATCTTGAAAAAAGTCTTCATCTTTAAGAGTTCTACCAACTCCACTTCTTACATCTAATACTTGATTAACATTTAAAGAGGGCATACTAACTGAATCAACATCTAATTGATACATGTTACTTGCATGAATACCAGAATCACCAGCATTTGTTGCATCTGATATTACCCATACTTGGAATTCTTTTGGTGAAAAAGCGTGACTTGCTATAGCCATTATTTAGCTCCTTTGGATTTTATTATTGTTACTAAGTTTTCTATTGATTCAGCAACATTATTTACTTCAATGGCTTTTCCACTTTGTAAACTCTGCCACTCTTCATGGGATACACCACAAGACTTCCAACAATTAGGAAGAAGTGTTTCTGTACTTTTGAGTTTAATTTTCATATCCTATTCCTTATTACTTTATGATATGTTTCCTAAAAACATGCCTTTCCATGTCCACCTCATAACATTTAAACCTTCTACTGCCTCTTCAGCAGTTTCTTTTTCATTAATGCGACATTCTTCTAGTCTGCCATTAAAGAAGGTGTTATTTCTGTTTTCATGGAATACAGCCTCTATTGTAGATACTTGTCGAAGTATATGTTCCCAAGCATCTCTTTTAACATTATTTTCTTTGAAAGTATAGGATATATCTAATTCATATTCCCTTATTTCTCCAGTAGAAAGTTGTTCTATTAACTCACATCTAACTGGATTTAATCGAATAGATTGATTACCCATATCTTTAAAGTTGCCAGTATATATAGCCATATTACCAGCGAAATCAGTTCTTAAAAAAGTTCTGATTGTATCTAAAATCTTATCATCCCAAATATTCACAACTACTCTTGGTAATCTATTATAAACACGAGTTTCATCTTCAAAATTTGAATTTATAAAATTCCATGAATTTGCCATTGGTTATTATCATCGCCTTGTCATTCTAATTGAAGCTGGTATCCCCATATCAGTTGTTTCATTTCTACCATGAACTTCAATCTCCCAAAAATCATTTAATGTTGCGGTGTCTCCTGTATCTCCAGCAAAACGAGCATACAAACCCCTCCCTACTGGTTGATAGTCTCCTTTGATAAAATCACTATAGTTAGCACTTTCTCCATTATTCATTCTTTCTGCACCTAGATTATTAGAGTCAGATTCCCAAAATGAATACTTTGCAGTACCTAATGCCCCAGCAGTTGTTATCTTTACACCTATCCTATCATATACACCTGAATACTCACCTCTAGTGTCCACAATACGAATGTTTCCATTTACTGTTTGTTCTCTTACTACACCTTGAGATGCATCACCAGTTGTTTGCCAAGATAGTTTAGTTGTGCCTAAATTAAGAGATTGAATGTTTGTTTCAGCCTCATTGAATAAAGCCTCTGCTACTTCAGAAGTAGGTTGAGATGCACGAATTAAAAAAGTACATGCTAATAGTGCTGTAGTTCTTACGAGTATATAATCGTAATTACCATCTTGGTCTTTAAATTGTTTTCTAGGAAGTTTGCCATCTAATCTAGAGTCTAAATACTTAGTTGCATTAGATATGTATCGTGTTATAACAGTAGCCCAATCATCTCCAGATTCAATAAGCATATCATTTGGATTTGTGGTGCTATTATAGTAATAGGTTGCATCTAGTGATGATTCATAAAACCAATGTCCATTTGCAGTAACTGCTCCACTATTTGCTTGAGCAGATCCTAAATCTTGACCATTTGCAAATAACTGAGTTACTAAACCTGTATTATCTGCTCTATATAAACTACCACTATGTACAACAAACCCATACAAAGGAGTCTTAGTATCAAACTCATCTATTGCTGGGTATATGTCTTTTAAGTCTCTGTGTGTGCAATAAGTCATATTGTTCCTAATTTACAGATAAAAGGCTTCTTAGACAATACTATCTTAGCTCTATATGAACTAAATCATCGAAATTATTGTCTTTGGTTTCTCCATCACTATCCCAGTCTCCGCCAAACCTTATATCAATTCCTAGTTGTTTTCCTATACCTCTTACCATTCCTCCCATATAATAAAAACGATCTCTGTCTTCCCAATCTATTGGATAGGGAGCAATATCGACAGCTTTACCCTCCATATGTTTAGAATATTTTACTTTTGTAGCTCCTTTGGCTAGTAATTCTTTTTGACGTTCAGCAGAGCGAAGCCCTTCAATAACTGTCACATCCATCATTTTAATGAGTTCATTTAATACGTTTATTAGTCTTGCATCCACCCCTCTGAGTCTTTCTCGACTTCGTCTGCCAAACTTATACATTATCTTTTCTTCTTTCTCTTAAACATATTTTTCTTTTTCTTTCCTTTTTTCTTCATACCCTTTCCCCCATGATGATATGGCATTATTTAGCCCTCCTAACTTTCCTTGCAGTTGATTTACTATATTTAGCAAATTGCTTTCCAGCTTTACTTGCTCTTCTTTTACGTCTGTTTTCGTAAGCTTTTTGACTTGCTGTAAGTGACTTTCTTACACTAGCTGGTAAGTAACGTCCTCTTTTTCTACGAGGTTTTTTCTTATCAGACTTGGTAATATAATCCCACTTTTGAGCAGTCCATCTTTTTAAGCTTTTCTGTGATTTTTTAAGTGCCATTATCTATATCCACCTCCAGCTTTTTTATAAGCACGAGCTAACATCTGGGCTTTTCTTGCAGACCATTGTCCAGCCCTACCCCCCTTACTACCAGCTTTAATTCTATAGAATAATCTTTTTCTTAATGCTGGTTTTGTATAATTACCAGCTTTATTTACAGTTGATTTTTTACGTTTAGCCATGTCTTTTTTGTACACTAAAATTAGCGTATAAAGAAGCTCCTTTGTGTTTTTTATATCCACTTCTAGGATTCTTCATTAAACGATAACTTTTTCCTTTCTTCATCCAATGATAACCTTTTGGTGCTTTTACTTTCATAACTCTACCATTTTACCTTATCAGCCCAATAAGCAGCAGACATTCTTCCTTTAGCAATGTTCTTTCTATGCCTTGCTTTAAAAGACTTACGTTTAGCTTTCATTCTTGCTGACTCTCCCTTCTTGGGTTTACCAGCGGTTTTTGCTCCTTGTTGACCAAAGCGTATTAACTTTACTTTGCTACCTACTTTAGCTAACACCATATGGCTTTTAGTTTTGTGTCCAGGAGTTCGCTTTGGTTTATTAAATCCCCTTAGACCAAATCTTTTAAGTCTAGGATCTTTAGCCATTACTTAGAGCCAAATATCTTAGAGAAAAAACCTTTCTTAGACTTTTTACCTTTCGATCCACCAATCTTCTTACCTTTCTTTTTTTTCTTTTTAACATCACCATATAAAGAGTAAGAAACATCAGAGTATCTTTCAGGATATTGAACCATGTCTGGAATTGATCCATGCAAACATGAGGTTGTGAGTAAGGCTACTATTATATTTGTCATCTATAACCCCAACTTTTTTTTAATTGCCCTCTCAAATAATTCCCAGATAGCTTCTAATATTTTAGCTTCTGTTTTTTCATTGATCATTGGCACATTAACAGACTTATTAACTGATGCAATTAAATCAGCTTTAACTTCATCGTCTAGTAAATATTCTGCTACTACTTTTCCAAACATTTAAGACTCCTTCTCATTTTTTATTTTATAATACAGATAAATAATATTCATTACAGCTATAGCTATTCCTAAAAAGTAAGGAAGCATATCCATAAAGACAATTACTTGACTTGCAAAACTTGTTCCTGATACCTTTAAACTATCCATTAGTGCCTTCCATTAATCCTACTTAAACTCCCTTTAACTTCTGAAATTTGATTATCTACTGAATTTACATCTTTTGTTAATGCATCAAACTTTCTATCTAACTTGTCATCAGAAGTATTCCATCTATTAATTAATTTTATGATCATACCCTCCATATTTTCTAATGTTTCAGATTGTCCTTTATTTTCTACTTTTAAATCTTCTAATTGTTCTTGTTGTTTGGCTGATTTATTAGATAGAGAAATCACTAGATATACGAACATAGCACCAACAACTCCAATCATTCCAGCTTCGCCATATATAGCCATAAAATCCATTATTCTTTTACCTCAGTACATTCTTGATCTAGTGAATAACCCATTACAGACCAACCACTACAACTAGTGAAAAGCAAACACCCCACAAAGATAAACTTTATGGGGATGTTATAAGATGTTGTTGTAACCCAGTTATTTTTTTTCTTCTTCTTCATCTTTTTCTAAACTAACTCTTAAAGCATCTACAAATGCTTGCTTACCAAACCTTAGTTGTTGAAGATTAAATTCACTAGAACTAATCTTTCTATCTAAGTCAGCAACATGATTAATCATAACCTTTTGCTCATCATTTAATTCAGACTCTTTATAAGTCTTATCAAATAATGTTATTTCAGTTTCTTTAGGCATTTCTTTCTCTTTTTTTGCCATTATTAACTCCTATTGTTATTGTTTAAAGTTTTTTGTAATCCTCGATAGCTAATGCAAGACCATCACTATATGCTTTGGCTTTTGCCATTTCATCATCCCATCTTTTCTTTTCATTTTCTAATTCTGCTAGTGACCATTCTCTTTCATTGTCTGGCATAGCCTCACCAGTTTCAGAATCCCAGCGCTTACAAGCACAAACAATATAACTTTCTTTTACTGCATCTTGTTTAGCTTGTACTATCTTACCAGCTTCATTCTTAATTTCTTTTTTAGCTGGGGATATTTCTCTTTCTTTCTTAGCAAAATCTGCTGTTTTGCCTTTCTTTTCTGCGTATTTTGACCAATTCATTTTTATTCCTTATCTGCTTTTAGTTTATCTGACCATGCCTTTTTAATAGCATCTGTCCAAATTGCACCAGCTAGAGCCTTAATTTCATCTGATTCACTACTTATATCCATATCTGGTGATAATACTCTTCTATGGTAAGAATATGATATTTCCTTACCATCCTCTATTATTGAAGTTTTAGTACGAACATTGATATGCTTGTACTCTCCTCTAACTTCATAATCATCTTTCATTTGTTTTTCTAAAGCCATTTTAACTCCTTGTTATTTGTTCCACTTAATTATCCAATTAAGATGTAAAATATGTAAGATTAATTCTAATGCTAGTGCTATTAGCAAATATCGCTGTGGATGTAGCGGTTGCAGTAGCACCACTTCCACCTACACTACAAAGCGTAACTGTACTTGCATTATTATTAACAGATGGATTTATGGTGCTTACTGTACTAGCTGACCCACTAAAAAAACCAACACATCCACTTGCTTCTGTTGCATCAATGGATGTAAAGGGTAATCCACTAATTGTATGAGTGCTACCAGTTCCAATAGCATTAATATTTAAACTTATAACGCAAGTAACTTTTCTTCCAATTTTAGTATAATTTCCAACTTGTGCATTATAAGTAGTGTTGCCACCAAGTGAAGGCGTAAATGTACCTTCTTCATAATCATCCAAAGTATTAGCATCTGCACTAGCTACTTGAGTATCTGGAAAGTTAAGACCAGCCGCATAAACAACAGCAGTTGTTGCTCCAACAGCATTTGCCCCCATATAAACTGCTGTTACATCACTATTTCCTATTGCAACAGAGTTGTTTCCAATACTTGCCGCTCCTTTACCAATAGCAGTTTGATTACTAGCATTTGCATTATCTGTTTTTGCTTGATGCCCTATTAAAGTACAATTTGATGCACCAGTTAAATCGTGTGTTCCAGTTGCACCAGCTTGGTAGCCAACCAATGTATTATTTGCGGCAATACTCATATCTTCACCAGCTTCATACCCAATCGCAACATTTCCAGCACCACTTGTAATATTTCTTAACGCATCTTGACCAATTCCAATACTTCCATTAATAGCATCAGTTGAGCTAGAAGAACCTCGAACTGCATTTAATCCAATGGCTATAACATCAGTAAATGCTTGACCATCAAGTGTTGACCTTTTAACTAAATTATCAGCTTTTCTAAAATAAAATCTTTGTAACTGGTCTGCAACAGATGTTACTGACCTACCTGATACAGAAGAATCAACTTCTCTAAATAACATTTTTTCTAATGAAAATT
>LULO01000077.1_pt1 | contig 23819 bp, 22 predicted proteins | sample 728121 | NCBI WGS metagenome assembly LULO01 (sample SAMN03860287, study PRJNA289734) | marine metagenome | biome: seawater column; feature: ocean; material: water; isolation source: Red Sea water column Station 149 - depth 50m | place: Saudi Arabia: Red Sea | collected 2011-10-15 | depth 50 m | reverse complement strand
GTCGCCGGACGGGGGATCTCCCCAGGTGTGGTCTGCGACGGAGGGTCAGTCGCCCTGGCCGAAGAGCAGCGCCGGGTTGAGGCCGGTCAGGAAGTCCAGCGCCTCGCCCTCGACCTGGGTGGAGACCCACTGGAAGGACGCCGAGGCGGACTTGCCCTCGTTGGTGTTGTCGGTGGACTCGGTCAGCGTGACGGTGAAGACGACGGTGGCGGTGTCGCCCACCGGCAGGGCGCCGAGGTCGAGGACCTCGCCGAGCTCGCCGAAGGTGCCGTCGTAGAGGGTCTCGCCGTCCTGGGTCAGGCGCAGGTCGAGGTCGCCGTCGACGAAGGTCGAGGAGGAGCCGGTCTCGGCCAGGGTGAGGGTCGAGTCGATGGTGCCGGTGTTGGTGATGGTCACCGAGCCGGTGATGACGTCGCCGTCCTTGATGTTGGTGATGTCGAGGCTGGTCACGTCGTTGACGTGGGTGACGTTGCCGGAGGAGACGGCGGTGGTCGAGGCGGTCGTCGAGGTGAAGCTGGCGCCCGAGCCGACGGCGACGGCGCCGGCGACCATGAGGGTGGCGAGGGGGACGAGGACCTTGCGGCGGTTGGCGGCCATGGTGTGCTCCTGGGGAGGTGGGGCGCCGCCTGGTGCGGCGCCGGTGATGTGGAGAACTCTGCTCGGGCGCGGGTCTCGCCCAGGCCCCGTGGACACCACCGCTGCACCACGTCTCGGCAACAACACGACACGTTCTCCGCACCGGGTCACGCGGAGGCAACACGGGACCGTCACCTGCCGTTGACTCAACGTGAATTGACTCAATGACTGTTGAGTGACAATCTACTGGTTGTGAGCAGCCTCGAGTCCCGCGCCGCGAGGCACGCCGCGCTCGCGGACGTGACGCGACTGGCTGTCGTCGACCTCCTCGCCGCCCAGGACGCCTCGCCGCGCGAGATCGCCGAGCGGCTCGGCCTGGGCTCCAACCTGCTCGCCCACCACCTCGCGGTGCTCGAGCGCGCCGGGGTCGTGGAGCGGAGACGCTCCGAGGCCGACCGGCGCCGGTCCTACGTGCGGCTCGTCGACGAGGCGGCAGCGGAGCAGGCCGGTGTGGACGGGGATGCCGACGCGGAGGCCCCGTGGGCGGGGGCGGTGAACCTGCTGTTCGTCTGCACCGGCAACTCCGCGCGCTCCCAGCTGGCCGCCGCGATCTGGAACAGCCACCGGGGCGACGGTGTGCCACCCGCCCGCTCCGCCGGCACCCACCCCGCCGAACGGGTCGACCCCGGCGCGGTCGACGTCGCCGTACGCCGGGGGCTGCAGCTCGCCGAGCGCCCCGTCGGCCTGGTGCCCGGCGACCTCGACGACGCGCTCGTCGTCACCGTCTGCGACGCCGCCCACGAGGAGCTCGCCGCCGGTGCCGTGACCGGCTCCCTGGAGGGGTCGACCCTGCACTGGTCGGTCCCCGACCCCGTCCCGCTCGGGGGCGACGCCTTCGAGACCGCCGTGGACGAGCTCGAGCGCCGCATCCACCGACTCCGACCCGTGAAGGAACCCGCATGAGCAGTCCGGACGCCCGCCCCGACCTGGGCCGCCGCCTCGCCGCCGAGCTCGTCGGGACCGCCTCGCTCGTGGCCGTCGTCGTCGGCAGCGGCATCATGGCCCAGCGCCTCTCCGACGACGTCGGCCTGCAGCTGCTGGCCAACTCCACCGCCACGGTCTTCGGCCTCACCGCCCTGATCTGGGTCTTCGGCCCGACCTCCGGGGCCCACTTCAACCCCGCGGTGTCCTTCGCTGACTGGCTGATGGGGCGCCTGGCCGGGGGAGGACGCGCCTCCGGTGCGCTGACCGGTGCCGAGGTGGGCGCCTACTCCGCGGCCCAGGTGGTCGGTGGCGTCGCCGGTGCCGTGGTCGCGAACCTGATGTTCGAGGTGCCGGTCACCGAGCTGGCCTCCACCGACCGCTCCGCCGGGCACCTGTGGCTCTCCGAGGTGGTCGCCACCGCGGGTCTGGTGACGCTGATCTTCGCCCTCGCCCGCACCGGTCGCGGCGGGCTGTCGGCCCCCGCCGTCGGCTTCTACATCGGCGCCGCCTACTGGTTCACCTCCTCGACGTCCTTCGCCAACCCCGCCGTCACCGTGGGGCGGGTCTTCTCCGACACCTTCGCGGGGATCGCACCGGCCTCGGTGCCGCCGTTCGTGCTCGCCCAGCTCGTCGGCGCCGTCCTGGCAGTGGCCTTCGTGCACTGGCTCCACCCGCAGCTCGGCGCCCCGGGCGACACCAGCCTGGGCGACGTCGTCGTCCCGTCCCGAGAGGAAACCTCATGACCACCACCCAGACCGACGTCCCGCAGGTCGTCTTCGCCTGCGTCCGCAACGGCGGCCGCTCCGTGATCGGCCGCGTGCTGACCGAGCACTACGCCCAGGGACGGGTCCGGGCGCTGTCGGCCGGCACCCAGCCCGGCGAGCACATCCACCCCGAGGTGGCCGACGTGCTGGAGTCGCTGGGCCTGGACACCAGCAAGGAGCACCCCAAGCACCTCACCCACGAGACCGTGGCGGCCTCCACGATGGCGATCACCCTCGGCTGCGGCGAGGAGTGCCCCTACGTCCCCGGCGTGAAGTACGTCGACTGGCCGGTGGAGGACCCCGGCGGCCAGGACCCCGAGACCGTCCGCGGCATCGTCGCCGACATCGACGGGCGGGTGCGCGCGATGCTCACCGAGCTGGTGCCCGACCTGCAGCTGCCGCACTCCGTGCTGGCCTGAGCGGTCGGACCCACCCGGCTAGGTTTCGCCCTGTGAACGCAGACCTGCTCGTCCTGGCCTCGTCCGAGGGCGTGCCGCGCTACCTCACCGCCACCGCGGCCCTGGTGCTGGCGGCGGCGGTCGTCGGCTACCTCAGCGTCCGGGTCCGGGTGCTGCCGATCGTGGGCTTCCTGCTGGCAGGGGTGCTCATCGGGCCCGCCCAGCTCGGCCTGGTCTCCTCGACCGAGGCGGTCGACGCGGCGGCGGAGATCGGCGTGATCCTGCTGCTGTTCACGATCGGCATCGAGTTCTCCCTCGAGCGCCTGGCGCGTGTGTGGCGCTGGGTCGTCTTCGGCGGCGGGTCCCAGGTCGTGCTTGCGACGGCGGCCGGGCTCGCGGTGACGGTGGCGCTGGGGCGGGACTGGAAGGTCGGGCTGTTCACCGGCTTCCTGCTGGCCCTGTCCTCGACCGCGATCGTCCTCAAGCTGCTGGCCGACACCGGCGGCACCAGCAGCACCCGCGGTCAGCTCGCGCTGGCCACCCTGGTCCTCCAGGACCTCGCCGTCGTGGCCATGGTGCTGGTGGTCCCGCTGCTGGGCACCGAGGCCGAGGGTGGCACCGGCGCCCTGCTGGAAGCGCTCGGGATCGCCGTCGCCGTGGTCGGGGTCGTCCTCGTCGTCGCGCGGCGGGTGATGCCCAAGGTGCTCGAACGCGTCGCCGCGCTCTGCTCGCCCGAGGTCTTCCTGCTGGCCGTCGTGGCCATCTGCTTCGGCACCGCCTACCTCACCGCGCTGGCCGGCGTCAGCGTCTCGCTCGGCGCCTTCCTGGCCGGGCTGGTGGTCAGCGAGAGCCGGCACAGCACGCACGCGCTCTCGGAGATCCTGCCGCTGCAGGTGTTGTTCAGCGCGATCTTCTTCGTCTCCGTCGGGATGCTGCTCGACGTCGGGTTCCTCCTGGCCAACCTGCCGCTCGTGCTCGCGGTCGCCGTCGTCGTCCTGGTCGTGAAGACCCTCACCACGGCCGCGGCCCTCGCCCCACTGCGCGTGGGGTGGCGTCAGGCGGTCGCCGCCGGGCTGCTGCTCGGGCAGGTCGGGGAGTTCTCCTTCGTGCTGCTGACCGTCGGCGAGGGTGCCGGGCTCAGCCCGCTCGGGGAGGGCGAGGACGGGTCACAGGTGTTCGTCGCGACCACCGTGCTGCTGATGATGCTCACGCCGGCGTTCGGGTCGCTCGGCACGAGGCTGCTCCCGCGCGGCGGCACCGCCACCGGCCCGTCCGCGGAGGAGTCCACCCCGGCAGCCGCACACGAGGTCGAGGGACACGTGCTGATGCTCGGGTGGGGCGCCGACTCCATCGCCATCGGGACCGACCTGCGTGCACGGGGCGTGCCGGTCGTGATGACAACGCTCAACCCCGGCGGGGCGGCCGCGGCCGAGGCCGCGGGGCTCACCGTCGTACGCGGGGACGCGATGCGGGCGCACGTGCTCGAGGAGGCCGGCCTGGCCCGGGCCCGACTGGTCGTCGTCGCCGAGCACGACGCCGAGGAGGCCGCCCGGGTCGCGGTCATGGTGCGCGGCCAGAGTGACGTCCCGGTCGTGGTGCGCGCGACCGGCGTCGACCTCGAGGACCTCGCGGCCGCCGGGGTGGACCACGTCGTCGACCCCGCCGTCGCCGGGCGGCGCCACCTCGCCGAGGTGGTGGGCGCCCGGGTGGGCGACGGCTCGGGAGCGCAGCCGGACGTGTCCCGGCTCGTGCACTACCGCTGGCCCTCCGACGCCTGCCCGCACGGCGCGGCCTCGGTGCCGGTGCAGCCGGGGACCGCGGGGTGCGAGGAGTGCCTGCGGGACGGTGAGGGGTGGGTCCACCTGCGGATGTGCCTGAGCTGCGGGCACGTCGGGTGCTGCGACTCCTCGCCGGGCCGGCACGCCACGGCCCACCACCGTGCCACCGACCACCCGCTGATGGCCTCCGCCGAGCCCGGCGAGACCTGGGCTTACTGCTTCCTCGACGACACCACGGTCCCCGAGCCCCGGGACTAGCGGGCCGGCGCGCGGTCGAGGGTGGCGACCACGTCGGCGGCGACCGCCGCGGCCGACCCCGATGAGGGTCGCCGACGCGGGGCCGCACCAGTCGCCGTACCCCAACAGCCACAGCGGTACGCCGTCGGCAGACCGCACCGCGAAGGGCGACCCGTCCGGCGTCTCCGTCGCCGGGTGGCCGTCGGTCCAGGTGAGCCCGAGACCGCGCAGGTGGGCGAGGGCCGGCCGGAAGCCGGTCGCCCAGACGACCGCGTCGAGCGGCTCCTCGCGTCCGTCGGCCCAGCGGGCACCCCGCTCGGTGAGCCGCTCGACCATCGGCTCGGCCACCAGGTCGCCGCGATCGCGCGCGGCGCGCACCGGCGGCACGGCGACGACGTCGCCCAGCGAGCCGACGCCGCGGGCCTCGCGGCCGGCGGCGCGGTCGCGGACCGCCTGCGTGGCGACCTCGAAGAGCACGCGACCGTCGACGTCGTCGGGGAGGTAGCGCGGTGGGCGGCGGGTCGCCCAGTGGACCGCGGCGGCGGTGCCGAGCAGGTCCGCGGCGACCTGGGCGCCGGAGTTGCCGCCGCCCACGACCAGCACCCGCTCGCCGGCGAACGGCTCGGGCCCGCGGTAGTCGTGGACGTGCAGCACCTGGCCCTCGAACCCGTCGGCGTCCGGGACCGTGGGCCACAGGGGGCGGTCCCACGTGCCGGTGGCCGAGACGACCGCCCGGGCGCGCACGTCGCCGTGGTCGGTGCGGACCAGCAGGCCGTCGTCGGCGCGCTCGACGGCCCTCACGCGCACCGGTCGACGCACGTCGACGTCGTAGCGCTGCTCGTAGTCGGCGAGGTAGTCCACGACGTGCGCCGCGTCGGGCGGCTCGTCACCAGGCGGACGCGGCATCAGTCGGCCGGGCAACGAGCTGTAGCCGGCGGGGGAGAAGAGCCGCAGGCTCGGCCAGGCGTCCTGCCACGCGCCCCCGGGCGCCGCGCGGGCGTCGAGCAGCACCACCGTCAGCGGGGTGCCGGTGCGCCGGCGCTCGGCCCGGCGCAGGTGGAAGGCGAGCGCCAGCGCGGACTGCCCGCCGCCGACGACGCAGACGTCGACGGTCTCAGGCAGGGACCCGCTCAGGGCCCCGGTCGGAGACCCGCTCAGCAGCACGTGCTGCGGCGCTCCATCAGCACCGTGTCGCGCCACTCGCCGTCGAGCTGGGCGATGCGGGAGCGGACCGCGAGCGTGACGTAGCCGGCGCTGCGGTGCAGGGCAAGGCTGGCGCGGTTCTCGGGGAAGATCGAGGTCTGCAGCGTCCACAGGCCGGCGGCGTCGGCCTCGGTGACCTGGCGCTGCAGCAGCGCCCGGCCGACCCCGCGGCCGCGGGCCTGCGCGGCGACGTACACCGACGTCTCGCCGACCCCGGAGTAGCAGGTGCGGCTGGAGACGGGCGTGACACCGGTCCAGCCGACGACCTCCCCGGGAGCCTCGGTGAGCTCGGCGACCCAGCGGTGGCCGGGAAGCCACTTCTCCCGCAGCGCCTTGACCGAGGGAGCCTCGGTCTCGAAGGTGGCCTGCCGGGTGGCGATGCCCTCGGCGTAGATCTCCCGCACGCGCGGCAGGTCCGCGTCGGTCATCGCGCGGGTCGTGACGTCCGCGGGGACGTCGCCGGGGCAGCAGGGCCGGGTGGTGAGGGTGCCCATGACGACGTCGGCCGCGTGCGGCAGCCCGGTGCAGCAGGCGGCGTTGACCGACACCAGGCTCGCCGTGCCCACCTTGTCGACCCGCACGAACCCCACGTCGGCCAGCTTGCGCACGTGGTGGGAGCAGGTGGCCTGGCTGATGCCCAGGGCGGTCGCCAGGTCGCCGACCCGCAGCGCGCCCGCGGCGCTGGTCGCCACCTCGTGCAGCACCCGCACGCGGGTGGGATCGGCGAGCACGGCGAACCACTCGGCATACGTCGCGGCGTCGTCGGGGGAGAGGGGCGTGCTGGCCTGGGGCACGGGAGCCGTCTGGGTCACGGCACCAGCCTAGACCATTCATCGACCAGTTTCGATGGATGGTCTAGGGTCTTCTATCGACAGTGATCGATGAATCCGGAAGGTGTCCGCCATGTCCCTCACGCCCACCCCCGACCAGCCGCTCGTGATCGTCGGTGCCGGGCCCGTCGGGCTCGCCGCGGCTGCCCACGCCGTGGAGCGTGGCCTGCCCGTCACCGTGCTCGAGGGCGGACCCACCGTGGGCGCCGCCGTCCTGGAGTGGGGGCACGTGCGGCTGTTCTCCCCGTGGTCGGAGCTGGTCGACGACGCCGCCGCCCGGCTGCTCGAGCCGACCGGCTGGGTGCGGCCGGCCGGCGGGGCCGCCCCCACGGGCCGGGAGTGGGTCGAGGCCTACCTCCGTCCGCTCGCCGAGGCGCTCGTCGACCGCGGGGCCGTGCTGCGGGTGGGCGGCGAGGTGGTCGGGCTCGCGCGGCTGGGCCGGGACCGGCTCGTCGCCCAGGACCGCGAGGAGGTGCCGTTCGCGGTGCACGTGCGCACGAGCGACGGGGGCGAGGAGGTGCTCACCGCCGCCGCGGTGGTCGACGCCTCGGGCACCTGGGGCGACCCCGCGCCGGCCGGGGCCGACGGCTGGCCGGCGCGGGGGGAGCGCGGCGCCGACGTCGCCTACCGGGTGCCGGACCTCGCGGACCCGCAGGTGCGGGAGCAGTACGCCGGCCGGCACGTCGCCGTCGTCGGGTCCGGGGCCTCGGCGCACCAGGCCGTGGTCGAGCTGGCCGCGCTCGCGGAGGAGGCGTCCGGCACCCGGGTGACCTGGCTGCTGCGACGCCACGACGCCGATGGCGTCTTCGGCGGCGAGGGGGCCGACGAGCTGCCCGGTCGCGGCGCGCTCGGATCCCGCGCGCGAGCGGCCGCGGCGTCGGCGTACGTCGACGTGGTGACGGGCTTCCGCACCGCTGCGCTCGAGCAGGACGGGGCGCGGACCACGCTCGTGGCGCAGGACGGTCGGCGCGTGGTCGTCGACCGGGTGGTCGCGGTGACGGGGTTCCGCCCCGATCACTCGTGGCTCGCGCAGGTGCACCTCGACCTCGACGGCGAGCTGTCGGCCCCGCGCGACCTGGCGCCGGAGATCCACCCCGCGTTCCACTCCTGCGGCACCGTCAGCCCGCACGGCGCCGCCCTGCTGCGCCAGCCCGAGGGCGGGCTCTACCTGGTCGGCATGAAGTCCTACGGCCGGGCGCCGTCGTTCCTCGCGCTGACCGGCTACGAGCAGGTGCGCTCGGTCGTCGCCGAGGTCGCCGGCGACCACGAGGCGGCCTCCCGCGTCGAGCTGGTGCTCCCCGAGACCGGCGTCTGCGGCGTGGGAGCGGCGTACGACGGCGAGCCGAGCGGCTGCTGCACCCCGGTCGGGGCCTGAGGTCCGCTCAGCGCTGCCTGGGGGGCAGGTCGAGCGTCCGCTCGGCGGGCCGGAACGCGGCGTCGCCCTCGTAGCGCACGACCAGGCGGGTCGCGGACTTGGCCAGCTTCTTGCCGCGACCGAACCACACAGGCTTGCCCAGGTCGCGGACCCGGACCTGCTCGGTGCGGTTGCCGATGGAGACGGTGACGGTGCCGGTGGGCTCACGATCGATGCCCTCGGGGCTGCGCAGCCGGATCTTGGCCCGGACCACGCCGCGGGTGCGGCGGGCGTTGACCTCGAGGACGACCGGCGAGGTGACCCGGCGGGCGGGCGTCACCTCCAGCGCCGGGGTGCGCGAGCCCGAGCGCGTGGTCACCTGCACGGCGATCCGGCGCCCGAGGTCGGCCTGGCCGAGGCGGTAGCGCCACGCGGTCTCTCCGGCGATCGGGTCGCCGTCGCGCAGCCACTGGTAGCTCGAGCGGGCGCCGTCGGGGTCGTAGCGGCCCTTGAGGACCTTCAGGCCCTTGCCGGGCTTGGCCACGCCGCCGACCCGGGCGGGCTCGACCACGCCCACCACCTCCGGCTCCTCGGGCTCGTCCACCGGCCGGCCGGCCCGCGAGGCCTTGATGACGCGGTGGGCGCGGTCGCGGACGTCGTCGAGCCGGGCGTAGAGCTTCGAGCCGGGGCAGGCGGTGTCGTTGGTGTCGCGGTGCCCGTCGATGACGCGCAGGGTGGCCATCCGGCCGGCGGCGTACTTGTCGCTACCGGTGGACTCCACCGTCGTCTTCCCGCGAGGGCGGCGGTCGTAGGCGTCGAGCTTCCACGCCGCCAGCGCGCCGAGCGCGTCGATGATCGCCTCGGTGGGTGCGGCCTGCTCGAAGTTGCCGATGACCGAGACGCCCATCGAGGTGTCGTTGAAGCCGAGGGTGTGGGCGCCGCGCACCGGCTGGGCGATCCCGCCGGCGCGGCCCTCCCAGATCCGACCGAAGCGGTCGACGAGGAAGTTGTAGCCGATGTCGGACCACCCCAGGGACTTGGTGTGGTAGCGGTACATGCCGCGGATCAGCGCCGCGGTCTCCTTGCGGGAGTAGGTGTTGCCGCTGACGGTGTGGTGGACGTGGACCTGCTCGATCGTCCGGTTCGTGCGCGGGCTGCCGTCGCGCCACGACTCGTCGGCACCCCACTGCTTGCGCGTGCGGATGTCGGGCCGCGGCGCCTTCGGCGTGCCGGTGGAGCGGCGCGCGGCGGTGCGGGGGGAGAGCTCGTCGTCGGGGCGGGAGGCGGGGTGCAGCAGCACCAGCCGCATCCCCTTCGGCGCGGGGCCGCGGGAGAGCCGCACCTGGACCGCGTCGCTGGGGCCGAACCACCAGGCAGCCGTGCCGGTGCGCACCGCGGGGTCGTCGTCGGGTCGGTCCTCCACGACGGGCAGGCGGGTCCAGTCGCTCCAGCCGTCGCTCCTCCGTGCCCGGACGAGCACCTCGGGGCGGTCCTCGGGCCGCGCCCAGGTCACCGCCGCCATGGAGTAGGTCGAGGTGGGCAGGGCCTCGGACTGCAGCACGCCGCTGGACCGCTCCTGCAGGCGCAGCCCGGTCTCGAGCGCGGCGACGTCCGAGCCGTCGTCGGCGGAGAGGGCCAGGGCGCCACCGGGGCGCAGCTTCGGGTCGTCGTCCTGCGACAGGCGCACGGCGGCGCCCACCGCTCCGACGGCGACGGTGGCGGCCACGGCCGCCTTCCCGAGGGTACGGCGACTGGTCGGGGTCCAGGGGGTCGGCTCAGTCACGCAGGGCATCGTCGCAAGCGCGAGGGCCCGATCCGGGGAGGTGGGCCGCGTGGCGCGTGTGACGTGTGAGGCTCGAGGGGCGTCGTTCCGTGCGAACCGCTGGACGAGCGAAGTGAAACACGTTCTACTTCGGGGGTGACCGACACCACCACGGCGCCCCGCAGCCGCAGCGCCTCCCTCGCCATCGTCACCGGGCTGTACGTCGTCGCGGTCGCTGCGGCGGCCGCCTGGCTCTACCTCGGGCCGGACACGGCGTACCTCTGGCTCGACGCCCTGATCGCCGACCTGGTGGCCACCGCGGTGGTCTTCGCCGGGAGCCGGATCGTGCACAACTCCTCGTGCTACGACGCCTACTGGTCGGTGATCCCGCCGCTGCTGGCGGTCTACTGGTGGCTGGAGCGCGAGCCGGGCGCCGACGGGGTGCGCTTCGCGCTGCTCTCGGTCGTGCTCTGGCTGTGGGCGATCCGCCTGACCGCCAACTGGGTCTACTCCTGGCCGGGGCTGCACCACGAGGACTGGCGCTACCCGATGCTGCGCGAGAAGAACCCGACGGTCGAGCTGCCCGTGGACCTGATGGCCATCCACGTCTTCCCGACGCTGCAGGTCTTCGCCGCGATGCTGCCGGTCTACGCCGTGACGCGCTCGGAGCGCGCGTGGGGCTGGCTCGACGTGGTCGCGCTGGTCGTCGGTGTCGGTGCGGTGCTGCTGCAGCTGGTGGCCGACACCCAGCAGCACCGCTTCGCCCGCACCAAGCAGCCGGGGGAGTCGCTGGTCACCGGGCTGTGGGCCTGGTCGCGGCACCCCAACTACCTCGGCGAGATCCTGATGTGGTTCTCGCTGCTGCTCTTCGGCCTCTCCGCGCTGCCGGGTGCCTGGTGGTGGCAGGTCATCGGCGTCGTCGGGATGACCGCGATGTTCCTGGGCGCCTCGATCCCGATGATGGAGCAGCGCAGCCTCGAGCGGCGTCCGGGCTACCAGGACGTCATCGACCGCGTGCCGATGCTGCTGCCGCGACCGCCCCGTCGGTCGTGAGCAGTCGATCGTGAGCAGTCGGTCGTGAGCCGGGTGGGTTCGCCGTGACCCGGGTGCTGGTCGCCGGTCTCGGCGACACCGGCGTGCTGTGCGCGGGGGCGCTGGCCCGCCGCGCGATGGTGCGCCGCGGTGTCTCGGTCACCGGGGTGTCGCCGACCACCGGGCTGGTGAGCGGCCAGGAGCTGGGACTGCGGCTGACGAGGCCCGACGCCTGGTCGCGGGACTACCGCATCCCGTACCGCTCGTTCCGGCGGCTGGACCGGGTCGACGTCGTGCACGGCCGATTGGTGTCCTCCGACCTCGCGGCGCGGACGGTCTCGGTGGCGGGGGCCGACGGGTCGCCGCGCGAGCTCGGGTACGACGTCCTGGTCGTCGCCACCGGGGTCGCCAACGGGTTCTGGCGCAGCGACGCCGTGCGCACCGACGACGCCGTCGCCACCGACCTCGCGGACCGGCACGCGCGTCTGGCGGCGGCCGGCTCGGTGGCGGTCGTCGGGGGCGGAGCCGCGGCTGTGTCAGCGGCGTACAACGTGGCGGTGCGGTGGCCCGGCAAGCGGGTGGACCTCTACTTCCCCGGCGAGCGGGGGCTGCCGCAGCACCACGGCCGCACGTGGGCCGGCGTCCGGCGCCGCCTGGAGGCGGCCGGGGTCGTGCTGCACTCGGGGCACCGCGCGGTGCTCCCGGCCTCCGACGAGCCGGCACCGGGACCGGTCACGTGGTCGACCGGCCAGCCGGCCGCCGACGCGGACCTGGTGCTGTGGGCGGTGGGCCGGGTGCGCCCGCACACCGGGTGGCTGCCGGACTCCGTCCTCGACGAGGACGGCTTCGTCCGCACCGGTCCGGACCTGCGGGTGCCGGGGGCCGACGGCGTGTTCGCGATCGGTGACGTCGCCGCGACCGACCCGCTGCGCTCGACGGCGCGCAACTTCCAGCACAGGGTCCTGGCCGCCAACGTCGCGGCGTACGTCGACGGGCGGCCGCTGCAGGAGATCTCGCTGCCGGGGCGGCGCTGGGGATCGGTGCTGGGGCCGCAGCGCACGGGGCTGGAGGTGTTCAACCCCTCGGGGCGGCCGTTCCGGATCCCTCGGGTCGTGGTCGACCGAGCGTTGCAGCCGTGGGTGGTGAAGAAGGGGATCTACGGCGGGGTGCGCCGCTAGTCGTCCAGGGGATCGGCTCAGCCGACCTCGGGGGCGACGATCTCGAAGACCTTGTCCAGGCCCATCATCCGCAGCACCTTGCGCGGCTGGTTGTCGGCGCAGGCCAGCGACATCGTCGCGCCGCGCGAGGTGAGCCAGCGTCGCGCCGCGACCAGGGCGCCGATGCCGACGGAGTCGAGGAAGCTCACGGCGGCGAGGTCGACCACGACGCTGGGGGTGGAGACCTGGGCGGGGTCGTAGAGCACGCGCCGCAGGTGCGGCACGGTGAGGACGTCGAGCTCGCCGGAGACGACGACGACCGTGCGGTCGGGGTGCTGGACGACGTCGAAGGTGACGTCCTCCGGGGCTGGGGCTGTCACGGGACTCCAAAGCGCTGGGGTGGCTCGATCCTCGCTGCTGCGGCCGGTGCGCACCAGATCCCTCGGGGTGGGGCGGCGTGCGCGGTGGCTCACGCCGCCAGCCCGAGCTGGGCGAAGGCGAGGTCGAGGCGGAGGCGGTGTCGCTGCGGGGGCGGCAGGCCCGGCGCGCGGCTGAGGTGGCGGTAGCCGCTGGGGGTGATGGTCTCGATGACGGTGGGGTCGCCGGGGAGTGGTCGCGACGACCATCCGGGGGCCTGCTTGGCGTAGTTGCAGCCTTCGCAGAGGCCCTGTCCGTTCTCTGCGCTCGTGGGGCCGCCCTCGGCGTGGGGCCGGACGTGGTCGTGGTGGCGCACCGGTGCGTCGCAGCCGGGTGTGCGGCAGGTGCGGTCGCGGGTGGTGAGGAGGTCCGCGAGCCCGGCGGGGAAGGTGCGGGCCGTCGACTCCATGGCCACCAGTCGACCGCTCCTGTCGAGGTAGAGTCGCTTGAGCTCTGCGACGCCCTGCTCGGACGCCCGGCGCACCAGGTCGCGCACGAGGTCGGCGGGCAGCGGGATGGCGCCGGTGCCGGGGGCGCCGACCCACCCCGGCTCGTCCCCGTCGCGGCCGGGCAGGTTGAGCAGGGCGGCGTCGGACAGCGTCACCTGCACCGTGACCGGGACGACGTCGGCGTCGCCGAGCACCCTCTCGACGAGGGTGTCGGCCATGACCTGGCCGCGGGTGCGCTCGTCGCCGGCGGCGCGGGCGGAGTCGGCGCAGCGGCTCAGGGTCGCGTGCACCGACACGCCTTTGGCCAGTGGGAGCAGGGCCGAGAGCCTGACCATGCCGTCGGCGACCGGTCGGATGCTCGTGTGCCGCTCGGAGACGGCCTTCTCGTGCCGGGCCACCGCGGCGGCCGGGTCGGCGACGTAGGCCAGGCGGTCGACCTCGGCACGGAAGCGGCGCTCGCCCCAGCCGGCCGTGGTGCTCTCCTCGCTCATCAGCTCGGCGTCGATCCGGAGCCGGTCGACCAGGCTCAGGCACGCGGTGCCCTGGGCGATCTGCGTGGCCCGCCACTCGGTGCACCAGCCGGCCCTCATCGCGGCGAGGGTGTGGGGGAGCTCCTCGGCCAGCACCACGGCGAGCCCGAGGTGGATGCCGCCGCGGTGCGGCGACTCCCGTCGGGCCAGCGCGACCTCGGTGCCGATGCCGCGCTCACGCATCGGCGTCGGCAGGTGCGCCCGCTCCTCGACCCGCGCCCGCTTGAGCGCCACCGCGGCCTGCGCCTGCACGGCGCACAGCGAGTTCTTCAGGCGCTCCGCCTCGGCGATCAGCTCGACGGCCGCGGCATCGACCTCGCCCGGCTCTAGCCGACCGAGCGCCTCCTCGGCCTCCAGCGCCTGCTGACGCAGGTCGCGGAGCGTGGCGGCGGGTTCCATGAACCGATGCTAGTCGAACACCAGTTCGAAAACAAGGGTTGCGGGCATTGCGTCATGAAGGGACGGGGTCGAGCAACCTCGTCCGCTGCGCCCCTCAGAACCGCAGCAGCACCTTCCCCGACACCGAGGCATCGCGAGCGGTGCCGAAGGCGTCGAGCACGGTGGCGGTGTCGGTGACGTCCACCTCGTGCGTGATCGCCGCGTCGAGGGAGAGGCCGGCACCCAGGGCGGTGACCACGTCGTCGATCTCGTCGCGGAAGCGGAAGCTGCCGACCAGTTCCAGCTCGCGGGTGATGGCGTTGGCCAGCAGGGTCGGCTGCTCGCCGGCGGGCTGCAGGCCGACCATCACGACCCGGCCGCCAGGACGGGTGCCGCGGATGGCGGAGGCGAGCCCGGGGCGGGAGCCGGAGCACTCGAGCGCGACGTCGACGTCGAGCTCGGTGATGGCCGGGTCGTCGGCGGCGAGGGTGGTCGAGGCCCCCAGGTCGCCCGCGATCCGGCGGGGCAGGTCGTGCAGGTCGACGGCGACCACCTCGGCCGCGCCCAGGGCGCGGGCCGCGGCGACCGACAGGGCGCCGATCGGCCCGCAGCCGACCACCAGCACCCGGCGGTCGCGGACGTCGCCGGCGCGGGCCAGGCCGTGCCACGCCACGGCCGCCGGCTCGCACAGGGCGGCGGTGCGGAGCGGCACGGAGGCCGGGAGCGGGCGCAGCATCGAGGCCGGCAGCGCCACCCGGCGCGCGAAGACACCGGGGGTGTGGGGGAGCAGCGCCGCCGATCCGAGGTAGGAGTCGTGCGTGGCGGGGTGGACCGTCACCGGCGTGCCCGCGGCCGGGCCCGAGCCGTCCTCGGCGGCCACGAGCACGGTCCCGGACATCTCGTGACCCAGCACCATCGGCTCGCGAAGGATCGAGAGGCCCGCGGCGCCGTGGGTCCAGTAGTGCAGGTCCGAGCCGCAGATGCCGCCGTACGCGACCGAGACGACGGCCTCGCCCGGGCCGGGCGTCGGCTCGGGTACCTCCTCGACGCGGAGGTCGCCGGCGGAGTGGGCCACCACGGCGATGTTGGGGGCGAGGTCGGGCAGGTCGCGTGCGCTCACCTCAGACCACCGCCGTCATGCCACCGTCGACGAACAGCACCTGGCCGTTGACGAAGGCCGCCGCGTCGGAGGCGAGGAACACCGCCGGGCCGACGAGGTCCTCGACCCGCCCCCAGCGCGCGGCCGGGGTGCGCCCGCGGACCCAGCCGTCGAAGGCGGGGTCGTCCACGAGCGCCTGGGTCATCTCGGTGTGGATGTAGCCCGGCGCCAGCGCGTTGACCTGCAGCCCGGCCGACGCCCACTCCGCGCACATGGCGCGGGTGAGGTTGCGCAGCCCGCCCTTCGCGGCGGTGTACGGCGCGATCGTCGGTCGCGCCAGGTCGGCCTGCACCGACGCGATGTTGACGATCCGGCCGGCGCCGCGCGGCACCATGTGCCGGGCCACGGCGCGACCGACCACGAACGCGCTGGTCAGGTTGGTGGCCAGCACCCGCTCCCAGTCGGCGAGGTCGAGCTCGAGCAGGGGGACGCGGTGCTGGACGCCGGCGTTGTTGACCAGGACGTCGATCGGGCCGACACGCTCCTCGACCTCGTCGACGGCCGCCGCGACCGCGGCCTCGGCGGTGACGTCGAAGGCGCGGGCGAGCACCCGCCCCTCGCCGTACGCCGACGCGAAGGCCGCGCGGGTCTCCTCCAGCGCTGCCGTGTCTCGGCCGTTGAGGACGACCCGGGCACCGGCGGCGAGCAGGCCGTCGGCCAGCGCGCGACCGATGCCGCGGCTGGAGCCGGTCACCAGGGCCGTGCGTCCGCTGAGCGCCGGCGTGGGCGAGGAGGCGGGTGCGTGGCTCATGCGATGCCCGCCGCCACGCCGTAGATCGCCAGGGCGCCGACGAAGCCGACGATGCCGATGAGGGCCTGGCCGACGGTCCAGGTCTTCAGGGTGGTGGCGGTGTCCATGCCGAAGAAGCGGCTGACCAGCCAGAAGCCGGAGTCGTTGACGTGGCCGGCGAAGACCGAGCCCGCGGCGAGGGCGAGGACCATCGCGGCCAGCTGGCCCGCGTTGAGGTCGGTCGCGGCCTGCACGGCCGGCTGCACCAGCGCGGCCGCGGTGGTGAGGGCGACGGTCGCCGAGCCCTGCGCCATCCGCACGATCGCGGCGATCACGAAGCCCGCGACGATCAGCGGCAGGCCGAGGGATTCGAGGGACTCGGCGATGGCGCCGCCGATGCCGGTGGCTCGCAGGACGCCGCCGAACATGCCGCCCGCACCGGTGATGAGGACGATCGCGCAGATCGGGCCGAGGGCACCGTCGACGACCCGGTCCACCAGGCCGCGGTCGCGGCCGTGCCGCCAGGCCAGGACGTACATCGCGACGAACACGGTGATGAGAAGCGCGACGGGCGTCTCACCGAGCAGGCGCAGCCCGCGGACCCAGCCGTCCTCCAGCGAGACGACCTCGGCGGTCGCCAGCGCGTTGAGGTCGGGTGTTGAGGAAGATCAGGACCAGCGGCAGCGCGAGCAGCGACAGCGTGGTGCGGACCGTGGGGTCGCTGCGGAAGGCCGCGGCGTCGTCGTCGTGGTCGGTGCTGCGCAGGATCTCGGGGACCGGCAGGTCGTAGGTGCGACCGACCCAGCCGCCGAAGACACGGCCGACGAGGACCCAGGCCGGGATCGCGATGAGCAGACCGAGCAGGACCACAAGGCCCACGTCGGCACCGAGCAGGCCGGACGCGGCGACCGGGCCGGGGTGCGGCGGGACGAAGATGTGCATGACCGAGAAGGCGACGGCGGCCGGGAAGGCGTAGGTCAGCACCGAGCCGCCGAGGCGGCGGGCGACGGCGAAGATGATCGGCAGCATGACGACCAGGCCGGCGTCGAAGAAGATCGGGAAGCCCATCAGCAGCGAGGCGATGCCCAGCGCCAGGGGCGCGCGGTCCTCGCCGAAGCGCTGCACGAGCGCGTCGGTCAGCACCTGGGCGCCGCCGCTGAGCTCGAGCATCCGCCCGAGCATCGCGCCGAGGCCGACGAGCAGCGCGACCGCGGCCAGCGTCCCGCCGAAGCCCGAGAGCATCGTGGGCACCACCGCCTCGAACGGGACGCCCGCGGCCAGCGCGGTCAGCGCGCTGACGAGCACCAGGGCGAGGAAGGCGTGCACGCGGGCGCCGATGATCAGCACCAGCAGCACCGCCACGGCAGCGGCGGCGAGCCCGAGGAGGCCGGCGGTCGGCAGCTCCCAGGTCAGCTCGAGTTCGGTCATGGGGTGGTGCTCCTGCTTCTCTGAGTCGCTTCTGCGTGGTGGGGTGAGGTGGACCGGGTGGGTCCGGGGTGGGTCAGGCGTCCAGGTCGCGGGCGACCGTCGCCACGAGCGCCTCGACGGTGGCCTCGACGTCGACGCGGACGCCGGGCTCGTCGGGGTCCAGCGCCTCGAGGGCGCGCTGCTGGGAGGCCTGCAGGCTGGGCGGCATGAAGTGCCCCTCCCGGGCGGACTGGCGCATCGCGATGAGGGAGGCCTCGCCGTCGAGATGGACGAAGCGCAGTCCGGGGGCCCACGACCGGAGCCGGTCGCGGTAGGCGCGTCGCAGCGCCGAGCAGCTCATCACGCCGCCGTCGACGTGGGCGGCCAGCCACTCGCCGACGATGTCGAGCCAGGGCCAGCGGTCCTCGTCGGTCAGTGGCTTCCCGGCGCTCATTTTCTCGATGTTGGCCGCCGGGTGGAGGTCGTCGGCGTCGGCGAAGGGCACCCCGAGGTGGCGCGCTAACGCCGCTCCGACGGTGGACTTGCCGCTCCCGGAGACGCCCATCACCACGATCGGTCCCCGGTCGCCGGGGTCCCCGGGGAGGTCGACGCGGTCAGCTGCTGTGGTCACGATCACAGGGAAACCCATAAAGACATACTTTTTCAAGTGTCACGATCAAATTCGACAGAGCATTTCACTTCTCGCTGTTGGATGAGAGGATCCGTGCCGTGAGCCCGAGCCCCCGCCCCGCGACGTCCGGCGGTCGGCACGCGGACGTGCTCGACGCCCTGGGGGGCGACATCGCCGCCGCCCGGCTGGTCGAGGGCGAGGTGCTGACCGTCGAGGGCATCTGCGCCCGGTACGCCGTGTCGCGCAGCGTCGCCCGCGAGGCGATCCGGGTCCTCGAGGCGATGGGGATGCTCGCGGCCCGCCGGCGGGTCGGCATCACCGTGCAGCCGCGCGCCGGGTGGAGCGTCTTCGACCCCCGGCTGATCCGCTGGCGCCTCGACGAGGGCGACCGGGCCGACCAGCTGCTCTCGCTCTCCGAGCTGCGCCGCGGGGTCGAGCCGGCGGCGGCGGCCCTGGCCGCCGCCCGCGCCGACGCCGAGCAGTGCAAGGCGCTGGCCGGAGCGGTCTCCGACATGCAGGTGCACGCCCGCACGGGCCACCTCGAGCCCTACCTGCGCGCGGACCAGACCTTCCACCGGGTGCTGCTGGAGGCCAGCGGCAACGAGATGTTCGCGGCCCTGGTCGACGTGGTGGCCGAGGTGCTCTCGGGCCGCACCCAGCACGGGATGATGCCGGCGCGCCCGAACCCCGAGGCGGTCGCGCTGCACGACGACGTCGCACGGGCCGTGCGGCTCGGCGACGTCGCGCTCGCGCAGGCGTTGATGACCTCGATCATCGACGAGGCCGCGGACGCGCTGGCGTCGGGGCGGTAGCCCCGCGGGGGCTAGGTGTAGCCGGCTAGGCCGTCGGTGCGGGCGCCGCCCCCTGGGCCGGACCGGCCGGCGGCGTGGTCAGCTCCAGCACGTCGCGCAGGGCCGCGGTGAGCGACTCCAGCTCGGCGGCGTACGCCTCGGAGGTCAGGCGCTTGGACTTCAGCTCACGACCCAGGGAGAGCGCGACGAGGCGGACCCGGCCCGACGTGGCGGGGTCGGTGCGCTCGACGCGCGAGACGGTGCGTTCGAAGTCCAGTCGTGCCGCTGTTGCGCGTGCGTCGGTGTCGATCATGCGTCGTCCCACCCCTCTCGAGTCATGTGGCTGATGCCGTGCTCGACCAGCGTAGGTCGCACCCGGTCGGGACGCCGATTCGGCAGGGGAGGGGGCGGCCGGTCCCACGCGGCCGGCGTCAGGAGTGCACGTGGGCGCGCTGCCCCTCGCGGTCGAAGATCATGATCGCCTCGGCGGGCCTCCCGTCGAGGGCTGACATGGAGTGGGGGACCATCGTGGCGAACTCCGCCGCCTCGCCGGCGGCGACGTCGATCTCGCGCTCGCCCAGCCAGAGCCGGACGCGTCCCTCGAGCACCAGGAACCAGTCGTGGCCGGGGTGCACCCGTTGCGCCGGTCGCACCGGCTCCTCCTCGCCCGGCACCTCGGGCTCGAGCCGCACCTTCTGGGCGACGGTCCGGCCGTCGGGGCGGCTCAGTGGCCAGGTGGTGCGGGTGCCCGAGCTGTGCGGGACCGGTCGGATGACGACGTCGTCGTCGGAGGGCGCCTCGAACAGCACGTCCAGGCTGACGTGGAGCGCCTGCGCGAGCGGGATGACGACGTCCAGGCCCAGGCTGCGCTTGCCGGTCTCGAGTCGGCTGATGGTCGAGGGGCTCAGGTGCGTCCGCGCTGCCAGCTCGTCGAGGGAGTAGCCGAGCGTGGTGCGCAGGCTGCGCAGGCGGGTGCGTGCCAGCTCCTGGACGTCGATGGCGCCGGTGGTCGGAGCGTCGCTGGTCATGGGACGAGCATGACATGTCTTGCGATTCCTGCAAGTCCCTTTGCTGGAACTGGTCGGTCGCCTACCGTGGAGGCATGAGCGGATCCGGCACCCCCAGCACCCATGACCACCAGCACGCGCACGAGCGCCACCACGAGCACGAGCACGAGCACGAGCACGGGCACGGCCACGGGCACCGACGCACGATGCAACGCCACTGCGAGGTCGCAGTCATCGGCGGCTCGGCCGCGGGCCTGGCAGCGGGACTGCAGCTCGCGCGGCAGCGACGCAGCGTGGTCGTCGTCGACGACGTGACCCCGCGCAACGCGCCCGCCGAGCACATGCACGGCTACCTCGGGCGCGAGGGCGCCTCGCCGGCCGAGCTGGTGGCCATCGGCCGCGAGGAGGTCCGCTCCTACGGCGGCGAGGTGCTGACCGGCCGGGTGCTCGGTGCCCGCCGCCTCGAGGACGGCTCGTTCCGGCTCGACCTGAGCGGCGGCCACACGCTGGTGGCCCGTCGGGTCGTCGCCGCCACCGGCGTCACCGACGAGCTCCCCGAGATCGAGGGCCTGGCCGAGCAGTGGGGCCGGGGAGTCGTCCACTGCCCCTTCTGCCACGGCTACGAGGTGCGTGACCAGCGGCTGGTGATGATCGTCGCGCAGCCGCTCGGGCTCCACGCCGCCCCCGTCTGGCGGCACCTGAGCGACCGGCTCACCGTCGTCCTGCACACCGACCTCGGGCCAGACGTCGAGCGCGACAGCATCGCGCCGCTGGAGGCCGCCGGCGTGCCCGTGGTCCGCGGGCCGGTGCGGCGCGTCGTCGAGGCACCCGACGGCGCCGTCGCCGGGGTGGAGATGGTCTCCGGCGAGGTGCTCGCGGCCGACGCCGTGCTCGTCGGGTCACGCTTCCGGGCGCGCGCGCACGTACTCGCGGACCTGGGCGTCGAGCCCACCGACCATCCCAGCGGCGCGGGGGACTTCGTGCAGGTCGACCCGATGACGGGCGAGACCGCCGTGCCGGGCGTCTACGCGGCCGGCAACCTCACCGACCCCAGCCTGCAGGTGCTGCCGGCCGCGGCCCATGGCAGCCGGGTCGGCGCCATGGTCGCTTTCAGCCTGGCGTCCGAGGACCTGCGGACGGCCGCCCGGGACTCGGTGCGGACGTCGGGACAGCGACACGACTGGGAGCAGCGGTACGCCGGCGAGGACCGGATGTGGAGCGCCAACCCCAACGGCACCCTGGTCCAGGAGGTGGCCGGCCTCACCCCGGGCCGCGCACTGGACGTGGGTGCGGGGGAGGGGGCCGACGCCCTGTGGCTCGCCGAGCAGGGCTGGCGGACGACGGCGACCGACATCTCCCAGAACGCACTGGACCACGTGGCCGCCGAGGCCGTGCGTCGCGGGCTCGACGTCACCTGCCTGCAGGCCGACGCGGTGGTGGCCGGTGCCTTCGGCGACGAGCCCTACGACCTGGTCTCCCTGCAGTACGGCTCGTTCCACCGCTCGCCCGACCGCACGGGGGTGCGCAACCTCCTCGGCGCCGTGGCGCCGGGAGGGACCCTGCTGGTCGTCGCCCACGACCTCGCGCCGATGCGCGAGCCGGTCGACGTGGCCGAGCAGACGCGGATGTTCGATCCCGACGCCTACGTGGGGGTCGAGGAGATCGCCGTGGCGGTGAAGGACGACGACGCCTGGGAGGTCGAGGTCCTCGAGACCCGTCCGCGTCCGCCGGGGGCCGCCAGCAGCCACCACGTCGACGACGTGGTGCTGCGGGCGCGCCGTCTCGCGTGACCCGCTGCCGTCAGGGCCCGGGCGCAGGTGCCCTAGGGTGACGGCACACGTCTCGTGGTGACAGGAACCCGGTGCGACTCCGGGGCGGTTCCGCCACTGTGACGCGGTGGGTCCCCGCACCTCGGGGCCCACCGCGAAGCCAGACACTGGCCACGGGACCTCCGCCGAGCAGGGGCGAGAACCCCGAGGAGAAACCCATGGGCCAGACCCGTCGTGCGCGCATCGCGCTGCTGTCCACCTCCGACACCGACCTGCTGTCCGCGCGGGCCAGTGGCGCCGAGTTCGTCCTGGCGAACCCCTCGCGGCCCGGGCACCAGACGATGGCGGAGGCCATCGAGGGCTGCGACCTGGTCGTCGGACGCGTGCTGGGCTCCCCGCAGGACCTGTGTGACGGCTTCGTCCGGGTCCGCGCGACCGGCATGCCGACCGTGGTCCTGGGCGGGGAGCAGCAACCCAGCGCGGAGCTGATGGAGCTCTCCTCGGTGCCGATCGGCGTGGCCGCGGAGGCGCACCGCTACCTCGCCGAAGGCGGCCCGGAGAACCTGCGCCAGCTGCACGCCTTCCTCTCCGACACGGTGCTGCTGACCGGTGAGGGTTTCGAGCCACCGGTCGAGGTGCCGCAGTGGGGGATGGCGGGCCGGGGTCTCGTGGCTCGTTCCGCTCGCACCTCGACCGGCGAGGGGGCTCCCCGTGTGCAGGAGCTGCCGCGGGTCGGGGTGCTCTACTACCGGGCCCACGAAGTGTCGGGGAACGCCGGTTTCGCCCACGCCCTGGCCGACGCGATCGACGCGACGGGTGAGGCCGTGGGCGTCCCCGTCTTCGCCGGGTCCCTGCGCTCGGCGCCCGACGAGCTGTACGACGCGCTCGGCACGCTCGACGCCCTGGTCGTGACCGTGCTGGCCGCCGGAGGGACCACCCCGGCCGGCGCGAGCGCGGGCGGCGACGACGAGGCGTGGGACGTCGAGCGCATGCGAGCGCTGGACATCCCGGTCCTGCAGGGCCTGTGCCTGACCAGCAGCCGCGCGGAGTGGGAGGCCAACGACGACGGGGTGACGCCCCTGGACTCCGCGACGCAGGTGGCGATCCCCGAGTTCGACGGCCGGATCATCACCGCGCCCTTCTCCTTCAAGGAGGTCGACGAGGACGGTCTGCCGCACTACGTCCCCGATGCCGAGCGCTGCCGGAGGGTCGCGCGGATCGCGGTCAACCACGCCCGGTTGCGCCACGTCCCGCCGGCCGAGCGCCGACTGGGGCTCGTGCTCTCGGCGTACCCCACCAAGCACAGCCGGGTCGGCAACGCCGTCGGTCTGGACACGCCTGTCTCCACCGTCCGGCTGCTGGGCCGGCTGCGCGACGCCGGCTACGACCTCGGGCTCGACGACCCGGACGCGGTGGTCAGCCGGGTCCTGGCGATGGCCGAGGACCCCGCGTGCACCGACGCCGAGGCGGGCGACGCGCTCATCCACGCACTCATCGACGCGGGCGGCCAGGACGAGGAGTGGCTGACCACTGCCCAGCTCACCGAGGCGCACGTGCGGATCACGCCGGAGCAGTACGCCGCGTGGACCGCCGACCTCGACGCGGGCCTGCGAGCAGGGATCGAGGAGGCCTGGGGTCCCGCGCCGGGCACGTTGTTCCGCAACGACGACGGGGAGCTGGTGCTGGCGACGCTGCGCGCCGGCAACGTCGTGCTGCTGATCCAGCCGCCGCGCGGCTTCGGGGAGAACCCGGTCGCGATCTACCACGACCCCGACCTCGCCCCGAGCCACCACTACCTCGCGGCCTACCGCTGGCTGGAGGCGGCGCAGGAGACCGGCGGCTTCGGCGCGCACGCGTTGGTCCACCTCGGCAAGCACGGCTCGCTGGAGTGGCTGCCCGGGAAGAACGCCGCGCTCTCCGCGGCATGCGCCACCGACGCCGTGCTGGGCGACCTGCCGCTGGTCTACCCGTTCCTGGTCAACGACCCCGGCGAGGGGGCGCAGGCCAAGCGCCGCGCGCACGCCACGATCGTCGACCACCTGGTGCCGCCGATGGCGCGCGCCGAGGCGTACGGCGACATCGCCCGCCTCGAGCAGCTGCTCGACGAGCACGGCAACATCGCCGCGATGGACCCGGCGAAGCTGCCGGCGATCCGCGGCGAGATCTGGCAGCTGATGAAGGCCGCCGAGATGCACCGCGACCTCGGCCTGGACGAGCGCCCCGAGGACGAGGAGTTCGACGACTTCCTGCTCCACGTCGACGGCTGGCTCTGCGAGATCAAGGACGCCCAGATCCGCGACGGCCTGCACGTGCTCGGCCAGGCCCCGGACGGTGAGGCCCGGGTCGACCTGGTGCTCGCGATCCTGCGCGCCGCGCAGGTCTTCGGCGGCCAGGAGCAGGCCGTCCCCGGGCTGCGGGCGGCGCTGGGGCTGAAGGTCTCGACAGGCTCGACCGACCAGCCGTCCACCACCGTGGT
>LULO01000327.1_pt1 | contig 23919 bp, 27 predicted proteins | sample 728121 | NCBI WGS metagenome assembly LULO01 (sample SAMN03860287, study PRJNA289734) | marine metagenome | biome: seawater column; feature: ocean; material: water; isolation source: Red Sea water column Station 149 - depth 50m | place: Saudi Arabia: Red Sea | collected 2011-10-15 | depth 50 m | reverse complement strand
AACATACCACCACCCATGTTTGAGTCTTCGTAACCAACGTAACCAGGAGGGGATCCTATCAATTTAGCGATTGAATGTTTCTCTTGATATTCAGACATATCAAACCTAATCAATTCTACGCCTAAAGTTTTAGCAAGTTGCCTTGCTGTTTCTGTTTTACCACATCCTGTAGGGCCTAAAAATAAAAATGAACCAACAGGCTTGTTCAATGACTTTAGTCCAGCTCTTGAAACCAATATTTTATCAATAACTTTGTTTAGAGCTCTGTCTTGTCCAAACACTTGAAGTTTCATTTTTTCTTCTAAAGTTTTTAAATTACTTGCTTGTTTTTGTGACAACTGTTCAATTGATATTCCTGTAATCTTAGATATTTCATGTATAATTTCGTCATGATCAATTTTTCCTTTTTTAACATCTTTCAGCCTTAACCTTGCACAGGCACTATCTATAACATCAAGAGATTTGTCCGGATTTTTTTTATCTGCAATAAATTTACTAGAATAGTCTACTGCGTCTTCACAAGCTTCATCTGTGATTATACAGTCATGAAATTTCTCATAGTAATTTTTTACACCTTTTAAAATTTTAACGGTAGTGTCATTTGTAGGTTCTCCGACTTGCACTCTTTGGAATCTTCTCATCAAAGCTCTATCTTTATCAAAAAATTTCCTGTATTCTTCCCACGTCGTGGACGCAATGACCTTTAGACTGCCTTTTGTGAGCACTGGTTTGATCATTTGTGCTAAATCCACTCCGCCTTGTCCTGTAGATCCTGCACCAACCATCATATGTGCCTCGTCAACAAAAAGTATGGCTTTCCCTTTCTTTTCTAATGCATTAAGAATAAGTTTCAATCTTTCTTCAAAATCGCCCCTAAATTTTGATCCGGCTATCATACCTGCAACATCCAAGCTGTAAATGATATGGTCTTTGATGTAAGTTGGAATGTCGTCTTTATTTTTTGCTATCCTTCTTGCCAGTCCTTCGACAACAGCAGTTTTACCCACGCCCGGATCACCAACCAATAAAACATTGTTTTTATTTCTTCTAGCCAATGTTTGCTTGACAAGGTCTAATTCTTCTTCTCTACCAATAACAGGATCAATCTTTTTGTCAAAGTATTTTTGGTTTAAGTTTTCTGTGTAGTTCTTTAAAATTTTATCAGCTTGATCTGGCCTTAGTTTTTGTTCGTGTCCAGGACCGCCCAAATTAGATTCATCAATGATTGTTTCCGCAGATACCATGTCTGCTATGTCGTCTTTATTGACTTTATGTTTTTTAAGGAGATAAGCACTATAACTTCTTTTTTCAGCAAAAATACTTAATAGTATGTCCAAAGGTTTAAGATCTTGTCTGCCTTGGAACAATGCCTGTGTGAAAGCTCTATTCATTAATCTTTCTAAAGATGCAGTTTTTCTTGGAACAACATTTTTATTAGGATCTTTAACAACAATATCCTTCACTTCGTTGTCCAAATAAGTTTCAGCTTTTTTGCCATATCCCATTTTAATTTTGATACTCTTCTATCAAAAGTGATTCCGTCTATGTGGTCTAGTTCGTGTTGAAAGCATTTTGCTTCATAACCTTCTAGATGTTGCATAAGAATTTCACCTTTCAAGTTCTGCCATCTTACCGAAACTTTTTCTGGTCGTAAAACTTTTACAAATACGCCAGGAAAACTTAAACATCCTTCAGTGTCCACTGTCATTTCTTTGCTTTCGCGAACTATCGACGGATTCCACATTATAACAGGTTTTTGCATTTTGTCAAATGACTCGTAGCCCATACAAAAAAATCTTTTTGTCAATCCGATTTGATTGGCGGCAAGTCCTATTCCTTTTGAATATTTCATAAAATTTGCAAAGTCATATTCAAATTTTTCTAAGTCTTGGTAATGCATGATACTATCATTACTGAAGTCAAAAGGTGTGCTTTTAGTGTGTAAAGTTTTATAAGGATTTAAAAAAATTTGCATCATAGATCTTTAATCTTATTTAATTGTGTTTGGTTAAGTTTTGGTATTGACACATGAATTTTTACATACATATTGCCACGTATATTTAAACTTTCATGGACGGGCATTCCTTTGTTCTGTAGTGATAATATACTACCAGGTTGTGTGCCAGCTGGCACTTTTACTTTTACAATTCTGTCTTCGAGGTCTCTTATAACAATATCAACTCCTCTCATGGCCTGGAAAGCGTTTATTGTTTTGTCTGTGTAAAGGTCACTACCTTTGCGTGTGAATCCATCTGAGTCCAACACATTGACCTTAATCAAAAGGTTACCTCTTGGAACTGTGTTGTCGCTGTCATCACCCATACCGCTATACCTAAAAGTTACACCGTTCTGTACACCAGCAGGTATCTTGACCTGCACAATCTCGTCACGTCCGGACGGCAGTCTGAAACTGAGAGTCCTTTCATTGTGCCTCATAATCTCTTTTATGCTTAATGATAGTGACAATCTTACATCTCTGTTTTGTCTTGGACGTTGCCTAAATCTACTCCTTCGGCCACCGCCCACACCCGACATGAATTCATCAAAAAAGTCTCCACCAAAGAATTCATCAAAGTTTCCTGTAAAATTAAAATTACTGCCACGTCCACCCATGCTGGATCCAAAACGTCTCATAGCATCGTATTCCTGCCTTTTATTTGTATCTTTCAATGTATCATATGCTTCATTGGCTTCTTTAAAAACAGATTCATTTCCACCCCTATCCGGATGTTCTTTTTTGGCAATTTTCTTAAAAGCTCTTTTTATCTCATCATTGGTCGCATCTTGAGATACACCAAGAGTTTTGTAATAATCTTTCATTAGTACTATTTTATAACAGATTTTTGTTCTGTCAATGTTTGGTTATTTTGTTTAGATTTTTTGCCATTGCCCATATGGTAAAACTTATTCTTTCTCCATCCGATGGAGTGCTAACCTTATGCCTGTCTCCTGGTAAAAAGATTATTGCTTGTCCTTTCTTCAGCGGAGTAAACGAATGATTTTGTAAATGTAATTGGCTGTCCGGAGCACTCTGTAATTCGCAGGTCAGTGTAAAGTGTCTTATGTGTGTGCGATCTGCGGGCCAAGTGTCAACGTGCCAGTCGTAGTACTCGCCAGGTTGGTAAAAAGATATCTGCGGAGTTTGTAACCAGTCAATGACAGGTTCAATGTTGTTAAACATTTCTATCCATCTCGGCCAATGCTGGGCATCTCGATACCATACTATTCTATTGTTTCTTATTTTTCTCTTTTTATCCTTGGCAGTTTTGCCAGGCACCAGACGATTGTCTTTGGCGTATTGTATCAGTTCATCGCACTCAGCATCATTTAAAAACTGAAATGGTTTATACAGTTGCATTTAATTAATTATTGGATGTAGATACTATTTGATTTTTTTACTAGATCCGGTGTAAAGACCAAACCATGCCGCGCCGGCACCAACAACAATAGATATCAGTCCAGACTGTTCCATTGTTGGACTCGCCAAGTTCATATACCAGATAACACATTTGTACAGTAACACAATGTATACAGTTAAAAATAACCTCGGAAATATCCTCCAGGCATCAACAGCTCTTGCGAGATGTATCAATTTAGCGTAAGGATTAGGCCCAAGATCTTTTGCACTCGAATCCACTTCTAACTCAAGTTTAACTTTTTTACTTGCTGAATTTTTATCAGCTGGTACTACTAGTTTGTCTTCTTTAAGTTCTGCCATTATTTTATTCCTGGTATCTTGCTATTTCTTTTTCTATGGCCGTTCCATGCTACAAAGCCGCCTATCCTTAAAGAATAATATGATAGATAATTCATTACATAAAATCCATTCACATTTATATTAATATCTCTAAAAATTTGATCCGCTCGGGCCTGACTAATTATTCCCATTGTTTCTTTTTTATTTTTTCTTAACAATGTTTGATACTTGTATGCATAGTCATGAACAAGTCCTCCAACCAATAATACTCCTACTGGAGAGAAAAATGTTCTTAAAAATTTTGGAATACTTGCACCATCGAAAGAAAAGCCAGCTGGGATCACGTAGTCAGTGCCATCCATGTTAAAGTGCCAATCTTTTGTTATCTCCCAATTTCTAGTTGACAATAACCACATGACTATTCCTTTCCAAAACCCTTTACCTTTGGTAGATATTTTTAATGGTTGAAGATGAGGCAGTTCATTGTAACTAAATTTTAATTTTACTTTTTTTCTTTTGTCTGCGTAGTTTATAATTGCTCCAACAATGACAACAGCAATCAGTAAACTCCATTGCCAAAATTTCATCGCTAATGATATTAATAGTTCCATAATTTTTTTCCTTTTTTATAATATGCGTATTTATTTACTTTCATAATATTTTTTGTATTCCTCTAATAGCTTATTTGTTTCTTGTAGTTTTGCTCTTATTTGGGCAAAGTTTTTGGCTAGTATTTCAAAATCCTTGTCGGTTAGTCCAAACAAGACTGGGTCTATACCAGCCTCCTCAAGTTTCTTGAATACTTCTTCTGCATTAGCACTGGTGATTATTATCCATTTGACTTGTTCTAATTGCAACGGAGTTGGCATAGGATAGTCTAATTTTTCTCTTGGTTTCTCAACTGAAAATAATTTTATTTTCTTTTCTCCACCAATTGAACAGCCAGTTAATAAAAATACTGAAAATATAAAAATAAAAATTTTATTCATAATGCACATAGTTTGGATTTGCTAGGGCAGGGCACTCCGGATTGATTTGAGATTTTTTAGTTGCTTTAAGTTCGTCTTCCGTGTGTTCGGCACCTGATGCCAACTCAATACATCTAGCGGCATTTTTGGCGCCTTTGTTGAATATACGTTCGATTGATTCTGGTCTTTGAATGGCCAATTTTCCTACATCTCTTTTCTTCTTGTTGAATCTTTTATCTAGATCATCTAGATCTTGTTTGAAAGTTTGCACTAACTTGGTAAGTTTTTTATTGCTTTCCATGATTGCTTTGAAATCATTTGCTTGTTGCTCAAGCACTTTCTTTTGTTCTTCTATACCTTGTTCAAGTTTTATTTGATTTGCCTTCAAGATAGCATTGTCGGCCCGCAGTTTCATAACATACATACCTGCTCCAGCCAAACCTGCGACCATCACAATGGTCATTACCATTTTAATTTGTCCAAACATTATATACGTATTTATTGAATAAGACCTGGCTTGTAAACAGTTTTGCCATTCTCTTTCATTGCTGTGAGAACATTTGCTCTGTTGTTGGCACCAACGTATGACACGTGTACCCAGCCTGAATCAGGTATGCCAGGTGTGTAGAATTCTAGTATGAGCTGATCAAAATAGTTTGCAACTCCAGGACATTCTATATCAACAGCTTCGCCTTTGCAATGCTGTGAATTGGAAGATCCGCCAACTGCCATATTCAATTGCGGTCCCCGATATCCAGAATTTATAACTGTGACACCGAATTTGTCTCTTACTGGTTGAATTACATTTTCAAACAATGCTTTTGCTTTTGTAAGATGTTCCTCGCTAGGATTATTGTCTATGCCTTGCCTGACAGCAGTTTGGCTTTTAGTATATTCTTGTAGCGAAAAGTTCTTTGATAGTCTTACCATTTGTACTTACTTACTACCGCAGACTCTCCAGCCTTGCTAAAAATGAATTTGTTTTCATTTGTTTTGGTAATATTGTAAGGTCCAAAATATTTTGTAAGATGCATAACCTCTGCCATTGACTGTGAGTCAATAAGGAATGCTTTTGTTTCTTTGATAATTCTATTTGTGTTTCCAAAGTCGTGTATCTCAAATGATAAAGTTTCTTTTTGTCCATCTTTTTTGATACTCATGATGTTGTCTTCTAGTTTCATCTCCATCATGTTGAATTTGTCAAAAAAGTTTCTTGTCTCACCAACTCTCATACTTTTTACTTTTTGCATGTAGCTTTCAGCACTGTTTGGAAGAGTGTTTAAATTTTCTCCTATTGCATCAACAGGCACTATATCTTTATGATAAGTGAATTGAAAGTTTTCGATATTTGTAAGTTTTTTCAGATCACTTAAAAATTCTGTTATAGTGCTAGACAATTTGTCATCTCTAGGGAACTCAATAAACACTTTATATTTTCCGTCTTCTAATGTGCCAGGAGTTGCGTCTGCATCAAGGATATTTTTATATCCTTTTTCAGCAAAAGATTCCAAATCTCTTGCGGCCTGTTGGGACTCAACTGTGAAACAGAGAACACAAATATCTTTGTCTTCTCCCATCTTAGATTTGTATTGATCAACAGTGAATTTGTTTGATACGATACCTTCTAGGTCGCCGGCTTTTAGTCCTTCATTAATTTTCATTGTTATTGTCTTCTGGTTCATCTGCTGAACCTGTGCTATGTTTGAAATTTCCAATTAATTCTTTTGGCATTTTTATTTCCACCACCCAAATGTCATGCCCGTCAATTTTTCCTTTTGTAGTGCCTGGCCTATAATCTTCTGGGCCTTTGATTGGTCTTGGCTTGAATAAGATATCTTTTTTGTATGTGACTTTACAGCCTCTATCCAGTAATCTATCGATAGGCCCTTCTAGTAATTCTCCATTCTCCCAATTTTTAAAAACGTAAATGTCAAGCTCATCCATAACTCTTTCAAAGTCTTTAAGTATTCCTAGACTAGGTGAAATAGCGTATAGCGACTGTACATTACGGATTATGTCTAATACATCATGCATGATTATATTTAGCTGTAATAACAACTAACGAAATTATGCATATATTACTATCATATCTACCCTGTAAATACTTTTATCAAATGTCTCGAAACACAGACACAATCAATCACAAAATAACCAACAAGGGATCATATGCGTTTTTACAGAAGCCTACAAATGCGACCTTTATTCCACAGGAAACTATGGAGAATGATGAAGAAAAAACGAGTTTACGACAAAAGAGTGAAGTTATATATGTTGAATCAAAACTGGCTAAAGATCAGGAAACAAAAGGACAGGAGGAGAAGAAGAGTATTGGCAAAGGTATGGAAAGCAAAACGTTTGGCAATGCTGAGATACAGATACAGTAATTTTATTTGAGAAACTGTTCTATAGCGTCTGAATAAAATTTTTTATAGTGATCAAAAACTTGTTGATAGGTCAAGTCTTTTGGTGCGCCGTCCAAAGACATTTTTAATATTTCTTTATTATGTAAATCCAACACCACCGCAGATTCGGTCATTTTGCCTGCTCCAATTTTCTTTTTTGTAAGCTCAACCAACTCATCGAACTTTCCGTCAGGTTTTTTTGTGTAGCGGACAATCAAATACCTTTTCTTTTTATGTTTACTTCCCATTACAGCCAGTTCCAGATTGCCCTTACGGCCAAAAGCAGATACATCAGCTCCATTAAAGCCCTGGGCGTGTCCTTATCTTTGATTCCCATGTATATCCATATAGAGCAACTGCACGTTGCTATGGCCCAACCCATCCATTGTGTTTCGACGTTTGCGTTTGAAAGTATGAACGCTCCTATCATCGCAAGGACGAAGCCCTACTAGTCCTTGCTTTATTATCAACACTGCTTTGTCTTGGGCGTCTTCGTCTTTGGATATGATGTCTAGATTGTCATACAGCCATCTATATATTTCTTCACACTCTTCTGGTCTTGCTTGGGCACACACAAGTTTCCTTGCTTCATTAATTTTTCCAGCTTTGAAAAGCTCGACCATCTTTAATCTGTAGTCCTGTTGATGCGAATCACCTTTTGCTGGTGGAACAAGTTTGCCATCCCTTGTGTTCATCTGCACCATGTTGATGCATTTTCTAAGATCCGGATAAGTGGCCTTAACGTATGTGTCAAGTGTGTCTATGTCTTGTTCAATCTTTTCTTCAATCAATATTGTTGCCACTCTAGCTGTGAATTCATTCTTGTCTATTGTTTCAATATGAAAGCCTTGGCACCTTGAATGGAGTGCCGGTATGACTCTGTTTGGGTAGTTGCAAGTCAAAATAAATCTTGCTGATGTGTGATACGTTTCCATAACACCACGAAGTGCCGCTTGTCCATTAGGTGTTATATAATCTGCTTCATCAAGCAAAACATATTTAAAAGCACCAAAAGGCATTATTTGCACAAAATTTATAATCTTTTCTCTCACAGTATCAACACTGTTTTCTCTTGAAGCATTTATTTCTAGTATGTCATAGCCATCAACTTTTAGTTCATTGAATAATATTTTTGCAAGTGTAGTCTTGCCTACACCTGGTGCACCTGAAAATAATAAATGTGGAACTGCCCCTTCTTTAATCCAGGCCGCAATCTGATTACGTTGTGCCTCATCTCTGACCACATAGTCTTTTAGTGTGCTTGGTCTATATTTTTCTACCCAAAGTTCTTTCATACTTCATTATACACGAATATATTCAAAAAATCTAGAGTAAGGTTCAATCCCTGTTGGATGCAAGGTGCTGTTCACGTGTTTATGGTTGAAGAGGCATCTACGTGAAGTTTCCAGTATTTGTTCTTCTTTATATCTATCGAACTTAAAAACCTTTTGGTTATCATCAAAAAATTGATAAGTGCCAACGCTATAAGAATAACCATCGAGTTTGTATGGCTCCTTTGTAGGCTGGCAAAAATCCAAAAGGCGTTTGTTGTTATTAAAATGGTTTGGTACAAAACTTGTGGTGATGTAAGATTCGTAATCCTTAAGAAGTTCTTTTACTTCTTGGTATTGAAGATCCAAGGTGGCTCGGAAAAAATCAATACTGTTATCATAATCTTTTGGGTTTACCAACCAAAATTCTTTTTTGTTTCTTCCAAGCTCTGAGAAGTTTACAATAAATTTAATTGGAATGAATGGATTCTTAATTGTTTTAAAAAATTGAAGATCATTTTTCAATATGCTGATCATGTTGGTGTTACTAAGACCATCGATTGATTTGTTTACTATGAAATACTCTGCATAGTCCTTTTCCAATAATCTTCCAAGATCCTGATTGGTCCACCAGCTACAACCTATGATATATAAGATTCTATTTTTAGGTTCACGTTCTACAGCGTAGGACCATTCACGATTATTCCCAGCAAAAATTTTTTTCTTAAAATCATTATTCATGTATCATTGCCTGCATTACTGCCCAGTGGCCAACTATACTGCTGGTATCTAGTTTATAATTGTATTCTTTATCTATGTCTCTCAAAATCTTATTCACTTTTGCCATGGTCAGTCCAACCCTTACAGGCACTTGTAAAGCATTAATTATTTTTTGTTTTTTCTTTTTTGCGGCCTGAACCCTGTGCCAACCGTCTGCAAGTATGTAATATCCTGAGTCTTTTATTGGTGTGACCAAAATTGGTTTGTGGTCAGTTTCTTTTACAAGCTTCTTGATCCATTTTCTCTTTTCGGCATTTAAAGGTCTCTCAACTCCTAGGCCAAGTTCTGCTAGTGTTACGAGCTTGTCCAAGGAAACATGGATGGGTGTAGGTGTTGTATTATTTGCCATTCTGGCCCTTTTGGATATGGAGCCTTTCTTATTTCCCATTCTTGAACTTTGTTTTCTACGTGCCATTTGTTTACGCATTCTGGTCCACAAAAAGGTTTGATTTCTCTTTTTTCAAATTTTTCAAAATACAATGTGTCAAACCAATATTTACAATCATCAAATTCTATACCACACTCACAACACTTGAACCTAGTCATTGCCCGGCAATGAGGTCATCTGTTGCATACCACCTGTGTTTACATAGCCCGCTTTTTTGGCTATCTCTTCAGCAGGTTCCGTGTCAGACACAAGCAGAATGTCATTTTCGTCGATCATTCTTACTTCCTGTTCTGTGCCTTCCTTCTTAACTGTGAACGCTCTGCTCCATCTACCATGGGCAACTAAAATCCATTGACCAACTTTGACATCTTCCTGTTTACTGCCGACAGCATAGACTTCGGCCCACCTTGGGTGAATGCCTGCTTCTGTGCCATCATCATCCGGCATGATTATTCCGCCTTTGGTCTTTACTTCTCCAAAACGCATTTTTGTAACCAGCACTCTTTTTTTCAAAGGAATAATATCTCTGTCTTCGACCACATAGGTCTGTCCACCATGAGAGCCAAACCCTTTGTTTTGTAAGTCTTCTAATTGTCCCATATTGTCTTTATTATATAAGTGTTTTGTTGATATGTCAAACCGATTCCAATGCTTTTTGTAGTATAGGAAGTAATTGTTGACTTAGGTAATTTTGTCCTTTGTCATTAGGATGTCCATCTCTGAATCTCCATTTTGGATGGGTCTTAAGCACTTCGTCAAATGCTCCGCTATCAAAATTATAAAAACGTTCTTTATTAATACTTTTTTTTAAATCCAATACTTCTTGAAAATTACTAGAGTGCTCGGCTCCACAGCCATTGTACATAACATATGGAATCTTATATTTCTCCAACATCTCTTGAGCCTGTACTATTAGGCCATATTTCCTATATTCAACGTGGTCATCAAAGCTCAATGGTCTGTTAGGTCGTTCATTGAATTCGACCATGGTTGGACTGGGTTGCATTCCTCTTGTGAACTTACGCAGGAATTCTCCCATGAATCTTGATCCGCTTGATGGAATCTCTCTATACTGTATCCATTCTCCATGTTCTTTATTAGTGTTCCAACCTATATACTCTCTTCTGAAAGCGTGGGTCCACCCAATTAATACAGCATATTCTTCTTTGTTTTTGTCTCGTAAAAAATTTCTTAGATTTCTAAAAATGGCCTCGTTGCTATTTCCGTTTCTGGCTAAGTCAATATAAGTTAAATCAAAGTGCTTTGCTAGAAGATAACCAGCACTACGGTAACCACCTATCCATTTTCCTCCTTCAATAGGTCGACCAAGCTGACCCACATATTTTGAATTGCTTAATTTGTCTAGACCTTTTTGTCTAATGGGAGTGTATTCTTGGTCATTTAGAGGCGATGCACCATACCCGTGTGCAAATGAACAACCGGAATTGATCAAGTGCTTTATTGCCATTTTTACTCTATACCGTCTAGTGCCGCTTCTATTCCTGATTTAGGATTTGCTTTTGGTTTTGTAACTTTTGTTTTTTCTACAGGAGTTGCTTTTGGTTGCACAACTGCCTTAGGTGGCTCAACTGCCTTTATTTGTTTTGGTGGAGTTTTTATTCTTGGATGTTCAACAGCTTTTCCTTTTGGAGTTTCATAGTATTCTTTCATCACTTTTTCTTTTTTCTTGATTACAGAACCACCAGCTCCTAAAACGTCACCCCTCGCATTTACTTTCATGTTTCCTACTGCTTGAACAGATTCGTTCGCGCCTCGTAGTTTTTCTATGTCAACCATTCTACCTTGCATGGTTTTGTACATTTTTCTTCTTGGTGCTCTAGTTACTGGCATATAAATCTCCTTTGCATTTACTTATCATCTCAAAAATTCGGTATAATCTAAATTGTACAGCATTGGATTTATCTTGTGTACACCTATCAAAAATAGGCAAAAACTGGACACCGATGATCCTCTACCAACACCCCATACTATATTGTTAGCTCGTAAAGTATCCACAAAGTATATCAAAAACTGCAATACCTTGATAAAGTTTTTTTCTTGAAATCTACTGTATTCTTCTTGCACACGTAGTTTTTCTGCATCGTTTTGGCATTTGTCAAGCAACCATTGTAAAACATTTATGTCATGATACTTGGCAGGCATATACCACTGTTCATAATTTTGCTTGTCAAAGTCCTTGAGGTCCTGCGTGTTTTCTTGGAGCTCGGGCAGTCTTGGTAAATTTATATCAAGCTCTTGAAGTGCCTTGTTGTACTGATCTGTGTCTGTGTATAAGTTCGAAATATCTAGTTTTGGATTTTGATAGAGAAGTTCTATGACAGCATCTTCGCTGTAGACACAGTCACCATAATCATTTATTTTTATCTTTTCCACCATCTAAAACCTTTGGATTGAACTCAAATATTTTAGCATGATCGTTGTGTTCTTTGTCAACCGTTTCAATGTCAGCGCCGTGGTTGTGCCAACGATAGTGTCCTGTGTAAATGCCTTTGTCAAGTATCTTATCATAAGTTGCAGTGTCCGGTCTTAACCACCATGGATCAAATTTATTATACTTGGTTGGAAACCAATTGTCAACGTCCAATAGTTGTATCTCTGGTCCTTCTTTTACTATTCTATAGGTGATTCCATCACCTTGGTAACTGCTGAGCTCTAGTTCATTGATAATAATTTTACCTTTCAACACTGCATTTGCTTTGGTAAAACACACAGCGGCCATCAACTGATCATAAGGAGGTCTTGGTAATTGTATAAATCTGTTATTGGTTTGCTTCTCCAAGATAGCATATAGCTCTTCGTCTTTACAAACTGTCACAGTGTTGTTGAAAACATTTTCAAATAACATTTTCAATCTTTCAAAATAATCTCCTTGCTCTGCAAGTTCTGTGGTCACTGGAGTAAGGTGCAATTTGATAGTATAGTCATTGTTGAACAATTCATTGTCGACAACAATGATTGATTTGAAACCTGTGCTCCAACTGAAAAATTTCTTTGACACAAAACTAGTTATTAATCAATATTGATTAATTCACCTAGATCTGGTTCACCACGTCTTTTTTTGTGTTCATCGACCCAACCTTTGATTCTTTTGTTTTTCAAGGTCATCTGATAAGACGCCAGTGCGTTTTGAAGCTGATTTATAAGACTTGGGTTTCGGCCGAAGCGCCTTGCACTGTTAAGTTTCTTGGTCAGTTCTCTAATTCTATTACCAATCTCTTCATCTGACATATTGTCAATCTCTTCTTGCATTGGATGAAAATACATAGGAACCTCCTATTAGGTGTACATTTTACCAATTTGGTGCATCAAAATTGTTGTGCCACCATCTGGTGTTAAAAACTCGTATAGGTATCTGCCAGTGTTTGGAGCAGTAATTGTGTTTGAGGATCCATCACCTCCGGAAACATTGTCAGCAACCACGACTGCACTTGGTATAGTGATTGTGTGGGCCACCGCGGCGTATGTTATATCCATGACTATTCTTCCTAATGTGCCTGTTGATGGAAAGTTTGAAAATGCAAGAGTGATAGTTGCATTAGAAGTAATTGTTTGGTAATGACCATTTTCGTGGTTCAAAGTTACAGAACCACCTGTCGTGCCATGTGCGAACACGGTTTCAGCGGTGTCCTGTAATACAGCTCTTTTGACTAAATTGTCAGTGAAATCAGAAGCGGCGTTCAATGACGCTTTGTTAGATTGTAAATCTTCTATCTCAGTTTTTGCGTTTGTAAAATTTGTTACAATGGCCGCAAAGTTATCTCTGAAGCCCTGTGATGAATTATCTTGTCCTGCTATAGGATAAGTGCCATCTATATTTCCTGGAACTATATTACTTGCCATTTTATTCTTTTATCTTCTTTTTAAAACCTATGTATTTATCACCAAGACGTTCCACCCTAATTTTAGCTTTTGCACTAGGGGGATTAGTAAATGTAATAGTTGTTCTTTTACTTGACCCATCATGGGTAAGTTTAAATTCTGGTTCATAATCGGCTGAACGTAGCAATGAATCTGTGGTCAAATATCCAGGACTTAAATTGTTGTCAGCAGTAACTTGATTACCAAATGCTAAGGTATTTGCATCCACTCTTAATTTTATTTCTTCTTCATGTATTATTTCGTTTATAGTAAATGCAGTTGTTGATCCATCTGCTGTGATAGTGCCTGTGTCTATCAAGTTTATATCTGTTCTATATCTATCTATTGTAAAATTAATTTTGTTAAAATCAATTTTTTTATCTTTAATTCTTTTTCGAACCAGTCCGGACTTACCAGGCTTGACGTATGCTAACACTATTGCCATTTTGTATCCTAATGGCACACCCGAACTATCTTGAGACGTTCTCATCCATAAAGGAAGATGCACATATTCTTTTTGTCCAAGATCCTTCAGTCTCGATCTCATGTTTGCTACACTGTTTGGAAACAATTTATCAAAAGTGCCAAGATCCGCTGATAATTGATTTGCATATCTTAGTTTGGATCCTGCTATTGAAAAGCTGAGGCCACCGTCTGTGGTCACCTCATATGTAGTAAAGTCGGCTGTGATTCTATTGGCATCCGCTAAAGGACCTTGTATAGGTTTTACTATTCCATCTCTTAAAGTTATTGAACTTGCAATAGACTGCCCGTCATTGTTCACCAAAGGATCTTTCATCTCTATGTAAACGACCTCGTACACTGTGTTGCCACTTTCTTTGGCTACCGCAGTTTTTATATCACCAAAGTATAAAGTTTTTGGTTCATGATTCTGTTCCATTTGTGTTTGTAAAGTGGTCAAGGCTTTGTGTTCCAGTCCAGCAATAAGCAACATTTCTGCGTTGGCTCTCACACCAAAAGATGGATCCTCAGGTCTAAAAATATTTTCAACGCTGTTAATGTTAGGATCTTGTGCAACTGAATAGAATAAATTGTTGTCTCCTCCTGATAGCATTCCTTGAGCTTTCATGTTGCCGTACTCTACGCCATATGGTAAACTTACATTAAGATTAAATTGTTTGGAAGTAGAAACTGATTGATATTGATCGCTTACCGTAATTGTAAAAGTATATTTTCTATCAAAACTTAAACTGTTTGTGTCAAATGTTATTGTGTTTGCGTCTACAGTTGTGAATTCAGTTGCATCTACGGTACCTATAAAATTTCCATTTCTTGATAAGGTTATGCCTGTTGGCAAAGATCCTTGAGTCACTGTGTATTCAAGTACCCTGTCAGAAGCGGCCGCTGTTGCTTCTACGCTAATTAGACTAGGTATACCCATTGTTAGTGTGCCTAGGTTGGTTGCACTAGTGAATGATACGCCAACGTCAATCTCACCAATTACAGTCATTGTGAAATTTCTATCAGCAAACACACTTTGTCCTGTTGTTGGATTTAACCTACTTGCCCTTACAGTGAAGGCAAAGTCAACGGACACAGCCGCCTGAGTGCCCAATTGGCCGTGTATTTCACCTGTGTTTATATCAATTGATAGTCCTGATGGCAATGCCCCGCTTTGGATTGAATATTGTAAATCTCCTTGTAGAGGATCAAAGTCGACCACATCAATTTTTATTACAACTTTGTTGTCGTGCCTGAATGATCCTAATGCTGAAGGAGTTTCAAAAACTGGTCTTCTGTTTGGAGCTAATGAGAATAATAATGGTACTCCTTCTAATTCTGTTGCGTCCATTGTAATTCTAGTGTTGTCTACAGACCAAAAGTTTGCACTGTAAACAAATATAGAATTAATTTGTGTTGCTACATTAGAACCGTCACTTACACCAACAGTAAACTCAAAATTCTTGCTTTGACTTTTTGTAAACGTTGTTGGATCATATCCCACATCGTCGTACGCATAGTAATTTGAATATCCACCAATTGGTCCGTATCTGTCATCCTCAGTAAGTAACACAGTTCCTGATATTAATCCTGTGTCGCTCATTGTTATACCAGGAGGAAGTTCTCCTTCCTGTATGAAGTAAAATAATTTTTGTCCTGCCGCTGTATCTGTGTCTGTTGCAGAAATTTGAAATTCAATATATGATCCGTCAAGTACCCATCTGTTTCCTGACCGTGTAGAATCAGACAGATCCAGCTGTCCGGCCGGAGTTCCAAATACCGGTACATCAGCTCCTTGCACTTGTAGACTAAATGTTCTATCAGCAATATTGGTGCCGTCGGAGACTCTTACAACAAATGTGTAAAGGGATCTTGTTGCAACCTCCGTCGGCACACCAGCAAGTAGACCCGACGAAGTAAGTTCTATTCCTGTAGGAAGGGTACCTGCTATTTTGGAGTAAGTCAAAGCGGTGCTATCTGCATCTTCAGCCAGAAGTTGCACTTTATAATAATCACGCTCATTTATAATGGCTAATAAGCCAGCTGTGGTTTTCCAGACCGGTGAGGCCATATTGAACTTACTCCTTTACGAGTATATTTATAAGCTAAAATTAATTATTAAGATACGTCTGCTGAGAATGGCGTGGCTGGATTGGCGCCAGCTGATACTCTCATTTGACCTTTAACTGCGTACTTGTCTGCGGCTATATCAATAAGTGTCACTGTATCACCTACTAGTCCACCTTGTGTGCCGCTGTTTAGTGTTATTGTGTCACTTGCCGCTACCGTTGGAAAAGATGTTACTGCCGTTCCGTCTTCATCAAGATACATTATTTGTCCTGAGAATGTGTTGTTGGCATCTGGTGCTTGGATTTTATATGTGGTACTACCACCCATTGCTACACTAACAATAAATTCGTATACATTACCTGATCCTGTTGCGTCAGGCATTGTTAAAACAACGTTTGCGTTTCCGCCTACTTCGCCAAGTAAAAGTGTTCTACCTGCATGTTCAGCCTCTGTTACTGAATCTGTTGCTGTGAATGTATGTATGGCTCTTTTGAAAGAACCTGTCAGTGTCAATTGGCTCGCCGTGGTCACTGCGCCAGTACCGCTTGTCTCCAAAGTAAGATCACTGTTTGTTGCAACTTGAACAATTTTTGCACCCGAAGCCAGAAGTAATTCACTTGCAACAGCAACATCATTTGCTGACAATTCATTTGTTACTGCAACAAAGTTTCCGTTCAAAGTAATTGTACCTGAACCATCCGGAGAAATTGTTATACCACCATTGCTGTTTGTTGCACTGATTGTATTTCCATCTGCTCTTAAATTATCTATGTTCAATTGTCCAGTTATGGACTCTGTGCCAGTAATTGTTTGACCAATAGTGGTCATTGCATTTTGCACATCAATTGTTCCGGAACTGCTAGCCGCTATTTCTAATACGGCATTTGAAGCGTTTGTAGTAATTTTGTTATCTTTAATCTGTACTAGATCAACATTTAGAGTTCCTGTAATAGTTTGCGTACCGGCTGTGGTTATGTCATCTGTTGTTAATGTGCCTGTGACATCAACGTTGCCTGTGATATTGGTGTTTGCTTCAAGCTCGATGGTACCTGTGCCACCTGGATTTAAAACTAAATTTGCGTTGGAACTTGTTGCAATATCTGTGTCATTGAAACTTAAATTTTCAATGGTAACTGTGCCTGTCATTGTGGCACCATTGATTGTTGGTGAAGTTAAAACTTTGTTTGTAAATGTTTGTGAATCTGTAAGTGTTGCCACTGTGCCTGTATCTATTGCAAAAGTGACTGTGTTAGAACTTGTTGAAGTGCTAATACCGTTTCCGCCAGCAAAATGTAATACTTCAGAATCTAAATCAATTGACATAGCAGTTGAATCATCTGCTGTGAAATCTAAATCTTGTGCTGTATCTTGTGCATCAATATATGCTTTTATAGACTGTTGTGTTGCAAGTAAAGTTGCACTGTCAGAACTCATGTCATCTTCGTCTGCTATACCTGTGACAGTTGCGCCTGTGGCCAAAGCTAATGAAGTTGCTGAGCTTAATGCTCCCGAAACACTTGCGGTACCGTCGACAATAAGTGACTCATTAACGCTTATGGCTGTTGAGTCATCTGATGATAAAGTTGTTCCTTTAATTTTTATTGAATTTAAAACAATAGAACCTGTACCATTTGACGTCAAAGTGACGTTGCCGTTTGTTACATCCGTTGTAATTGAATTGTTATTTGTGTCAAGGTTGCCAGCTAGTTTAGGAGCTGAATCATGTTCCAACACTGTAGAAGCATCAGAATCACCACCATACAATTCAGTGAAGTTTTCGTTGATCTTGGTAAACGCTGTTCTTAGCGGATCACCTGTGCCGTCGTTAGCTGAAGATCCTATGTTAATAGTTTGTTTTGCCATTTGCTATTATTTATTGTAATTTTTATAAACCAAATGTAATTATTAGACGTTCAACACAATACGCTGAAATTTAAACACAAGGCTATCACTTGTAATGTTAGTGACCCTCACACGAACATCACTGCCACTTATATCCGCTGTAAATTCAGTCAATGGTGCTGTGTAATCTGTAACAGAACCAAAAGTTGATATGAAAGCATTGGTGCCATCGTGGGTGACGTTTGCCTCAACAACCTCAAATCTATCGTTGGCCGCGTCTGCTATTGATATCACATATTTTGCACTTCTAAATGATGCTTTGGCAAATGTATTCATTGTGGTGGTTGCCGAGCTTGAAACAGTCACAGTGGCATCAGCTATCGCACTATGACTTAAGGTTGCACCAGCTGTCGCAAAACTTAAGGTACCTGCGCCATTTGTTGTTAAAAATTGTCCGCTACTTCCGTCAGAAGTTGGAAAAGTAAATCCACTAATGGTTACTCCACCACTTCCGTTACCAGAAAGTTCTAGGTTGGCGTTTGAAGAATTAGCAGAGATCTCGTTGTCTTGTATTGTTACTCCATCAACAACTACTGATTCAGTGGCTGTGACAGTTGTAAAAGTACCAGCTACCGCTGTTGTGCCACCAATTACAGTGTTATCAATAGTACCACCGTCTATGTCAGCACTAGAAATTACTACCTTACCTGTACCACTAGGTGATAAAACTAAATCAGAGTTGCTCACAGTTGTTGCTATCTGATTGTCTGTGATGTTTATATTTGAGTCTATCGTTAGATTAGATATCACAACAGAACCAGTTCCGCCTGGCTCGATCCTTATATCGGCATTTGAATCTGAACTTATGATGTTATCGTCAAAATTTAAATTATCAATATTTGCATTGCCTGATGTTGTTAATGTTCCGGTAACTTCAAGGTTGCCAGTCACCGTTAAGTTGGTTCCAACTTCTAAAGTGGATGACAAAGTAGCGGCACCTGAGGCGCTCAATGTACCGTCAACCACTAGCCCTTCATTAATGTTAATGCTAGTTGAGTCTTCGGATGAAATTGAAGTGCCACTGAAACTTAATGCTCCTGCTATGACAGATCCAGTTCCGCTTGGTGCTAAAATTAAATCACTGTTTGATGATGTCGTTTGTATTTCGTTATCAGTAATGTTGATATTAGAATCAATTGTAAGATTTGATATTGATACTGTTCCTGTCCCACCTGGTTGTAAAACAATATCCGCGTTGGAATCAGAACTGATTATGTTATCATCAAAATTTAAATTATCTATATTTGTTGTGCCTAATGTGGTTGTTCCTGTGACTGTCAACGCTGACAAAGAAGTTGCTCCACCTGTAGCTGTTACCGTAGTACCAACCTCAAGTGATCCTGACAAAGTTGCATTGCCACTTGCACTAAAAGTACCATCCACAATCAAGCCTTCGTTTATATTGATGCTAGATGAATCACCTGAACTAAAACTTGTCCCTGATATGTTGATAGCTCCAAAAACCACTGAGCCTGTGCCAGACGGCACAATGTTTATGTCTTCGTTTGTTCTGTTTCCTTCTATGTTGTTGCCATTGATTGTTAAAGCTGGAAATCTTATTCCACCTGTGCCAGCCGGATTAAAAACTAAATCATCATTGGTTCTTGTTGCGGCTATTTCGTTTCCGCTGATCAGAATTGCATCATTGACAAGTGGTGAAGCATATATTTCGGTAAAGTTATCATTTACCTTGATCATCGCTTCTCGAAGCGTATCACCCGTTCCGTCGTTTGCGTTTGATCCTACATTTATAATTAATTGGCTCATTATACTTTTATTACCCTTCTTACCACTGTAACTGTGTGTGTATTAGTATTACTTATCGTTCCACGTAGTCTAACATTTCCACTGTCAATATCTGCAGAGAACGTCACTAGATCGCCTGTGTGATTTGTTACTCTTCCATGCACAGATAAAAACACAGTGCTTCCGTCATGCGTAAGATTTACATCACAAGTTTCATACAAACCTAAATCGCCACTTGCTGTATCACTTATTGACACTGTGTATTTGGCCGCCCTAAAATCTGAAGCACTAAACGAATCTAGCGTGGCAATGGATGATGGATTGCCTGCCGCTCTTGCCAAATGTATTCTGTACATATTGACAGTTGTGTTTGTGTTTTCCTGCGAGTTTTGTCCTCTTAATTCTACGTTTGAACCATTTATGCCGGTGGTAAAATCAACCAATGGCGAACTAGTTGAATGTGTGCTAATGTTAGGCCCTGTGTTTAGAATATATGAATCATCACCATCACTTGCGATAGCCAAGTCTGCAATTTGGCTCTCGTTGTTTTCATTTTTTCCAACAGCCACATAGAACGCACCTTGATATGTAGAGTGTGCAAAGGAATCTAATACCGTATAAGGTTGTGCATCTCCACGCAACATATGGATCCTAAATGCATTAACAGTTGTGGAAGATCCTGATGTGGATGCCGCTCTCAAACTTACAGTTTGTGATCCGTTATGATCCGCTGTGAGAATAATCTGATCTGAGTCTTTGCTTGAAACTTTAGGACCTCCAGACACAAAAGCATCAACTCCGTTTGTTACAAGATTGGCTTCCATGATCGATGATGTACCCTCACTTGAGTTGGTTGCAACTATTATATAATGTGCGCCTGTTTGGTTAGGATCGTTAAATGTGTCAATTAGTGTGGCTGAACTTGAAACTGTTGTTGCGTCTATGACTTTGGTGTCGGCACCAGTTGCATTTGACTCATTGTCAGCTAATCTTATTCTGTACCATTTTACAACAACATCCGCGGTAAGAGGATCCGCTGTCAACACCAATTGTCCATTGGTGACCGCCACTGATAAAGTAATTAATGAATTATTTGTTTTGACCTGATTGTAATCTGTCATGTATGCATCCGAGCCATCATGTACGCATAGGACTTCGATATTTTCTACTTGCCCTGTGGAATCCTTGGCACTGATGTAATATTTCGCACCTCTATGGTCTGATATATTCCAAGCATCAATTGTGCCTGTCGCCACCTCTGGGGCTTTTAATTTTACTGCGTATGCTTGTACTGTTGTGGATCCAGACGTGGACGACGCCTTGACCGAAATTGTTCCTGATGATATGGTTGCTGAAACTTCTATCATGTCGGTGTCTTTGGTGCTGACCATAGGACCCTGTGACACAAATACATTTGTTCCATCCGTGACAACGAATGCCTCGCCTATAAAATTTTCATCGCTACCTTTCTGACCAGTGATAAGACATAAAAGTATCAAATTCTGTTGCGGTGCTTGATACAATGGTATTTCCTATTATTTTCCTTGTGCTGTCTGAGTTGGTTTCATCTGATTCGGAATCACCAAAAGCAATTATTCTGTTTACCACAACTTTGGTGCTACCACCTGCGGTTGCTGATCCTCTCAATCTAAAAGAACTTCCTGATATGTCTGCGGTTAAGTTTATAAGACTATTATTGCCTGAGAACACTTCATTGTATGTCGTGATGTAAGCGGCGCTTCCATCATGCGTAACCAATGCTTCGATGTTGCTACACTCTCCTGTAGATTGATTTTTGACGTTTATGAAATATTTGGCTCCGCAATGTGCACCATGTGATATTGCGTCAAGTGTTACCACCGAGCTGTCTATGATATCCTTGTGCATGATATCATGTTGTAAACCTAGTTCTCCAACGTATCCTGTTGAGTCACCATCTCCTATACCAATTCTGTAGTAGGACATTGTGTTTGATGGCGTCACAGTTGAGCCATCACTGTCAGTCATTCTTAATCTTACTGCTGATGCACTGTCATCTGCTGTGACCATGTCTGCATCAAAGGTTGCATGTTGATCAGCTTCGTCTGTGCTGGCATGAAAGCATCGTTGAAATTGTGTAACACAGAAATTTTCTGTGTTTCGAAACTGCCATTGGCAAGGTCACGTGTGACCACATGGAACATTGCACCATTAAATTCACTAGCAGTAAATTGTGCGGCCGTCCTTGTTGCCGCCTTACTGCCTTGAGTTGTACCACTTGCGACCACGTGATCAATTTTTGTCTCTGTGTTTCCACCTAGAGTGACGCCAGCTTCGGTTCCAATCGCTCCTAATGATCCGTCAGCTGTGTTGTCCCCAAGGCCAATCGCATAATAACTTGAGGCATTTGCAATGGTTGTTGAGCCATCACTTTCTCCTGTGGCAAGTAATTGAATTTTGGATCCACTGATTGCAACGTCAACTGTGTTGATATCATTAAAGGCTCCTGTTTTAACAATTGAAGAATCAGTTATAAAAGCATCTAAGGTACTACCGTCTCCTGTTGTTCCATTATTTGTGGAATATTTTTGTAACATGAATTCTTGATTTGTTACATCCTTGTTGATAATATGGTACCAAACACTATCAAATGTGTTGTCATATGAACTAATAACCTTTTGTGAACTGACGTCGGGAGAAGCTGTGCCTCTGAAAGTGTTTCCATCTATCGTTGTTTGTGATGTGTTTGTGACGGTCTGAGCACCAATCACGCTTACGTGTGTGCCAGATGAATCACTTTCGTTATCAGCCAGTAACACTCTGTACATTGTGATTCTACAAGTGCCGGCCGATCCATTGGCTCCTCTTAGTCTCACATTGCCACTGTTGATATCAGCAGTGAAAGTTGCCAAAGGATCTGATGTAGTGTTAGATATAATGGTGTTGTACTCTTGTATGAACGCATCACTTCCGTTGTGTATTACGATTACTTCAGTACTTTCAACTTCATTTGAAGATGTATTGTTTATTGAGATGTAATATTTGGCGCCTCTGTAACTGCTGGTCGACCAACTGTCTAAGGTCGCCGCCGCGGAATCCAAGTCTGCCACAACGATGGTGGTTGTCTTTCCATCCGACACGGAAGAGTCATTGTCTCCTAAACCTATTCTGTAATATTTTAAAGCATTGATGGCGTTGGTTGTTGACCCATCTTTGGAACTTCCGCCCTGTCCTATCAATCTGACTTTGCTGGATCTGATGTCAGTGGTCAGTTGCACTGTTTGATCCAGAACAGGTGACGCTGTTGTGTTTACAATTTGTGATGCACCACCAAATGAATCAAAAGTAGATCCATCTTCAGTGCCTTGTGCAATTATCATTTTTTGAACAGCAAATTCTATGCTACTGTCATGGGCTTCTGTTCTTGCAATTATATGGTAAAAGGCACTGTCGTATTTTGATTGTGCCCATTCGTCTATAACACTGGTGCTGGCAGTTATGGATTCATGATCACCAGCGGCAGTGTTTGCATTGATGTCAGTAATGCTTGTAAATCCAATTGTGTTTTGTGCGTCTTGTATGTCGGACTGTCCTAACAAAACAGCACTGGCCTCGAAACTTAAACTTTTCGATCCATCAGTTTTAATAATGTCGCCGGTGTTTCCGTCTGCACTTGGCAGAGTAAATCCGTTGATGCTGACCTTACCTGACCCACTTGCGGTGAATTCTAAATTTGCGTTGGAGGCACTGGTTGATATTGTATTGTCTGTTATGGTTACAGAATCAGCATTTAAAGTCCCGGTCGCTGTTGGGTCAAAAGTTATGGTTGTGAATGTGCCAGCGGCCGGTGTAGTGCCTCCAATTATGGTGTTGTCTATTGTGCCTGATATTGAGCCTGAAGTGATGTTTACTTTGCCTGATCCACTGCCTGTTAAAACTAAATCTGCGTTTGATGTGGTACAACTTATTTCGTTGTCAGTCATTGTGATATTGCTATCAACAACTAATTTTGAAATGTTTACTGAGCCTGTACCACCAGGTGTGAAAATTATGTCTGCGTTTGAATCTGAACTTATTATATTGTCATTGATATTGATGTTATCAATCTCGACTGGACCAGGTATTGTTGTTTCCGAACTCACAGTCAAATCACCATTAACGGTTATATTATTGTTTACCGCCAATGATGAATCAAAACTCACAGCACCCGATATGGTTACTGCACCATCAATAATTAATGCGTCATTAATGTTAATGGCAGAAGAATCGTCTGAACTTAGACTTGTGCCGTGTACACGTATACCTGCCAAAATAATATCTCCAGTGCCTGATGCGGACAATTTTAAGTCTGCGTTGGATGTTGTGACACTTATCT